>Ga0209151_1000157_pt1 | contig 60520 bp, 50 predicted proteins | sample SaaInlV_DNA_165m_FD_184688 | JGI IMG/M metagenome (GOLD analysis project Ga0209151, IMG submission 184688) | Marine microbial communities from expanding oxygen minimum zones in the Saanich Inlet - SI075_LV_DNA_165m (SPAdes) (version 2) | ecosystem: Environmental > Aquatic > Marine > Unclassified...
TCGACTTGCATGTGTTAAGCATACCGCCAGCGTTCAATCTGAGCCAAGATCAAACTCTTCAATTGAAGTTGTTGTTCCGAAGAACTGTCTTTTTCGATAGATTAAAATCTATCTAGTCTTTTCGTTGGCTCCTGTTAATCTTAGGCACCCACACAAATTACTACTTCCTTTTTAAAGAACATTCCAGATTCTCTGTAGCCTCTGGCCCCGCCACTTGGTTAGTACCCGGCGAGTTCGTGTATCTTACCAATGTTAGGTTTAATGTCAACAAATTATTAATAAATATTTCGTTCCCTGACTACGCTGCCATTACAAACAGACTTCAATTTAAGAATAACCCTGGTTAACACTGCTTTTAACAGACCTTAAAAACATAAACACTGTTTTATCTTGCGGGATCACTGCAAAGCCTTTAAAATCATTAAACAATCATGATAATCACAGGATATATTTGTAATAATAACAGGAGGGCGACATGCCAGGAAATGGAACTTCAGCTACACAACCAAATACTACTCCAGCATCAAATTTTGCATCAAACCTAATAGACGGTAAGTTTTGGGGACAATTACTCCTCTACCCATTGCGCTCCTTACCAACAGATTTTGATAACCTCAGCCGAAGGATAGATACATCCTCCAGCTTAGTTAGAGTCTTGACTGCGGTAATGGGCATTGCAGCTGGTGCTGTAGCTGTTTTTTTCTGGCCCTTCTTGAGCTCATGGGTTCTTAATATTGTTACAGCATTTTTTGGGGAAGCTTTAGCAACATCTTGGTTGGGTGTATTACTAAAAGCTTATGTTGGCGGCGCCTTAATTGGCTCTGTAGCAAAATTTTCTGTTAGTGATGTTGGCTTACGTTTAGTTAATAGCTGTAGATATAGTGATCCAGATTATTTTCTTAGTAACAGTGATGTTAGAAGATTACTTGAAGAATTTCCTGATCACCTCGATGAAGATGAGATTAGAGAACTAGCTAAAGCTTTAGTTATTGCAATAAGAGCTAATGCCCCAATACCAGGGATAGAAAATATTGGTGGTCGCGAAGTATATATAGAAATATTTACTCGTTTTAAAGCTGGAGATATTTCATGCTTAGAACAAGCCATCAAAATCCTCCGGGCCGTAGATAATGAACTTGATAGAGTTGATGCTCAATTAGCAGAACTTGAACGTGAGTTGGCTGAGCGCCACCCAAGGACTCCAAGACCAGCTGCTGATCTTGTGGATATAAGTGCTTCTTCTTTACATCGCAGTGCATCAGATCCAACCTTAAATCATTCATCCCCAATTCGCGATGATGATTCTCTCAGCCATGATGATGCGGTCGCAAGTGCTGTTTTAACAGAGAGAGCAATAGCTGAACCAAGGCCATCCACGCGTTTAACTCATGCTGATAGAGGAAACCCTGCGCAGCAACGTTGGTCATCACTCTTGCGCAGAATGGATAGCATGCCGGATGCTCATGCCAGAATTCGTGCAGAAAATGGTTCTGGGGCTGGTGGCTATGGTACTGACAGGCCTCCGACTACGGTTATCTCTAGCTCAGCAGTACCTGATGCAGACGAGCTTCTTGTGAGGATCCAGCAAGCTAGACAAGCGTGCCGAAATGCTAGAGAAACCCGCCAGGGTAGAATAGGGCTTGCATGTTATCAACCTAGAAGGCGGGAGGAACGAGACAGATTGCCAACTCACCATGTTATTGATATTGAAAGTTTACGTCACAGAGAAGATGATGAGGTAGCACTTCATATTGCATTAGCCCCGCCTCCATCACTCCACAGCAGCCACCACAGTCGCAGTCGCAGCACCTCGCCATCAGACTCTCTTCACCTAGAGCTAGTTAGCGTGGACTTAGCTGATGACAGGGATAGCACTAATGTCAGGCGTAGCTCTCCGACTCCATCCGTCTAAAACTAAAAAAGAATTTTTATTACTATTCCTCTTCAGAGTCAATTTGCTCACAATATGAACATTCTTTTTGTGGGCAAACTTTCTCTTTACCTCTAGATTTAGTTTCTTTGAGAGTAGTAATGGGCCAGCTACAATCAGGACATGGTGTGTTTATTGGCTCATGTTTAACTGAATATTTACAAGTTGGGTACCCATTGCAAGCGTAAAAAAATGTGCCATAACGTGACCGGCGCTTAAACAAATTCTCTTTTTTACAAGTAGGACACTGTACATCAGTGTCTTCAGGCTTATTTAAAGATTCTATGAATTTACATTTTGGATAACCAGAACAACCAATAAATTTACCATACTTACCAAATCGATAAATTAGGTCTTCTTCACATTTGGGGCATTTTTTATCAGGAACTACTTCTGGTTCAGATCCTTCTTGAGCTCCCTCAGCATCAGGGTTTAAACTACGGGTATACTTACAATCAGGATAACTAACACAACCTATGAATCGACCGCGCTTCCCTAATCTAATAGATAGCTCTCCCTGACACTCAGGGCACCTTTCATCTATTTTTTCTTGTGTTACATCACTACGTGAGACACTTTCTTCAATTTCTTTGATCTGACTAATAAATGGCCGCCAAAACTCTTCAAGTAAAGGTTTCCATTCCTTTTCACCCCGAGCAATTGCATCCAACTCATCTTCAAGATGTGCAGTAAATTCATAATCAACATATTGATGAAAATAATTAGTTAAAAATTTACTTACTATTCTGCCAACATCAGTGGGATGAAATCGTTTTGTTATTATTTCAACATATTCTCTATTCTTCAAAGTGGAAATAATAGCTGCATATGTTGAAGGACGCCCAATACCATGCTCTTCTAAGGCTTTAACTAAAGTTGCCTCTGAATATCTAGGTGGTGGCTCAGTAAAATGTTGTTCTGTTAAAATATCTTTTAATGCAACAACATCCCCTTCACTAAAGTCTGGAAGAAAATTATCTTTCTCCTCAGCTTGCCCATCATCTTTCACCTCATGATAAACCTGCATATAACCAGCTGCTTTGAGCACTGATCCTGTAGCCCTAAACATTCCTGCACCACCACAAGAAAAATCAATCGAAACTTGATCAAAAATAGCTGCTACCATTTGGCATGCTACCGTTCTCTGCCATATTAATTGATACAACTTAAATTGTTCATCATTTAAATGCTCTTTAACGATCGTTGGTGTGCGCATAACAGAAGTTGGTCTAATAGCCTCATGCGCCTCTTGTGCATTTTTCGCCTTTGTTTTGTATTCTTTCGGGGAATCTGGCAAAAATTCTTTCCCATAACGTTTTGCTATCAGCTCACGAATTTCATCTATAGCCTCTGCAGCCAAGTTTACTGAATCTGTCCTCATATAGGAGATTAAACCTACCGCTCCACCACCAACATCAATCCCTTCATACAACTGCTGGGCTATCTTCATAGTTCGCTGAGTGGTAAACCCTAGCTTCTTCACCGCCTCCTGTTGTAACGTGGAGGTTATAAATGGTGCTACAGGGTTACGTCGTCGCTGTGACTTAACAACCTTCTCAACAATCAATTTCCCTTGTGCGGCATCCTCTAAAGCTGTTTTAGCTGAGCTCGCCTCATTTTCTTTAGTAATAGAAAATTGTGTTAATTTATCACTTTGATAGTGAGTTAGTTTAGCTTTAAACTCAGACTCTTCTTTCTCAAGCTTTGCTGCTATAGTCCAATACTCTTGCGATATAAATTTTTCTATGTCTAACTCACGCTCTGCGATCAAACGTAAAGCTGGACTTTGCACCCTACCGGCAGACAAACCGCGTCTAATTTTTTTCCATAGCAATGGTGACAGATTAAACCCAACCAAATAATCTAATGCTCGCCGTGCTTGCTGCGCATGTATTAAATCAATAGCAAGCTCTCTTGGATTAGCGACAGCCTCTTGCACCGCTTTTTTAGTAATTTCATAAAAAGCCACACGATACATTGGTTTATTTTTTAAACCACGCTTAGACTTAATGATTTCATGAAGATGCCAGGATATAGCCTCTCCTTCACGATCCGGATCCGTTGCGAGATATAAATCATCTGCATCTTTTAATTCTTTACAAATTTTATCAACATGTTTTGAGTTTTTGTCTATGAGCGCATAAGTCATAGCAAAATCTTCATCAGGCTTCACTGCGCCCTCTTTCGGTATTAAATCCCGAACATGCCCATATGAAGCTAGTATTGTAAAATCATCACCTAGATATTTTTTGAGTGTCTTCGCCTTTGCCGGCGACTCCACTATAAGCAAGTGCTTAGCCATTAGTCAAACCAATAATTTATGTACCCTGTTAGTAGACTGAACCAATTGCTTAGCAGTCCCACTAACTCTTTTAGCACATTTATCTTACCCTATCCAAGGGTATATTTAAAAGTACCACTTTTTTAATTTGTGCCATGAAGTTAATTAAGTTCATTTATAACTAGGTCATATTTAGTTATGGGACTTTTTGATTCGGAAATTATCGCCAGACTCACATCCTCCATAACTTTGTAAATCATTAACTGTCCGATACGATCTTCTAAAGCGAGAGAACGCATATCTTCCTCGATACTCAAGACCTCATTACCCCCAGCCTGTAATGGCCGCTTCTTTCTATATTTGGTCGCCAATCTTTTATATATAGACAACAATGTCCCATCAGTGATCCCTTGCTTTGCCCCCAAATTAACCACTGCGGTTTGGTATATACCCTCCATCTCCAAAGAATTTGTTAAAGATATAACTCTACCGACAAATGGTACATCACCATTCTTAGCATAAATAGTCCCTGGCAACTTTAGCTCTCTCTCTGCAATAACCTTCATGCCAGCAAATACTGGAGCAAATATTTTTGTAATCCTCAGCTTGTTGACCTTTTTGTCAGAAATTTCAAGGTAGGCCTCACCTATTTTATTAGCAACAAGACCATATTTATCCCCATTATCTGGATCCGCAAGTTTGTTGGATGCCTCGATCACATCAAACCTAGTTACATCTTTAGGTATGTCGTAAACATGTATCGCATCACCTATCCCAATAAAGGTAACGTCTGCTTCAGCCAAACGCACCTCAGGCAAAGATTCATACTCTTTTTCCTCTAATATGTATAGATTTTGCAAATAAGGCATAATATCGTTTCTTGCTAAAGGCTTGCCTTGTTGCGAATGAATAACACGCATTGTTGGACTTAATTTTACAGTTTCAGCAGCAATAACCACATTGCATAGTCCCAAGGTTAGACATATTATGCCAGCCAACATTCTCATTAGTTTCTCTCCCTAGAACATTCATCCACAATTTTACTATACACCAGACGTTAGAATATAGTGAGAAATTAGGGTACAATATGTAGTTTGAAAACGAACTGCTTATTATCATGAAAAAATTATCACTTATTTATTTCCCAAACCCGAAATTAAAGCTTGTTGCCACTTCAGTTGACGAAATAACTGATGCTATTCGTGATATAGCCCAACAAATGGAACAAATAATGTACAGTGCTGATGGCGTTGGTCTTGCAGCAACCCAGGTAGATGTTCAAAAGAGAATCATCTTAATAGATATAACCTCTAATCGCTCAGCACCCCAATGCCTAATTAACCCCAAAATAATAAGTGGTGAAGGCAACATGAAAACACCAGAAGGTTGTTTATCATTCCCGGGAATATATGCAAAAGTTAAGCGCCATCATGATGTAATTGTTGAATACAGAAACTTAGATTGGGAAATTAAAACCATGGAAGCTAAAGGTGGGCTCTTAAGTGCTTGCCTACAGCATGAAATAGATCATCTTGACGGTATTACCTTCTATGATCACCTGTCATCTCTTAAACAAAAAATGCTCAAAGAAAAAATTCGTAAAATGAAGGTGAAAAATTAAATGCGTATTGTTTTTGCTGGGACACCACATTTTGCCCAAGTTATTTTAAACAAAATATTAAAAGATCCAAGCATTAATATTGCTGGAGTCTTAACTCAACCAGATAGAAGATCTGGGCGTGGCAAAAAAATATCGTCATCCCCTGTGAAAATGCTAGCCCAAGACTATGATCTCAGCATTATTCAGCCAGTAAATTTAAAAGATCCTGATAGTATTGAAGCAAAGCAATTGCGCGACTGGCAGCCAGACTTAATGATTGTAGCAGCATATGGATTAATACTACCTCAATATATCTTAGATATCCCTATATATGGATGTATTAATGCACATGCCTCATTGCTCCCAAGATGGCGTGGGGCAGCCCCAATTCAGCATGCTCTTTTAAGTGGTGACCCCAAAACTGGGATCAGTATAATGCAAATGGAAAAAGGCCTTGATAGTGGACCAGTTATCTCCATGGAGAGTATTCGTGTTGCCAATGATGATACAGCAGGAACAATACACGACAAACTTGCTACTTTGGCCGCTCAAATGATCTATCAAACAATCCATGACTTTCAAGATCATAAAATATCATCCACCACTCAAGACCACACCAGCGCCAATTATGCCCACAAACTTGACAAGCAAGATGCAAAAATTGATTGGCATAATCAAGTGGCGGACATAGAAAGAGCCATTCGCGCCTATAATCCATGGCCCATCGCACACACAGTTATAAACAATACAGTTATTAGGATTTTCTCAGCCAGTATCTTAAAACAAAATCCCCTGGTGCCATGTGGCACTATTGTGAAAATTTCTAAAACAGGAATTGAAGTTGCTGCAACCGGAGGCATTATTAATATTACTCGCCTGCAATTGCCTGGGAAAAAACCTATTCAAGTTCAAGATTTTGTCAACTCTCTCCCTAATGGCTTTGCCCAAGGTGCCCACTGTGAATAATGAACGCTTAATTGCCGCTAGAATTATTAAATCCGTATGTGAAAATAAAACACCTCTTCCTGTTGCTATAAAAAACATTTGCAACAAAACAGGTTTCAACAAAACCCCATGGCTACATAACATTTGTTACAGTGTGATCCGTCACTTGCAGCAATTAGAGTTCATCGTAAACTTGCTACTACAAAAGCCTATACGTAAAAAAGATAATATAGTGCACTATGTGCTACTTATAGGTATTTGCCAGATTCGCTTTCTTGATACGCCACACCATATTGCTGTTGATAGTGGTGTTAAAGCTGGCAAAAAAACCAAAATCCCATGGGCTGCTAAGCTAATAAATGCAATCCTGCAAAATTATATTCGTCGAGATAAGCAAGGCATTGTCATCGAGACCAAAGAAGCTAAATTCTCGCATCCTCAATGGTTAATCGATACTATAGAGTCTAGCTACCCAGGTAAATCTGAAGAAATATTCACTGTTAACAATATGCATCCCCCATATACGATCAGAGTGAATGCCAGTAAAACATCTACATCTGAATATCTGGATATGCTAAAACATAATGATATTGCCCACAGCATTCACGAATTTCTGCCTTACTGCCTACACATTAAACAATCTATCGATGCTCAAAAACTTCCCGGGTATGAAGCAGGACTGTTCTATGTACAAGACGCCGCCCCACAACTAACACCAACATTTATCGATGCCGAAGCATCACATACTATTTTAGATGCATGTGCAGCTCCAGGAGGAAAAACTTCTCATTTAGGAAGTGCTTTTCCCAATACACTAATTACTGCTGTTGATAACTGTCCAGAGAGAATAAAGTTATTAGAAGCCAACCTCAAGCGCCTTGACATGCAAAAAAACATTAACGTTCTATGTACAGATCTCAGTGGCGCCAATGACTGGGCTCAAGGAAACTTATTTGATTACATTGTTATGGATGCGCCATGTAGTGCCACAGGCATCATTCGCCGCCAACCAGATATCAAAGTAATAAAAGACTTAAAAGCAGTACAAAATATTGCAGAAATATCTAATAAAATTCTACACAATTTATGGAACCTACTGAAGCCTTCGGGGAAATTTCTATATGCTACATGCTCAATAATGAGTGCAGAAAATTCCCTACAAATTAAAAGTTTTCTCGCAGAACAAAGTAATGCTCGCTTAATAGATATTAGCCACAAAATTCCTGATAGCATCAATACTGGTTATGGACAACAAATATTACCTGGCACCCACAACATGGATGGCTTCTTCTACTGCCTATTAGAAAAAATATAATTGTTCTATGTACAAATAACAGAGAAAATCAGAAGACACAATATTGCCTTGGAAACATACTAAACCTTGGCAGGACATTGATAATGATGATACCCAAGGCATTAAAGAGACCTTAGATACTGCCAACCTTTAATCTAGCAAAACAGGTGACAATCTAAGTTATGTTGACTATAAACAAACCGAAACTTTTAATATCCAACATGATAAATATAAGATAGGTTATCCTTGTCCTGTGGAGTGCGGTGGACGGCCATGGAATGGCTTACCTGGTAATATTATTAAAATTACAGTCCAAGGTTTTGCTCGTGTTGCTCATTACAGACTAGAGAAACTGCATAGTCCTCAATGTTCTTTAAAACAAAGTATAGAGCGTGACTTAAGTATTTTTCCAGAAACACTCCTTGAAATGCTACAAGACCATAAGGAAAAGCTGATTTATGTATTGAAACAAATCATGCGTCTGATGATAGCTTGTCGATCTACCAAAGCACCTCGGCCATGACAAATTAATACCGCCTTTTGTTTATATCCCCTGGTTAAGCTTTTCTTTTTTTGCATAATCTAAAATACTTAATTCACTTTCACCAACACCGTCACGAAAATCATTTTTATAATTCTTAAATGCCCCATTTTTATCTACATAATGTAATAATATTTGCACCTGCCGATTTGCTGTTAACTTGTTACGCCAATGCACATTGCTAATGCCCCGATAAATAAGAGCATCTCCAGGATGTATATTATAAGAATCATTCGTAGAACCAGACTGAATATAAATGGGCCAGGAATAATCAGCCTCGTTCACGTTAGACTTATCTAAGTTAACACATATTGAAACGGTTATTTCACACGAGTTTCGGTCATGATGTTTTGGCAAACTCTGTCCTTTGCTGTAAACACGACACGTTGAATATGTTGGCCACAGCTCAAGGCCTGTATATGCCTCTATCACCGTACAATATGAAGAAAGCAACGATTCAATCAATGTGTCTCCATATATAGCCCTGGAACCAGGAACTTGGTGGTCCCTGCTTTCTTCATAAAAATCTTGCCTATATTTGGATAAGATATACCCCGACAACAACCCCAGCAACGGCTTGGGAATAGCTTGTTGGACGACAATAGGTTCTTGCGCTCCATTTTCACATTTATTAGCTTGTATATCCTTGTTTAATGTTAAGAAAAAATAATTCAACATATTGCTGTACTGTTGTAATACCTTTGTGTTTTTTGATGTTGTTCTTAATTTATAGCGCTTCAAATGATATTGAAGATGAGTGAATACAGAATATATTAATGGAGATGCAACCAAAACTGCAACACTATAGACCAGGCAATATAAAACACTGCCATATACTAGATAAGTAAACACGACAATAGGTATTATACTTATTTTACCGCATACAATATAAACACCGACATAAAGAATTAATGATAACAATGTATAATTATCCAAACCTTTAAATAAAGTAAAAAAACCCAAACAAATGCCGAAAACCATTACAATCAAGCTTGCTTTTTTTATAGTGTACAATAAACTATATTGCATATTTTTTAAAAGAAAATATTTCCCCATAGAAAGTCATCCCTAAGCATATAATAACGTTCTGTGTTGTACATGCTTTTGTCTGAAACATAAAAACACTCTTACATTATGAACCCAGCGCTCTATTATTAACATTCATATAATCACATTTTTCAAATATATAAAAGACACAGCCAACCTACATCTTTACTTCAGATACTTCAAGCATGGTTATTTGTATATATAATAACAACATGAGCAAACCCTGGAGCCAGTCAGCATATGCATATCAACATATAATATTTATAATTCTAGTTATGACTCATATACATTAAGTTTGATGATATATTTAATATTCATCTCAACTATAAATTAAATCTTTGATAACACTTAAATCACAGCCCATGCATCTTTATTTGGGCTTTAGGCGGCCTTTTTTATGGGGCTGGCTATCTATATCCGCGGCTGGTGTACTTTGAACATTAGGACTATTAATAGCACTTCCTGTTTTCGGCATCTCCCCCTTTTTATTACTTTGAGTATGAAGCATCATTCTCTCTGGATCAGAAGCATTAATCTCATTTACATTTTCTTTATTATAACTGTCCATAATATTCCAATCCGTCCCCTCCGCAACATCAAAACCATAAGGCGTATCCCAATCATTATCACTATAAGATTTAGGCACTCCCAAACCATTAAAATGTTCAATATTATCCTGGACCAACCCAAGCCTCTTTTCAGCCTCCATTAAATCCATTCTGCTTCTAGGATCTGTAGCCTGCATTGCATGTACTATCTCCAACATCTCATTTAATTGTTGTGTTACATAGCCTCCATCAGGATTATCAAATTTAACGGGCAATCCACATGAAGCATATTCTCTCATGGCAACATAGTCTTCCTCAGAAACATCAGGACCCACAACCGATAAAACCTCTGACACTGCCAAACGTGATGCCAACATACATTCTATTGTTTTTCCCAAAGCATATTTATCAGTCGCATCGCTGTATTGAAATTGATGATATGCAGGGCTATCATAAAAATATGGTATTTCATTTTCCCTACCACTATTTTTCATTTTGGTCATTAGAGCAGTAATCTCTTTAGTTTTTTCTAGAAGATTCTCCCTATGTGCCAAGGCCACATCCGGACTCCTAATATCACCGAGGCCTAAAGCCTCTAGCGCCTCAGGGGGCATGTAGTTTAATGTTCCCATTGGGCTATCTGTACCCACATCACTACGAACATCTGGGCTTTGCATTGAGACCCCATAATCAAATATGTTCACCTCTATTTCACCATCTACATACGCTATTTTTATGTTTTCAGGTTTAAGATCACGGTGCAGAATACCTTTTTCATGTAACCTTGCAACTTCAAGAGCCATTTTCCTCGCAACACCACACATCTCCACTACCTCATTACTCGATAGCATATGTGCTTTTGTTGATTTTTCATTACGCCTCTCTACCGCGTTATCATCTAACAACCTATCTCTTTTGATATGCTGCATGTTATCTTCTATTGCTCCACTCCTAGGGAAAAAACCACACATTTTAGCTTGCGCTTCTCTTTTAGCAATAAGCTGTTGCAGCAACTCAATATCATCTATAACCTCCTCGGGTGCACTCTTTATTGTGCTTACCTCACCTATTGCTGCTGGAACCCTTCTAAATGTTCCTGAATCTTCATCCTCGACGGAGGGGACCTTTCTAAACGTTCCTGAATCTTCAGCCTCGACGGAGGGGACTCTTATAAATGTTCCTGAATCTTCAGCTAATGTCTCAGATAAGGAATTAGCATCTAAATTAAATGTAGCAACAGGACTAGCACGCAACGCCTCAGTAACATTCACCCCTATAAACATATACTGACTGAGATCCTGCCCAGGAAGAAGCTTCATAATAGATAGTATTGCATGGCTATTAGGCAACTTAATTGCTTTTTGAAAAGATCCTGGTGCAGCAATATTAGCAATATGTGTCTCCTGCTCAATTGCGGATAACATCTCTTCTTGCTTTTTTAAAGCATATAACTCACCACTTTCAACTTCTTGTATTAGCATTACCTCACCATATGCACCGCTACCGAGCTTATGACCAGTTTGCACATACACCCTTCCGTCACTTTTATATAGGTTGCCAGAAATATAGTTACAATCTTCTTCTGAGACCGCCAATCCCTCCTTAAAAGCAAAGCTATATAATTCCTCTTTTGTTAACACATCAATGCTCGGATCAGCTTTAAAGGCCTCTATAAGCGCTATTACCCTAGGATTTCCAAGGTCAAGAACGTTGCCATTTTCAAATTCTCTGTCTTTGATATAGTCCGAAAGCTTTGCTGGCATATTTGCCTCTAGGTCTGATAAAACACTATTCTACTTATTAAAACTTAGACAAATTTTATAAAAACTGTTATATCCTTAAACATAAACTTATGGAAACATTAAGATGCTTACACACTACAGCTCAACAGGAGCGGAGTTTAACCCTGGTAGGCCATTGCGCTCTTTTAGGATCCTAATAGAATGTTCTGACTTTGACACGTTGGTGAAAACAATAGAGCAATATCCAAGTATGCTAGACGTAATCAACACTCCGGATCCTGACGCACGCAACAGAACTCCGCTGAACCAAAGCATTCAAATGTATTTGAATTGTGTTGGTGATCATAAAAAAAACAGACACTTAGGTATAATTAATTTTTTATTATTAAATAATGCAGATCCTAATGTTACTACCCCATCGGGCAAGAACATTTACTCTTATGCTGTAGATTTCCCAGACCTAGCTGCAGTATTAGAGAAGAACAAGATGTCATCACCAGGACAACCTTCAACTCCTGTGCGGCCGAATACAATATAGAGCTTGGCCAGATTAAATTAATGGTAATTTAAGTTTCTTCTAAGTTAATGCCATAAAGATAAAATATTAGCATAAACTGAGAATAAAATTCTTTGTTAAATAGTTCGGTGTAAATTAAATTGTCAGAAACCTTAAGGTTGAAAATCACAAAATTAAGCTTGAGATGATTTTCCAGCCATATAATTTAAATTTATAAGCAGATTTATCCCCGCCACCCAGCTCCATGTAGGTCACACATAATTAATAATATTTTTCCATGTTAAAGAAACTTAATTCTACCTACCCGTGTCAAACATGTGTTATTTTGAAAAATATTGAGGTTCTATTATGAGACAGCTGTTAAAAACATGTGTTTTGTGGGCTCTTATAATTACCCCAAGTCTGGGCTATGCGAACGATAATTCAACTTACTCTATAACCTACATAAACCCAGCCTATCAAATAGAAGCCACTGATCCTAATCATCACTGGGCCCCTAAGCTAAATGAAGCCTATGCAAATGAGTACACTAAAGAGTATGTGGGTCCTGGCTTTTTTAACTGGGTAGAACAAGTCAAGACGCTACCACAAACCCACTATATCGATTTAAATAATCTTGCAGACTTTAAACAAAAATTTATCCACCCCAATATAGCCATCAACGAAAGCACTGGTAATAAGCACCCCAAAGGTATGGAGCTATACGTTATGGATTATAATGGCGACTTCTACATCCATCCTAAAATCAAGCCTAAAACAGGTGTTACAGGCTTTAATCACTCATCATTATTACATGCCGGACCACTATCCTCCGCTGGTTTTTTACACTTTAATGAGCACGGCGAAATATTTGCTGTCGATAACTATAGTGGTCATTACCACCCAGATGATACTCAAATAATAAACGCCTTAGATTCACTGAAAAATAAAGGGATAGAACTAGAAAAGATAGATCTCTATAAAAGAATATCTTCCGATAGCTTTGATAAAAACATCTATAACGCTCAAACCTGGTATGACCAACATAAACAACTTCTCTCTAATGCTAAATTAACCGACATGATCATCTATGACTTATACCACAGTATTTCCAAGCACAACCTAAACGGTGCATTTGTCGTCGGCGGAGGTATCGCATATGACTCTAAAAACTACATAACAGGCAAGGCAAACGATATAGACAGCATGCTTGTTTTTGCTAATAGGCAAGATATGGATGAATTCATAAAGTCCACATCAAAAGAAAAGCTAACTGAACTTTTCAATTATGACAACCTCACCTATTTCAACAAAGATGAAATAGATTTTTTCCTTGATAACAACATAGAGGTTATGCGTATCTCAGGAAAAATAAAAGGCCTTAAAGTAACCATCAAACTTATAAATGCGAAGGCTCTAGAAGAGGCGGGACCAGACACACTATTTCAAGTGATGTCCAAAGGTAAAGACAAACGAGTATTTTATGGCCGCTCATTAAAAGGCGACCCAGTAACTATAATGATAATAAATCAAAGCTTTAAAGATAAGGATGATGTTGACTCATATGTTATTTTAGATAAAAATTATTACTCTTTTAATGACTCATATGTTCCAGGCCTTATAACTGATTTTATAATCACAGCCAAAGCAATTAAAGATTACAACGGCATATTTAACAAGTTACAACATGAAATGCACAGCCAATTTGTACGTTTATTACAAAAAAAGGGATGTGTTCGTGAAAATGAAAAACTAACTGCTTTTTTTGTAAGAGAAGATAGGTTTTCCGAACAGTATAAAAACAACCTTATTAAACAGCTTGGCGCGCACAGCAACGGTATAATCACTCAAACCCCATCTTGCTTAACCCCGCCAAATCATGGATACATAGTAGAAATCAATCCAAAATTATTTTCCAAACCCATAGTCAATTTTAAATATACAAAACCTGAAAAAATTTCCACACCTCAATTCCCGAGCGATATGAAATCTTTATTGCAACATGCCGCCAACGAAATGAACCCGCCTATATTACAAAAAATTTACATTTCTCCGCTTAGTGAAGAAGAAAGAGTATTCACTTCAAACATCAACTCTGGAAAAATTTTTCATGGCAAAATCAACACGGAAGAGCATCGCGAATATTTTTATAAATTCATGCGAGCAGATGACCCAATGTCTATAGCAAATGAAGCCCTTAATATGCCAAACATAGTTCAACTATTTGACAATACAGTAGAGCCTGTTTATGTAGACCCTAAATATAGATTTTTTTTAGCCCCATGGATTAATGGTAAAACTTTGGCTGAATATATTACCGTCGACCTAAATAAAAACAAAGACACTGTTTTCAAGGTGGAATTAACTCGAGCTGAACAAACCATCAAATCATATATCGCATCCATGAAAACAGTACAAGAAATAGATTCATCAACCCAGCCCATTCACAGGCTTTATTATGACAGGATTACGGGAAAAAGAATGGAAGACTTTTACTCAGGAAAAAATGTGCAATTACCTGGGAACCAAAGCATCAACTTCGACACCCTGAAACATTATTCTTTTTTAATAAATGGCCATGAGTATCCACCTCTCAGTGAAATTATAAATAATGCCACCATTTATCTAGATCCCACTTTTTTAAACGACAAAATAAAAATCTATGGACTTGCAGACAATCATTCTGGCAATATTATTATCGACACTCAAGGGCAATATTATACAATTGATTATGAGTATGCAGGAATTTCTCACCCGGCTCAAAATTTAACTAAAACTATATTTAATGACTCTTTCACTAAATTGTTACATGGAAATATAAACAGTAAAAATCTTGAGAAATTCATAGTAGACACAAAAAACAAACAAATCATTATTGACCATAATTATGTTTTAAGTAATGAGGAAATTGCTTTGCTTAAAATGAAAATAGAAGGGGTTCTTGATGCGGTGCGATATATAGCTAGAGCACAAAACCTCAATGTTGATGATTGGGATAATATACTTAAAGCATCGCTGTTTGTTGCGGGGTTTCTAACCAAAGACTTGCTTGCATATTCACCTGAACAAACAGCCATCTCTTTTGCATTATTAGTGAAAATTGCCACTGATGGACCACTATAAATCATAAAGATATTGACCTAGACAATATAAGTTGGGTATATTATACAAAAATTAAGGCAAATAAACATGTGTTCAAATATTCTGCACAGTATAAACATGAAAAATTGTTCACACCCACAAACTACAGCACCAGGGCATATACACCCATGAACGAAGACATAACATCCCCAAGCTCTACTAAAATGAAAATCTTTCGACGTAAAATTCGTTCCGATATGGTTGCTTCTTATAAACATTTTGAAGTTTTTATTGATATAAAACAATTTTACCCAGGTCGCATGTTTGTTCTTGCCAAACGCTGTGATGCGAAAAGCTTTACAGACTTACATCCTGATGAACATTTAGAGCTGGGTTTGATTGCACGTGACCTGGAATATGCTTACGCACAGATAGACGTACTAAGGCCAGATGTAGTTAACTATGCTTTTTTAGGCAATGATCTCCAGCATTTCCATATGCATGTCATACCTAGATACAAGTCACCCAGAACAATTTTAGATGAAACATTTACAGATATCAGATGGGGACATAGCTATAGCTGCCCAGAAGCCAGCTCGTATCAAACACCCAAAAGTATTCTTTGCTTTATGAGGCAAGCTCTAAAAAGAGCCATTAGTGATACAGGCTTAAACAAAACAGCCTGGGATATAGAAAAGAGCATTAAGTACGCAGATAGCGAAATCATAACGTCGACACCCAAGCCAGCTTGCGAAAGACGTCCCAAACTATCCGGCAAGTGCATATCTATAGTTGAACTTGAAGAGAGTGATCACAACATCACTGCCGAACTGATCACACTAGAAATGAACATTCTAAAAACAAAGCTTCAGCTGTTGCAAATGAAGCTGCAGCTGCAGCTTCAGCTGTTGCAAATGAAGCTGCAGCTGCAGCTGCAGCTACAACAGTTATATTATAAATTAAAATGCACCTCAACAAGACCACTTAAAGCCGCCCCCATCGAGGCCAAAGCTAGAATCAATCTGCAATTAGCAAATTTGAGACGCACCTATCATCTCGAGCAACCCCCAATAAGACACAACCACATGGTTCTGCAATATTCTTTGCAACAAAGGGCCCTTAACAGTATTAAAAACAACATACACATTTCACCTCTCATAAAAACAGTCCCCGCTCGCAGGGGGAATGGGAATCTACACCCATAAATAATATCAAGTCAGCACCAACCTCTCTCCCTAATACTTTTGTTAATAACTGAAAAACAACTTAAATATTGTATTCCTTCAAAACCACAATAATCTTCAGAACACAAAAAATAACCTCCCTAAAACATATCTTGGTTTTCAGAATTCAAATGATGTGCCTTTTCAACATAGGGTATAACTCCACGCAGAGGACGTGAACGACACCCACCCAAAATCTGTAAATTTCGAGATAATCCTTGGTGTTTTTTAATAAAAAAAATATAATTAATGTGCCCGGCCAGGATCGCCTTCATCAGCCTGTCTTTATCAGGCAACATTGCATTACTCATATAGACATTGTCATGTTTACCTTGAAAAACCCCAGCATGACAGTAGCCTTTCAATGTCGAGTCAACTCAAACAAAATCTCAACAGCCTGCTCCTGATGCCTCAAAGGCTGTGGATCCCATAAATTGCTTGCTTTTAAAACTGATCATATTATATCCTTGTTAGATTAATAGTTAGTTACACTTTCCAGTGTGCAAATACTATAGAGCCCCTAATACAGCTGGCGACACCATTTCCCCTGAAAAACTCTGAGGTTTAAGCTCAATGACGACATCAAAACAAAAAAGAATCGCTATTATTGGCGGAGGTGCCAGTGGTGTTTTTGCTTCTATTCGATGCGCTGAAATTGCCATGGAGCAAAAAATTGACATTGACATACGCGTCTTTGAAACATCTTCAAGACTTCTAAAGAAAGTGCGAATTTCTGGAGGTGGCCGCTGCAACGTCACCCACAACATCTTTGAAGTGAAAGAGTTCTGTTCAAACTACCCTCGAGGCCTAAAAGAACTGATATCCCCCTTTCAAACATTTCAAGCAGCCAATACTGTAGAATGGTTTAAAGAAAAGGGCGTTCGTCTTAAACATGAAAGTGATGGCCGCATGTTCCCTGTCACAAACAGCTCAGAAACCATTATAAATTGCTTCATGCAAGCAGCCAACAAGCATGAAATTAAATTATTAACCAAAATGAATGTTAAAAGCCTGAAAAAACTAGAAAACGGACAAATATCCTTATTTATTAATGAAAATGAGTCCTTTATTGCTGATTCAGTCTTAATTGCAACAGGAAGCATGCCAGGAGGATATCGACTTGCTAAGTCCCTCGGTCATACAATAACAGAAATTGCGCCCTCACTTTTTACTTTTAAAATTGAAGATTTAATTTTAGAAAATTTGTCAGGAACCTCGTTCCCCAACGCAGGATTAACTCTTAAAGTGGATGGAGCAAAGCCTTTTTATCAAAAAGGTCCTCTATTAATTACTCACTGGGGTTTAAGCGGTCCAGCACTCTTAAAGCTTTCAGCATGGGCTGCCCGTGAAATGATGCATACCAAGTATAAAGCAAAAATCATTGTCAACTGGCTTGGCGTTGAACATCAGGATGATGCTGAAAAAATACTAACTTCGATTAAAAACAATAATATAAGGTCCACTATCAGCAAGGATTACCCTCGTGAATTAACCAAAAGATTTTGGCATCAACTTCTAATCAAGTGTAAAGTTTCACTCGAAAAACGCTGGTCTGAAATAAGCAAAAAAGAGTTCAATATAATTGTTAAGAATTTATATAGCTGCGAACTTAATGTGCTTGGTAAAAGTCGCTTCAAAGAAGAATTTGTTGAATGTGGCGGAATAAACCTGAAAGAGATAAACTTTAAGACCATGGAAAGCAAACTATGCCCGGGACTTTATTTTTCAGGAGAGATCATGGATATTGACGGGATCACTGGGGGCTTTAATTTCCAAAATGCATGGACCTCTGGATGGATTGCCGGCAGCAATATGCCTCTGAATTACTAACAGTCCTCGACACAATCACTATAACTTTTGCAACCTAGATACAACTAACTTGCCATATTATAATATATAAGCCCCCACTGAAATTAAATAATAGTATCCCCGCTAAATGAACACCCTGTAAATACAGTCTCTTTTATACCAACACCAAACAGATGCCTTCCAAGTTCTTCTAATTACATTAATTGGATAAAACTAACCTTATATTCTATTTGAGTAGAATTGCAGGAACAGCTAAACTATTCATACATGGATAAGTTTGGCTCACTATGAATATTATTATTTTAGGGGCAGGGAAAGTAGGCACAGCCTTTGCTGAACACTTTGCTAAAGAAAATAACAACATTACCGTTGTTGATCAAAATGTTACACACCTTACCCCATTAAGTGAACACCTTGATATCCGCACAATTGTGGGACACGCTAGTTATCCAAATATCTTGAAACTAGCTGGTGCTGATGAAGCTGATTTACTTATTGCAGTAACTAATAGTGATGAAACCAACATGGTTGCATGCCAAATAGCGCATTCTATTTTTCAAACTCCAAGAAAAATTGCCAGAGTCCGGCAAGTGCAATACTCGGCGCATAAAAGACTATTTCAAAGCTCAGATATTCCCATAGACATCCTTATCAGCCCAGGCTCATTGGTTACAGAGGAAATAAGGCAAAGCATTGTCCATCCCGATGCCGAGAATGTCCTGGAGTTTGGCAACAAGGCATTACAATTAGTAACAATTAAAGCCAAAATTGGGGGGCTATTAATTCAAAAACAAATTAAGAATTTGGAAGAATTTATATCTGCTGATTCCTGCAAGGTTGTTGCTCTCTATCGAGACAAAAAAGCCACTGAAATAACTGATGAATCATATATCTACCCTGGTGATGAAATTTATTTTTTATCAAAAAATCAATTCACTGATAAAAGCATTAGCTTATTTCGTCCATTATCAAAAAAACCAAAACGCATAATTCTTGTTGGTGGCGGGAATATTGGCACAAGTTTGGCCACTTCATTAGAACAAAGATTTCATGTTAAAGTAATTGAGAAAGATGCTAAAGTCATCGAACACCTAGCAACAACACTCCAGAAAGCTATCGTCTTGCATGGTGATGCAGTTGACCAATCTCTATTAACCCATGAAAACGTGATGAATACTGATGTTTTCTGCGCTGTTACCAATAGCGATGAGACTAACATGGTTGCATGCATGTTAGCTAAAAATTTAGGTGCAAGAAAAACTATAGCCATCATTAATAATGAAGTTTACTATGAAATAATTGGCTCTCATGTCGACGTTCTTATTTCCCCACAATCTAGCACTATTAGTAGCCTACTTAGTCATATTCGCCGAGGCGACGTCACACAGGTACACTCATTGAAATTTGGTGACGCAGAAGCAATGGAAGTAATTGCTCATGGCAGCAAAGCCAACTCTTTTGCTATTGGTAAACCCATGGCCCATTTAGAGCTACCCTGTGGCGCTACCCTCGGAGCCATTATTCGTGTCGATGAGATCTATATGCAACAATCGGATATTATTATTCAAGAAGGTGACCATATGATATTTTTCTTACAAGATAAACGTGCTCTCCCAAAACTTGAGAGTTTATTTAACCCCATACCAATTCCGGTATAATTTAATATGCACATCAAATATATAGCAAAAAACTTAGGCGGTATGTTTAGCATTTTCAGCCTAACCATGGTACCCCCAATTATGCTATCTTTATCTTACAAAGAAAATACATTAATGGCATTTAGTATTTCTTGGCTTATTTTATTCTGTTCTGGACTTTTACTCTGGCTACCATTGAGATTTGAACACTATGAGCCCCGGGTCCGAGAAGGTTTTTTAATTGTTGTAATTTATTGGCTGGCCCTATGTTTAATTGGCGGCCTACCTTTTTTTATTTCTGAAAGCCCAGATATCAGTTATATAGATGCTATTTTTGAATCAGTTTCCGGCCTTACAGCCACAGGAGCCACTGTGTTCACCCAACTGGACACTCTACCAAAATCGATTATTTACTACAGACAGCAATTACAATTTCTTGGTGGCATGGGCATCTTACTTCTTGCGGTAGCAATTTTGCCCACCCTTGGAGTTGGTGGCATGCAATTATTTCGTGCTGAAATTACCGGCCCCAACAAAGACACCAAGCTAACTCCAAAACTTGCCGAAACAGCTAAGTCACTATGGTTTATTTATGTAATGTTAACGCTGCTGTGTGCTCTAGCATATTATTCCTGCGGAATGTCTTGGTTTGATGCTATCTGTTATAGCTTTGGCACGGTCTCAACAGGCGGTTATGCCCCCCATGATTCCAGCATTGGTTTTTTCCATAATCCAGAGATCAAATTAGTTGCTATGGTTTTTATGTTCTTGGGTGCGATTAACTTCTCTTTACATTTCTTCTCTATTAGACACTCAAACATTGCGAGCTACAAAAAAAATTCTGAAGTAAAGGCTATGCTGCTAATGTTGGGAATATCTAGCCTCTTAATATGGTTATACATGTATGTAAGCCCCGATGTTCAAACTGCTGGTGCTATTGACGTCGGCTTTCATGTAATTTCTTTGGCAACTACAACAGGGTTTTCCAGTGGCAACTACCAATCATGGCCTCTTTTTTGCACACTCTTACTTCTATTGCTTGGTGTTATTGGTGGTTGTGCAGGCTCAACCAGTGGTGGGGTTAAAATAGCTAGAGTATTGATCCTTTTCAAACATAGCACCGCAGAAATACAAAAAATACTCCACCCTCGCTCTCATTGTTTAGTAAAGTTCAACCAATCCCCAGTATCGGCTGACATTCTATCTGCAGTTATGGGTTTTTTAGGTATGTACATTATACTCTTCTTCATTTTCACTTTAGGCATGACAATAACTGGAGTAAATTTTATTACAGCTTTTTCAGCTGTTGCAGCAACCCTGTCTAATATCGGCCCAGGCCTAGGGGATGTTGCCTACAACTATCAAGAGTTATCAAGTGCTGCCAAAGCACTGCTAAGTCTTGCAATGATTACTGGCCGCCTAGAGCTTTTTCCATTGTTAGTATTATTATCCCCCCTCTATTGGAAGAACTAATATAATTCTCCTTCTTGTGACTCCCAACTCACAAAAACTTCCTCGCATTCATGAGCCAACACACCATACTCTTGAGATACTTTACGCTCCCCTGCAGGCTTTAATATTTGCTCATAAAACACAGAGTCATCAAATCCATATTTAGCTGCAATGCTTTTATCAACCCCAATAATAACGCGTTCAATTCTTGCCCAATAAATCGCACTAAGGCACATTGGACAAGGCTCTGCAGTGGTATAAATAACGCACCCTTGAAGATGTGGCTCACCAAGAGATGCAGCTGCCAAACGGATCACATTCATTTCCGCGTGACATGTTGGGTCCCTATCTTTTAGTACTGTGTTGTGTGCTGATGCTATTACTATATCCCCGCGCATAATGGTGGCCCCAAAAGGCCCTCCATCAGCCTTTTGTATTCCTAATATCGCTTCTTGTACTGCTAACTTCATTGGCTGCATAATTTTTCCTTATATACCAGAGATAAAACCAAAATTAACTTCTCCTGGAGAACTCACTATCTACTTAGTTTTCACCTTAAACCCAACAAACCCACAGCTTCTTTTGTTGACTAAAGGATCTGTCTGCTCAAACATTCAATTTCTATAATAGCTTGGTTTCTTCTGAACCAAAATAATTCATTTTGTTAAGACAACACTAATAATTTATTACCTCCAATATTATCTAAACAACTAACCATTAAGGTTTTGTATTTTAAATAAGGTATAATGTTATGGAAATTAGGCATAATGCCAACTAACTTGTATAGAGGTGAAAATGCAGGGTATTACTTTTCAGGAGCTAATTGATAAATTACACGCTTTTTGGTCTGGCTACGGCTGTGCCATATTACAACCTATGGACTTAGAAGTTGGGGCTGGGACGTTTCATCCAACAACCTTCTTAAAAGCCATTGGTCCAGAGCCATGGCAGTGTGCCCATGTCCAAGCTTCACGACGTCCTGCCGATGGTCGCTATGGAGAACATCCAAATAGAGGGCAACATTTTTACCAATACCAAGTTGTATTAAAACCTTCACCGGAAAATTTACAACAGCTCTATTTGGATTCACTGTGTTCTCTTGGTATTGATCCTCTTGCCCATGACATTCGCTTTGTTGAAGATAACTGGGAAGGTCCAACTCTTGGCGCATGGGGTCTTGGCTGGGAAGTATGGCTGGACGGTATGGAAATAACCCAATTTACCTATTTCCAACAAGTCGGTGGCCTTGAATGTAAGCCTGTCATGGGTGAGCTAGCTTATGGGATTGAACGCATCTGCATGTACATGCAAGGTGTTGATAACATTAGTGACTTGGTCTGGACAAAAACTGGAAACAACATCCTCACTTATGGTGACCTGTTCAACCAAAATGAACTTGAGCACTCCACATATAACTTTGAAACCTCTGACACCCAAATGTTATTTAAACATTTTAATGACTGGGAGACAGAGTGTGAGAAAACTCTAGAACATGGGCTTCCATTAGTTGCCTATGAAATGGTTCTAAAAGCATCACACATTTTTAATATTCTAGATGCCCGCCACGCCATCTCTGTTACTGAACGGCAAGGCTACATCTTAAGGGTGCGAAATTTAGCCAGAAAAGTCGCTAGCAGCTACTACGAAAAGAGAAAGGCGCTAGGTTTTCCACTGCTTAAAGAGGTCTTACCCCATGCAGGATAATTTACTCATAGAGATTGGTACTGAAGAGTTACCTCCAAAACAATTAATATCCCTTGCAACAAATTTATTAAATGGTTTTTCAGCCTATATAGAAAATGCTGGCTTTAACTTCACTAATAAGCAATTCTTTGCCAGCCCTAGAAGACTTGCAATATACCTTGAAAAGGTGGAGTTTGAGCAAGAAACTAAAATGGTGGAAATATTAGGCCCTATGCTAGTCCATGCTTTTGATGAACAAAATAACCCCAAACCAGCAGCAATTGGTTTTGCAAAAAAGTTTAACACTAGCATTGCGGCCCTTGAAGTAATTGATAGCCCCAAAGGACAGCGCCTAGCGTTCAAGCAAGCTGTATCCGGAAAATGCCTACGTGATGCTATTGAGCCAGCTCTTGCACATGCAATAAAACAACTTCCACAGCATCGCTGGATGCACTGGGAAGATAAAAAGTGGATGTTTGTCCGCCCTGTACATTGGCTTCTAGCCCTCTATGGGAAAGAGGTTTTACCATGCAAGCTCTTTGATTCTCAGAGCTCCAATATCTCCCACGGCCATAGATTTTATGCTCCTCAAGCCCTAACTATTAATAGTGCCGACGAATATATCACTACCTTGCGGCAAGCAAAGGTTGTGGCTTGCCCACAAGAGCGCAAAGACAACATCCTTAAGCAAATTAAACTACAATCTCAACGACACTCAGTGCAAGCAGTTATAGACGATGATTTATTAAATGAAATATGCGCCATCGTTGAATGGCCCAGAATCATGATTGCTGAATTTAATGCTAGTTTCCTGTCAGTACCGAAAGAAGTATTAACCACATCAATGCAGGAACATCAAAAATGTATTGCCACTATTAATGATGATGGTAAATTATCCAACAAATTCATCATTGTCTCCAACATGGACCCTCAAGACACAAAAAATATTATTGAGGGTAACCAAAGAGTTATGAACGCCAGACTCAGCGACGCAGCCTTTTATTTTTCCAAAGATAAAAAAACCCCGCTGGAAGACATGGCAAAAAGATTAGCCAATGTGGTCTTTTTCGAAAAACTTGGCACCCTACATGACAAAACCTTACGTATAACTCAACTTTCAAAAATCATTGGCAAACACACCAAGGCTGATCTAGATGTTATTGAAAGTGCTGCAAAAATTCTTAAAGCTGATCTCATGTCTGAAATGGTGGGTGAATTTCCTGAATTACAAGGCACCATGGGCAAATATTATGCGCAATTACAAGGCCGTGACCCTGCTGTTGCTAAGGCTATTGAAGAACACTATCTTCCTAAATTTTCCAAAGACAATTTGGCCACAAGCTCCGCAGGAATTGCTTTAGCCCTTGCGGATAGGCTAGATTCTTTAGCTGGATTTTTCTCACTAGGTCTACAGCCACAAAAAGATAAAGACCCATATGGACTTAGACGACAAGCTCTTGCGATAGTAAGGATCTTAGTGGAAAAAGATATTAGCATTGAAATAAGCAGTATTTTCAGTAGTGCATTAACCTTATACAAGCAGCCACCCAACACTGATGTTATTCAAGAATTTGTCTTGTTCACCTTTGAAAGAGCTAAATCTTGGTACCTGCAACAAGGGTATACTGCCAGACAAATAGATGCCGCCGCCAACACTGGCATCGACAATATCTCTGATCTAAACAGCCGTTTATTAGCTATAAAACATTTCACTCAATCTGACAATGCTGCCAGTTTAAGCGAGGCCAACAAGCGTGTTAGGAATATTTTATCTAAAAACAACATTCCGTTAAGTCATGATTATATCATTCAAGAAAGCTTGCTTGTTGATGCACCAGAAAAAGACTTGCTTGCCTCGATCTACGCGGCCACCGAAAAGATATCACCGATGCTCATTAAACGAAATTATATCGGGATTATTGATGTTTTATCGGCTTTAAAGAAAGATGTTGATGCTTTTTTTGAACATGTAATGGTCATGTGTGATGATGAAAAAATTCGACAAAATCGCTTAGCTATTTTGGTTGCTCTTCGCAAACTTTTTTTAACTGTTGGAGATGTATCCTTGTTATGAATAAGTTTGTATTGCTAGATAGAGATGGGGTGATAAATTATGATTCTGACACTTATATAAAGACACCAGATGAATTCAATATAATTCCCTCCAGCTTAGAAGCCATACAATTATTGTATAATGCTGGATTTAAAATAATCGTTATCACAAATCAATCAGGGTTAAATCGTGGCTATTTTTCACAAAGTTCCCTGAATGCCATTCACCAAAAACTCCATTCTGTAGTAGAGTCTGTCGGAGCAAAAATAGAGCATATTTATATTTGCCCACATACCCCAGACGAAAACTGTGCATGCCGCAAACCCAAAGCCACACTAATTTTGCAAGCAATAGATGATTACAACATCAACACCAAAGATTTATATTTTATTGGTGACAAACTTGCCGATATTGATTCTGGTCAAAATGCTGGTATTAATAGCGCTCTAGTGCTAACAGGAAAAGGCCAAAAAACTATAAAAAAACATCAGCTGGAAATCGAAGGGAAAGCAAAAATATTTTCAACCTTGCTGGATTTTTCAGCCTTTATATTAACGCCCATGGAGGTGTAACCTGGTTCTGACTAGCGCAAGATATAACCTTATTCGTGTAATATCATTAGGATTCCTTTGTGCGCACTATTATATAAATTAAATTTATACATTGACATTCATCGTGAAAAATTGTTTCATTGTTAGACGTGCAATGCACAAGTAATCCATAAAAATCACTATTGAGGTTTAAAATGAAATCATCCCGACAATCTGAACAGTTTATTATTGTTTTTGTACTCGAAACAGTTGTTGCCTCCACCTGCCATTATCTCCTCTCTCACGCCAGCCGCCATCCGGTCTGTAGCGCGTAATTATTTTTTTATAAAATTTATTTTTTCAGGAGGGCATAACAATGCCAAGGTTTCTTATTGTCTTGTTGTTTACAGAAATGTGGGAGCGCTTCAGCTACTACGGTATGCGAGCACTATTAGTTTTATTTTTAACATCCGAACTAGGATTTTCTGACCCGAAAGCCTATGGAATATATTCACTAATGTCAGCCCTATGTTTTTCTGGACCAATGATTGGTGGCTTTTTAGCAGATAAGCTCCTTGGGTTTCGTAAAATGGTAATTATTGGTGGCATCACCATGGTCCTCGGCCATGCCCTAATGGCCTTAATTCCATTAAGCTCTAATATTATATTTGTGGGCCTATCCTTGATTGCTGTGGGCATGGGTCTTTTTAAGGGTAATATTAGCAACCTTCTTGGAACTTGCTACTCAACTGAGGATCCTAAGCGTGACAAAGCCTTCACTCTGTTTTATGTTAGTGTGAACATTGGCTCAACATTAGCAACTCTGGCGTGTGCATACACAGCTAAAATGTACGGCTGGCACTGGGGCTTTGCTCTTGCTGGAATTGGAATGATGGCTGGACTTATTATTTTTGTAACCAACAATAATTTATTTGCTCACGATAAACCGCCGCGCACCACACCCTTTAAAATAACGAAAAACCTATCTATAACACCAACACAATTAGTAGCAACTCTTACTGTTATGCTAGCAATAATGGTCAGCTTTATGCTTCTGAAATACGATGTATACACAAAGCTTATTTATGTTGTGGGGATTGCCACAGTGTTATACCTTGCCAACCTTTTACGGACACTGCCTGCACACGAGCAAGGCGGGGTCGCACTATTATTTACTCTAGCCATATTCCAAATGTTGTTTTTTGCTGTTGAAATCCAACTGGGATCTTTATATAACCTGTTTACACAACGTAATGTCGATTTCCAGTTGTTTGGTTTTATGCTTCCAGCGGCTGTATCACAAACAATTAACCCTTTATCCATCATGCTCATGGGGCCATTAATGGCCATGATATTTAGCAAATACTGTAAAGGCCGTGTTTTAACTCGTTTTAATTTTGGCCTCTTAACCCTGGTGATGTCATTTGCAACGATTTATCTAGGTTGCAAAAATGCAAGTGATAGTGGACTTGTGGGAATACACTACCTAATTATCTCTATCTCATTTATGGGCTTCGGTGAATTATGTATTGCTCCTCTTATGCTTAATCAATGCACCTTGCTGGCACCCAAGCGCCTACGCGGCATGCTGATGGGGGTAAATATGCTAAGTTTAGCTTTTTCCAGCCTTGCAGGAAACCTTATCTCATCATTTATGTCAATCGATAATAGTACTGAAGGATCTCAAGACACCATTGCAACTCTTGCTGTATATTCAGAGGGCTTCTTTAAATTACTAACTTTTGCCTTAATTGCTCTAGCAGCATTCCTGTGCATTACATTATATTTTAAATTTAAACCATCTCCATCTTTAACTCGACAGGCTGTCTAACCAATCTTGGCCCCTCGCACCAGGGGGGCACCTCTTGTCCTCATTAAATTATATGCTACAACCTTCGCTTTTTCTTATCTAAGGATATGTTATGATTGCTAGAATAATCTACTCTATTGGCCTGCTTATGTGTGCATTCGTTTCTAGTGTTGCTGCCAACACGTTTCCCATGGAAGATATGAAAAAGTACCATGGTGATGTGAAATCTATTCTTGAGCACTCAGTCATGATTTACTCACGTGATGATATTGCCCGTGAAACTAAGCGTGTTGCTCAAGAAATCACCGAAGTAGTTTCTGACAAAAACCCAATCATTATTTCTACATTAATTGGCGGCATGATGTTCTCTAGCGCTATTTCTGAGCACCTACGTTTTCCACTTGAAATGGACTATATAAACGTTTCTAGATATGACGGTGAAACCAACCCCAGTAATAATGTAGACTTCATTGTCAAACCTAAAAAAAGCTTAAAAAACCGTGTTGTTGTTGTTGTTGATGATATTCTAGACGGAGGCATCACCATGGCAGAAGTCTCTAAATTTTGCAAAAATTCTGGAGCAACGGAAGTATATACGGCGGTCATGACACAAAAAAATAGAAAACGTGATAGTGGTGGCCTTAAAAGTGCTGACTTTATTGCCTTTAATGCTGGAAATGAATTCCTGGTTGGTTTTGGTCTAGATTACAAAGGATATTTGCGCAATCTTCCGGAAATTTATTCTGTACAATCCTAGAAACAAATTGCTGCATATTTTTTCAGCCTGGCTATCGCATCACTATAGCCAGCATCCCCCAACATCCAATAATGAAAAAATATGGGCATATCCCAATACTTTTTGGGAAAAAGAGTAATCAAACGCCCTGAAGCAAGTTCTTTTTGAATATCACGCTCAGGAATAAGCGCATAAGCAGACCCGCTCAGCACCAGCTCACGAAACCCTCGCACAGATGGCACCATGAAACATGGTGGAGAAACATTCATAATATCAAAATGTTTTGCTAAATATTTATTGTTTAACTGATCTTGCTCATCAAATTTAACAATAGGGGCATTTAATAAATTATGATGCTGATCGCTACCTTTAAAATATTTTTTCTTAAATTGAGGCGTGGCGACCAATACATAACGCATGTTTCCAATGAAGCTTACGTCACAACCAACAACAGCCCTGGGCACTGTACTAAAACAACAGGATACTTTTCCCATTTGTAAATATCTATGAGTAACATCTTGATCATCAGCAATTACACTTATTCGAACCGACGATAAAAAATGTTTTTTTATAATAATAGGTAAAAACCATGTGTCCAACATGTCTCGACTAACGGCTACAATTAGCTCTATTGGTCGAGATGTTCCCTGTATCTTTTGTTGCGTATCCTCTTCAATGTATTTAATTTTTTTGTAATGGGCAAGAAGTTCCGCCCCGAGATTTGTTGGTATATATTCATCTCCCCTCACCAACAAAGGATCACCATAGTATTGCTGAAGTGCCTTCAATCGTTGCGATACTGCTGACTGTGTAATACATAACTTTAAAGCCGCTGCCTCAAAACTTTGCTCTTCAATTATAGAGCAAAGCGCTTGCATCCCCTTATAATCAAATTTCATTGTCATTAGGAACCCTTATCTATATTAAATATTATTAATTTTATTTATAGCACACTTTGCCGTTAAAATATCACAAGCATTACAAAAAACACTGACGGAGAGTTAAGATATGTCATATATAAGTGCTTTTGCAAAAGGTCTCAGTATCAGTGCAGGATTAATAATCCCCATTGGAGCTCAAAATGCATTTGTTATAAAACAGGGGATAACCAGGAGGCATATACTGCTCACGGCCTTATTATGTGCATCTATCGATGCTATCCTGATAAACCTCGGGGTAAAAGGTTTAGGTAGCGCTATATCTGTAGGTGGCAGCGTATTTATTGGTTGGATAAAATGGGGGAGCATAATTTTTTTAATGTTATATGGCATAATATCGCTTCATACAGCTCTAGTATCATCCTCAGAAATTGATTGCTCAAAACAAGAACAAAGCTCAGTATGGATGACAATTTGCAGCATCTTGGCAATATCACTATTAAATCCACACGTTTATTTAGACACCATAGTTTTAATCGGAAGTATTGGCAGCCAACAACTTGGAACAGAAAAATTATTGTTTACTCTGGGCGCCATGTCAGCATCATTCATTTGGTTTTTAATACTGGCATTTGGAGCAAAACGACTAGCCCCAACACTTAGCAAACCTAAAATATGGCGCACAATAAATATTTTAATATCCGTAATGATGTTTTCAATTGCCATGTCTTTAGTAAGATAAAAGCACTAATTCTTTATCAATAAGGTTGGGGCCGATGTTTTTGGGTGATCGGAAAATATTCTTCTCCTAACTCATGTCGCCTAACTGCTGTGGTTTTCCCATGAATCAATGTTTCAAAAATTTCTCCTGAATGTTGAGGTTGTGCCCTCAAGCGAACAGTGCAGTCCGTTGTATTACTATAAATATCTAAAACTGGCAAACCAGACCTAACCGCATAATGTCCAGGAGTCACAGTATTTACTGAGTGCAAGGTTTCTAAAACTAAACGTGTGCCAGCAATACCCTTATATCTTACATTCCTTGGCAAACTCAAGTATCTGCGGCCATGAACCTTTTTGCGTCTGGAGTGAGCTCCTTTGCGGCCATAAGCACCAACCTTAAATAAAACTCTATGAATATTATCCCAAAGGAAATTATTAGAGCCACCAGCGGTAAGATCTACAACACCAAGCTCGGTGCCAATAAAGCAATCTGGCTTTGGTTTGGCTACAATAGATAGCTTGCGCTTAGCAAATCCATGCCACTCTGAAGGAGTACAATTTACTCGCAAAAATCTTGTATAATGATGCAAGGACATGGTGCCGACTCCTTCTTTATAATTAGTATTTAGACATTATCTCAAAAAATAAGTCATAAAGTCAAGTAACACTATCTAGCTGCCAAGGCTTCCAACCGTTCACCTAGCGTCGGGTGTGTTGCCATTAAACTATACATAAACTTTTTAGTACCGCTAAATAGCTCTTCCGGTGAATATATATAAGCGGCGGCTCTAACACTCTCATTGGCCTGCCCAAGGTAAGCTTGACGCATAACCTCATTTTCCACGTGCGCGTCATGTATTTTAGTTAGTGCACGTGCAAGAGGCTGGTTATCTCGCATCGCAGCAACAGCGCCAGCATCAGCCATGAACTCTCGTTTACGTGACAAAAATCTTAATAAAAACATGTTAATGACAGGTAACAACATTCGCAACATGAAAAACACCAACAACAAAATTATTATGGGATTAATACCTGAGCTACGTCGCCGACCACGAGAATTACCGATGCCCCACACAAATCCTCGACAAAGTTCAAACAAAACACCAACAGTTATCGCAATTAAACTTGTTAAGACTGAAGCGGTCACTAACAGCTTAGTATCCAAATGTTTGATGTGAGATAGCTCGTGCGCTATAACTGCCTGCAATTCAGAGCGGTCCAGTTCATCTAGCAATGGCTGAGTTATTGCAACCAATGAGCTATTTTCACTATAGCCAGAAGCAAAAGCATTCATATAGAGAGCATCTATAACATATATCTGTGGCCGCCCCTTTAGACCCATTGCAATAACCATCTCATCAACAACATTGAGTAGCTGTCTCTCTTTATCAGATCTCGCCGTGCCCTCATCTAACAAGTAATACTTTGTACCAGATAAGACTAATCGACGCTGACTGCTCATGGCAGCGAGAAGGCATACAATAGCAATTATGAAAGCCCCCATTGTTGCGTATGGAATAATCATGCCATGCCCATAGGCATGTATAGCATCCCCCACCATAGAAAAAAAACCATCCCCCCAGCGGTTTGGAGGGACATATCCAGCATAATAATAATTGGGGATGGAACTTAAACTTGGCAGGCTTAATGCCGTCCTAGGATTAAAAATATAAAAATATAAAGCCAAATCAATGATAAAGCCAAGAAGAGTGTAGATAACCACATATAACACAATAACTATATTGCTTTTCTTTTTGTTACTAGCGATGGCATCGCGCCAATTAGGTGTTTTAACTGTTGTCACACGCTAAATCTATAAATCAACACGGTACTCTTCAAGCTTCACACTTTTATCTGCATCAACCTTCCAGTAAGAAAAGTTTTTATTTAATGAGCTAAACATGGTAACAACCATTCTTTCAAAAAATGATTTCTTTTTCACTTCATAAAGCTCAATAGAATCATTAAGGGCCTGCTTAGCAAAGGACAACTTGTTTTCAGTATTTACAACCTCTTCTTGCAATTGCATCGCTTGCTGGTTAGCCTTAAGATCTGGGTACTGCTCAAACATAACGTTTAACTGTGTTGCGACGGCAGAAATACCCTCCTCGGCTAACATGCGGCCACTAGAATCCCCTTCTTTTTGTGCCTGAAGCGAACGACTACGCAATGCAACCACATCCTTTAATGTTGTCTTCTCGTAATCCATGGACTTCTTTATCACACCAATTAATGACTCAAAGACTTTAAAGCGTCGATCTAGTTGCACATCGATACTACGCTCAGCATTATTTACAGCCTCAATCAAAATAATAAAGCGATTATATGTAGAAATAATAAAGACAACTATAACCGCGAGTAAAACCAAGGTAATTGTTAACATCATGCTGAGCCCCTTAAAAAAACACTTCTTTAAACATCAATATTTTCAGCAAGAAGAGCGTTGGTCTCAATAAACGTCCTCCTACTTTCAACATTATCTCCCATTAGCGTTGTGAAAATCTGATCTGCTGCAACTGCATCTTCAATTTTAACCACCAACATTCTGCGCACACCAGGATCCATTGTTGTTTCCCAAAGCTGATCCGCATTCATTTCGCCCAAACCTTTATAGCGCTGTATTTGCTGGCCCTTTTTTGCATCATCAAGCAAACACGTATATAGAGCGGCAAAACTAGAGACCTCTACTTTTTTGCCATCTTTTTCTAAATATGCTCCATCCGCAAACATTCCATTAATTGTTTTTGCAAAACCACTTAAAACCTTAAAGTCACCAGAGGCAAAGAAATCTTTGTTGAGACGTGTAGTAGTAACCACACCATGAGCATTCTGTTCAATATTAACAAAGAAATCTTCATCTTCATGTTCTAAATCAGCCTTTAAACTAAAGCCTGAATATTCGCCACGCATGTTGTTCTGATCAAATATGGTTTTTAATTGACTAACAAACCTGCCCCAGCCCGAGGAATCTGCAAATAAATCAACAGCACTATCATCAACTTCCAATACAGCATTCAGGAACATTTCTGGCAACCTTTTCTTTAGTCGCAGAATAATAGCTTTAACATTACGATAATCCATAACAAGTGCTGATAAAGCCTCTTTACTAATGCTTGGGGAGTGTGGATTTACATAAAAATTCACACCATCTAAGGCCAGCTCTAACAGATAATCTTCTAGCGCCCTATCATCTTTAACATACCTAACCTGCTTACCCTTTTTCACCCTATATAGCGGAGGCTGTGCAATATAAATATTACCACCTTCAATCAGTTCTGGCATTTGCCGGTAAAAGAAAGTAAGAAGAAGAGTTCGTATGTGCGCCCCATCAACATCCGCATCGGTCATTATAATTACTTTATGATACCTTAGTTTTGCAGCATTAAATTCATCCCTGCCAATACTGCAGCCTAGAGCCGTTATTAATGTCCCCAGCTCAACACTAGACAACATTTTATCAAATCTAGCTTTCTCAACATTTAAGATCTTTCCTCTCAACGGCAAAATAGCTTGTGTTCTTCGATCTCTAGCTTGCTTGGCAGATCCACCAGCAGAATCCCCCTCAACCAAGTATAATTCAGATAACAATGGATCACGCTCCTGGCAATCAGCAAGCTTGCCAGGCAAACCAGCAATATCGAGAGCGCCTTTTCTGCGAGTCATTTCCCTGGCCTTCCTTGCTGCCTCTCGAGCGCGCGCTGCATCAATTATTTTTCCAGCAATGGCTTTTGCACTGGCAGGATTTTCAAGAAGAAACTCTGTTAGTTTTTCTGCCAATACAGACTCAACAACAGGCTTAACGTCCGATGAAACAAGCTTATCTTTAGTCTGGGATGAAAATTTTGGATCAGGAACCTTCACGGACAACACAGCGGTTAAGCCTTCTCTAACATCATCACCGCTAGTCGAAACTTTTATTTTTCTCGCAAATCCCTCTTTCTCTATATACTGGTTAAAGCTTCGTGTTAACGCACCACGAAACCCAGCCAAATGCGAGCCACCATCTTTTTGAGGTATATTATTAGTGTAGCAAAAAACATTTTCCTGGTATGAATCGTTCCACTGCATGGCAACCTCCACACCAATGTCATCCTTATAAGAAACAAAATTAAACACCTCGCCATGAACGGATGTTTTGTTTTCATGTAAATGAGTTACAAAAGCCTCTAGGCCCCCTTCATACTCAAAGATATCTTTTTTATCAGAGCGCTCGTCAGTAAGATGAATTTTCACTCCAGAATTAAGAAATGATAACTCTCTCAACCTTTTTGCCAGAAGATCATAACTAAAAACAATAACATTATTAAATGTTTCAGTACTCGGCCAAAAACGTATCTGTGTTCCTGTTTTATGTGTTTCACCAACCTGAGCCAAGTCTTGTTGTGGCTCACCATGAACATATTGCTGCTCATAAATTCCACCCTGCCTTTTAACTTGCAGGTCCAACCGAGAAGACAGGGCATTAACAACAGAAATACCTACCCCATGAAGCCCACCAGAAACCTTATAAGAGTTATCATCAAATTTACCACCAGCATGCAAAATCGTTAAAATCACCTCGGCTGCAGAACGGCCCTCTTCCGGATGCAAATCTACAGGAATTCCGCGGCCATCATCACGAACGGTTACGCTTCCGTCTGCATGAAGAATAACTTCAATAATTGAGCAGTGGCCAGCAAGAGCCTCATCTATAGAATTATCTACAACCTCAAAGACCATATGGTGCAAACCAGTGCCATCATCAGTATCACCAATGTACATCCCTGGTCGCTTACGAACAGCATCCAACCCCTTTAATACTCGAATACTCGAAGAGTCATATGCCTGTGTTTCTGCTTCGCTCATAGTTAGTCCTCAAAAAATAATCTTCATTGTTGTTTAACTTGCTGGAAGTAGCGCCTCTACTCAAAACCATGTTGTTCCATGTGGAACAAAATAGTTTCTTGTGATTGCTCAACCACTCCCCCTGGTTCCACGTGGAACCAACTTACCTGTCTTTTATACTCACTCCGCCCAGCACAAAAACTTTTCCATGCCGGTATAAAATCTGCCACTGATAGGCAGGTTACTAATACCTGCCCTCCATACTCTAAGACGCCCTGCAAAAGGGTGTGGAAAGACTCCCTGTCAAGCTCCGCCAAAACATCATCTATTAAGAAAATGCTCCGTGTCTCACTGGCTCTAAAATAAACATGGAACCGACTAATAAATAGCGCGCACATTAATCGCTTCAGCTGGCCCCGAGAACAAACATCCCCAGCCAAACGGCCACCTATGAAAATTTTTACATCTGCTCGATGTGGGCCAACCGTAGTTATACCTCGCATTGCGTCGACTCTCTCTCGCTGATGCAAAGCATCTTCTAATGAAAGCCCACCATCCCACCCTGAGCATAACTCAAGATGAATCTTATCATTAGTAAACCCCAGCAAATCCAGGCACGAGGAATCAGTCTCCAAAACAGCCAACATTTGACTGAGCACCTGCGCTCGATATTCGCTTACCTCTTCTCCGCTTGCAGTGAGCGTTCTCACCCAAGGATCATTGCTTAGACTTAGGCCGCTCTTAAGCATGGCGTTTCGCTGCTTTAACGCATTGCTATACCTTCGCCACAAAGTCAAATATTCTGGTTCCACGTGGAACACCAGCCAATCCAAAAATTTTCGCCTAGCCTCTGGGCCACCAGTAATAATGCCCATAGACTCGATGTCCATAACCTGCGTAGGAGCTATTTTAGCAACGCTTCCCCTGGATGTCGGCCGAGAGTTGACGTGAACACGAGGACGGCCCGACACACTCAGATCCACCCCTATGTGTGTAGTCACACTGTCTTGACGCTCATTTTCAGGGTGAGTAGCTACCGTTGCGGCAACAGCTAACATTTCCGAGCCAAACTTAACCAACTTAGAGTTGTCTGCAGTTCGAAATGACTTTCCTTGGGACAGAAGTGTTACGGCTTCTAAAATGCTGGTCTTGCCATTCCCGTTCTTGCCAAAAAAGACATTCAAATCCGGGCAAAGCCTAAAAGACACCGACTCAAAAGGCCTAAATGAAGATGCTGAAATATTCTGCAGATACACCCTGGTACCTCGCCCACTATGTTCATTTTCAAATCAGCAGTTATTACTGCTTATCTTTCAAATTTTAAGTACCTATTTTGCTGAAATTTTCACAAAAAATCAAGGGAGTTGGCCGACAAACTTTCCTGCCGCCCTCAGAAGATCTCCATCCATTTTGAGATCCTTTTCTCTCCAGAGACCATTTACCCAATTTTGATATTTAAGCCTTGAATCTGGATCATTTAAATAATCTCCAGAGCCCACATCTGGAACGGCTATCGCCCGCACATGCACCCTGGCAACAAAAGGCTTGCCACAAATAAAACCAACACAACTGGGCTTTCCTTGAGGATAACTTATTGTAAAATCTAGGATTGCTTGAATTTGCTCGCCCATGGCCTGTAAAGCACTGGCAACACCGCCAGCCTTAGGCTTCAATAGGTGCTTATATTCTGCCCCTTGCAGCTCACGTTTTTTTTTACTAAACCTTGTACCCTCCAGATAATTAAGCAGAAAGACCTGTCTGCCCTGAAACACGGCACAAGCCTTTTTGGTTTCTTCTGCATCATCAGCAACCCTCTCAGGATGATCCTGTAAATACTTTTTACTGTATCTGCGCATAAAGGGACAATCTATCCCCCAGGCCCCCAAGCCAATTAACGGTATATATAAAATGGGTCTTTTGACAAAGAATCTAACCGCTATTTTAGTGTGCATCATTGCCTTCAAGACCGCGGGAATATCAAACCATGAACTATGGTTTGATACAATAAGGCAGGACTTTTCAGAGGGAATGCTCTCCAGCCCAACCAACTCCCACTTAACATTGGAAACCATCCGCGTTGCCAGCACTGAGCAATAGCACCATGCCCACCCAAAGAAATCGCCCATTTTAATGAACGTTTGCCGCAAAGATTTAATGGGAACAACAACTCGCAAGCACCGAGAAAGCATCATTGGTATACATGTACAAACAGTCACAAGAGCCATAAAAGCCAACGTCACCACAAACAAACATAGCTGTTTCAACAGCCCTATCATTAGCCGACTCCTTTCGTTCTATAATCGCATAGGCATAATTACATACAAACTTCCTTCGTCACCAACCCCCTCAATTAAGGCGCTGTGATTTGCTGAAGTTAATGTTATTCGCACCTGCTCAGAGCTAATTACGTTAAGAAAATCAATAATATATTTTATATTAAAACCTATATCCAGGTGCTCACCCCGATAGCTTACCTCAACCTCTTCTTCAACCGCATCATTATCAGTATTGCTGGCAAAGATTTTCATTTGCTGCTCAGAAAAGCTCATCCTGGCTGTTTTCAGCTTTTCACTAAAAAGCGCCGAAACCCTAACAAAAGCCTCTTTAAAACCAACTCTCGAGCCAACCGCAAGCTTGTCTCCACCAGAAGGTATAACCTGCCTATAATCAGGAAACTTACCATCTAGCAGCCTGGTCGTTAAGCTAACCCATGGAGCCCGCAAACATAAAAGTTTTTCTGAAACCTCAAGCACCACATCATCGCTCGCCTCCCCCAAAACCCGCAGCATTTCAAACACGCCCTTTCTTGGAACAATAATCTTAGAAAAGGTGGGCATGCCGGTAAGTGAAATTTGGTTCATAGCCAAACGATGGCCATCAGTAGCTACGGCCACAAGCTGACTGTCATGCTCCACATCCAAAAGCATACCGTTCAAGAAATAACGCACATCCTGCTCAGCCATCGCAAATGCTGTTTTTTCAAGCAGCCTCTTAAATGTTTTCGCATCGATTGAAAAACTTTGCCCACGAGCTTCACTCTGAAACCGAGGGTACTCACTGGCTGGAATTGTTTTAATTGCAAAGCGACTTCTTCCTGCGCGCAGGATAACCTCACCTTCACCGGTATCATGTATCGTTATGGTTTCCTGGGTTAGCGCTCGACATACATCATGAAGCTTACGAAAGGAGACAGCAGTAGCCCCGTCCTCTGCAGAATCTAGAGGAGCGGTACTGATCATCTCCATCTCTTGATCTGTTGCCACAATAGACAACATATTCCCCTTAACCAAAAGAAGAACGTGCGAAAAGGCAGGGCCGACGCCTGGGGATGACTTTTTGTCGACAACACCGGAAACTGCTCGCAAAACCTTTAAAAAAACATCTCTAGGTGCTGAAAACTTCACAACAAAAATCCTTAACTTACGTTGACAGAATCCTTAAAAGATTAGAAACATCCTCGGAAACATCAACACTCTTAGACATAAGCTCTTTAATTTGTCGGCATGCATGCAACACAGTGGTATGATCTCGCCCACCAAAAGCATCCCCTATTTCAGGAAGAGAATGATTGGTCAACTCTTTGCAAAGATACATCCCAACCTGTCTTGGCCTAGCCACAGAACGACTTCTTCGCTTAGAAAGAAGCTCGGCCACCTTCACCTTGTAATACTCGGCCACCGTCTTAATTATATTATCTATGGAAACCAGCTTATCCTGCACTGCAAGCAAATCCCTTAACGCCTCTCGCACAAATTCAATAGTAATCTCACAACGCATAAAGTGAGCATTGGCAATCACCCTTTTCAACGCACCCTCCAGCTCTCTAACATTCGAGCGGATCCGCTTACCAATAAAGAAGGCCACTTCGTTAGGCAAATGGATTCCTGACTGCTCCGCCTTACTAATCAATATTGCTACTCTGGTTTCTAGCTCTGGCGGCTGCACTGCGACCGTCAGGCCCGAGCCAAATCGAGATTTCAATCGCTCCTCAAGGCCATTTATTTCTTTTGGATAGCGATCAGAGGTTATAATTATTTGTTGCTGCCCCTCTAATAACGCGTTGAAGGTATGAAAGAACTCTTCTTGAGACCTCTCCTTGCCAGCAAAGAATTGTATATCATCAATAAGCAATGCATCTACAGAACGATAAAAGGCCTTGAATTCATTAATAGCATTAGCCTGTAAAGCGCGCACCATATCCGCCACAAACCTCTCAGAATGCAAATATACCACCCTGTAAGGTTTCCCCTGCTGAGATTGCCTCTGAATCAACAGGTTACCCACGGCATGCATGAGATGCGTCTTGCCAAGCCCCACTCCTCCGTATAGGAATAATGGATTGTACGCTCCACCAGGATTTTCTGAAACCTGCGTCGACGCAGCCTTAGCTAGCTGATTAGATTTCCCCTCAACAAAGTTGTCGAAGGTAAAGTCAGGGTTCAAATTAGACTTATGCGCAACGGCCGGCAACTCGCTCACAACCGAGCCAGAAGCCATGCCACGGCGCCCATCACCATCTACAGGCATGTGCTTGGCCCCGACGATAATCGACACGTGGGTGGGCTCACCCTTGTTAATAACGGCCAACGTCTTCTTTATAAGCGGCAGATAGTCTCGACTAACGCCATCAAGGACATATTGGTTGGGAGCAAAGATAACAACCCCACCACCTGCCGCTTCCGCCTGAAGGGGGCTAATCCATTGATTAAAAGCACTTTGCGGTATTTCATCACGCAGCTGCGCCAAGCACAACCTCCAGGTCGATAGTTCCACGAGAACCAGCCTCCAAAATAAAAGTTATTTAATTAACAACTGTTAGTAAACAGTAAAAACTACAAAATGCGAATAACTCTGTGCACATCCAGTGAAAACCTCGAGCCAAGCATGTTAACAAAACCTGAAGATATCCACAAAAGAATTATCAACTTCATTTTATCCACATGTTATCAAAAGTAAATACCCCCTTCTGTCAACAAACTTTCCTGCGACGTAACCTGTTGATAAACAGGCGGTTAATAGTGTTACCCACAGGATGCGACCTTGGTAGTAATAACAATAAAAAGAAAAGTAAGTCTTTATATTATTTTGATAACATAACGTTCAAACCCAAAAGAAGGGCTCATTACAAACAAGTGCATAGTATGTGGAACATCCTGTGCAAAAAGAGGCGAGTTATCCACAGGCAACAAAGCTTGTCTTTTTATCCACAGCTTAATCACTAGACATTAAATGGGCTTACGTCTTACTTTTTTTTTGTTAAGTCCCGGTTATTTTTAAGGTTTTCCATTTTATCCACAGACTTACGGCTAGGTAATAAACATAATAAAAAACATAAAAATATTTTTTCTTTATCCTTGACAAATAACCTTGGCTCCTCTAAAGTCATTGTCCTCACTTGAGATGACAGTGAAAAATTTTCTGGAGAAATCATGAAAAGAACATTTCAACCTAATAATCGTAAAGCAAAGAAAACACATGGCTTTAGAGTAAGAATGAAAACTAGCTCTGGTCGAAACATTATTAACGCACGACGTAGAAAAGGCCGCAAACAGCTTAGCAAGTAAGCTTTGTGCTTTTAGGCAAGGGGGTTTTCGTGGAAGAGAACACCTTTTCCAAAGCTCTAATCATTAATGAAAAGAGCGTATTTCGAGCAGTACTTCGAAGTAACCTTCGAGTGAAAACTCGGGGCTTTGTTGTGTCTGCAAATAAAAACACCAAGGGGCGATCTCGCTTAGGGATGTGTGTGTCTAAAAAAATCATTCCCAAGTCAGTTGCCCGTAATGCAATAAAAAGAAAAGTAAGAGAAACCTTTAGGATATTTGCTTCCAAGCAGATAGTAGGGTTTGATATTGTAGTGCGGGTTTATCGTAAACCTTGCAATGAGTTAAATGAGCTGAGTGAGTTGTGGAGAAAGTTAAAACATGCCTGCAACAGTTAGTTCTGCTACTTGTAGCTGGATATCAACTGATTAGCAGATCTATTCTTCTCCCTAGGTGTCGTTATTATCCTAGTTGTTCTGCTTATGCTCACGAGGCTATAACCAGGTTCGGTGTGTTTTCCGGAGGTTACCTGGTTATGAAAAGACTGTTGCGGTGTCACCCCTTCAGTAAAAAATATGGTTTAGATTTAGTCCCTGGTGCTCCGGGGACCTGTTGTACTAAGGATTAATAATCGTATGTTTAATAATATAAATCCAAGAACTTTGGCCTGGCTAATTGTCTTGATGTTGGGTATGAGTCTGTATAGCCAGTGGAATATGGATAAATATCAAGAGGAGCAGGAGGTAGCTAAGGCGCTACACCCACAATCGCAATTAGGGGAAGATTTGCAAGGAATTCCTGATGCGGTTTCCTATGTTCAAGAGGTCTTGGTTGCGGACGTTGCATCGGCAGCGAATACACAGGAAAACTTAAAATCAAACAACATTATTGCGCACACAGATTTGTTCAATATAGAGATTTCTGAGCTCGGAGATATTGTTTCAGTAGAACTTGTTAAATACCCACAAACTTTGGGGGCGGATGTAGGCGTTATGCTGCTAAGCCAAAGCAAAGAAAACTACTTTATTGCTCAGAGAGGTTTGCTTAATGAGCTGGGGCCTGATTCTAAATCTGCTGGTCGAGGTATGTTTACTTTTGCTCGTAATGACTATCAGCTTGGAGATGATGACAAGCTTGTTGTTGAGGGGGTCTTTACTACGGCAACGGGAGTTGAAGTAAAAAAGGTCTTTACTTTTACCAGGGACAACTATTCGTTTGAGGTTGATTTGATTGTCAACAATCATGGGGGCGAAAAATATACAGCACTGCCTTTTGGTCGACTGAAAATGTTAGCCCGTGATGCAAAAAGTGTCGGCGGCATGGGAATTAAAGTTTTTAGTGGCGGCGTCATTAAAACACCAGTAAGTAGTGAGAGCTATCAGAAAATTGATTTTGATGAATTTGGTGATAAAAAATATGATTATCACATGGACGGAGGATGGCTGGCTTTTGTTCAGCAATACTTCATTGGTGCCTGGGTGCCAGCACATGCGAAGGCGCATGACTATAGTAGTGAAATATTAAAGACTAAGATCGATGATCAGGATCTACATGCTCTAAGATTTTTGGATGAATCCATTGAAGTTTTGCCAGGCGAAACTGAAACTGTATCAACAACTTTTTATGCTGGACCGGAGGTGGCTGAAGATTTAAAAGCTCTGTCTCCAGGATTGCAAAAAACGTTGGATTATGGGATTTTTTGGCCTTTAGCTTGGCCAATATTTTTAATTCTAAAATGTATATATGGGATCGTCGGAAACTGGGGGATTGCAATTATTGGCACCACCATGCTGATCAAATTAATATTTTATAAGCTTTCAGCTACAAGTTATCGCTCTATGGCGAAAATGAAAATATTGCAGCCTCAGATGGAGTCGCTGAAAGAGCGCCACGGGGAAGATAAGCAGGCCTTAGGGCAGGCGATGATGCAATTATATAAAGATGAAAAAGTTAACCCTCTTGGGGGCTGCCTTCCAATGCTAATTCAAATACCTGTGTTTATTGCACTTTATTGGGTGTTGATCGAAAGTGTTGAGTTACGACAAGCGCCACTTTATCTTTGGATCCATGATTTGTCAGTAAAAGATCCCTTTTATGTGCTGCCATTATTGATGGGGGCTTCAATGTTTTTACAGCAAAGACTGAGCCCTGCGCCGCCAGATCCTATGCAGGCAAAAGTAATGATGTTGATGCCAGTGATTTTCACCTTTTTGTTTCTGCAGTTCCCTGCAGGCTTGGTTCTATATTGGGTGGCAAATAACTTGCTTTCAATTGCACAACAACTTTATATCACTAAAACAATAGAAAAAGAAAATGGAAAGCCTCGTAAAACAAAAGATAAAAAGGCCCTCAGTAAGGCAAAATAGTGGAAAAGACACTATAGCTGCAATTGCTACCCCGGGTGGATATGCCGGGGTGGGAATTATTCGCTTGTCTGGAGATAGTGCATATCGCTGTGCATTAAAAATTACAAAAAAAACACAATTGAAGCCCCGTTACGCTCACTTTTCCAAGATATTTGATCTTGATGGTGAGGTCGTAGATGAGGCGGTAGTGATTTTTTTTCCTGGACCAAATTCCTTTACAGGTGAGGATGTTGTTGAATTGCAGGCGCATGGTAGCCCTGTTGTATTAGAAAAAATTGTAAAGATTCTTGCTGTCTATGGTGCTCGAATGGCAAATCCAGGTGAGTTTAGTAAGCGAGCCTTTTTAAATGAAAAAATAGATTTAGTTCAGGCTGAGGCAGTTTTAGATTTAATCCATGCGCAGTCAGAATCAGCAGCAAAAGCCGCAGTAAATTCTTTGCAGGGAGTGTTTTCTTCCAGGGTTGCTGAGATATTAGATGGCCTTGTGCATACGCGGGTATATCTTGAGGCCTCTCTTGATTTTTCTGAAGAAGATATTGGGCATGAAACTAGGGCATATATAGAAAGGTCTATTTTAAGTCTGAATGAAAATGTTGAGCTAACACTTGCTGAAGCAAAAAATGGATGTGTTTTATCTCAGGGCATTAAAACTGCAATTGTTGGTCCGCCAAATGCAGGAAAGTCTAGTTTTTTCAACTGCCTTACGATGGCCGAGACGGCGATTGTTTCTAGTGTTGCCGGAACTACAAGAGATTTAGTTCGAGAGAACATTACTCTTGAAGAGATCTCGTTGAATTTAAGTGATACTGCAGGAATTCGTCTTGCTGGCGATGAGGTGGAACAAATAGGAATTAAGAAGGCGCGAGGGGAGATAACAAAGGCACAGCTCGTGGTGGTTGTCTTACCTGTTAGCTCAAGTCTTGAGACCGACATGCAGAAATTTCTAGAGGGCAATAAAATTTCATTAGCGAATAGCAAGGTTATCGTAGTAGTAAACAAAGTGGACCTAATGCCTGAAATTTGCAAAACCAAGATAAACAATATGGAAACTGTGTATTTATCAGCATTAACGGGAGTTGGCGTTAAAGATTTTGTTATGTCGTTACGGCGAACGGTCTTGGTGCAACAAGAATCAGCGGAGAACACATTTACTGCAAGAACCAGGCATGTTGATGCTTTAGAGCTTACCTTGAGTCATTTACAGCAAGCACAAAAAAACGTAATGGTTGAAGAGCTTTGTGCTGAAGAGTTGAAATTGGCTCAGATGGCATTGAATGAAATTACAGGAAAATATTCTTCAGATAATTTGTTGGGCGATATTTTTGCAAACTTTTGTATAGGCAAATAAACGATGACTCAAGATAAACAGACTTTCGATGTGATTGTTGTCGGCGGCGGACATGCTGGAACCGAGGCAGCTTTGGCTGCGGCTCGAGGGGGCGCGCAAACGTTGCTTATTACTCACAACATAGACACGATTGGCCAAATGTCTTGCAATCCTGCCATTGGCGGTATTGGCAAGGGGCACTTAGTGAAAGAGGTAGATGCTTTGGGTGGGGTCATGGGCTCCGCTGCAGATAAAAGTGGGATCCATTTTCGGACACTGAATAGCTCGAAAGGTCCAGCTGTTCAGGCAACGAGGGCTCAAGCTGATCGAGTGCACTACAAGTCTAATATTCGCATGGAGGTAGAAAACCAGGAAAACCTTGATGTATTTCAGCAGGGGGTCGAGGATCTTATTGTTGAGGGGGAGCGAGTTCTTGGCGTTGTGACTCATATGAATTTGAAGATATATGCCAATTCTGTTGTGCTTACAACCGGAACCTTTCTTGGCGGTGTTATTCATGTAGGTGATTTTAAATCTCAGGGTGGTCGTGCTGGCGATGCGCCATCAAATGCACTGGCCAAAAGAATTCGTGCACTGCCATTTGCTGTTGGACGCCTAAAAACTGGCACTCCACCTAGGCTTGCGGGAACCAGTATAAATTTTGCTAAACTGGAAGCTCAAGCTGGGGATGTGCCCATGCCTGGTTTTTCTTTTTGGGACCAAGGGTTGCAGAATCTTGAACAAAAGCACTGTTTTTTAACCAAAACTACTGGGTTAACAAAAAAAATAATTGAAGAAAACATCCATCGTTCAGCAATGTATAGTGGAAATATTGAGGGGGTTGGGCCAAGGTACTGCCCTTCAATTGAAGATAAAATAGTTAAATTTGCTCATCGAGAACAGCATCAAATATTTCTTGAACCTGAGGGGTTGATGACCAATGAGTTTTATCCTAATGGGCTGTCGACAAGCTTGCCATATGAAGTTCAAGTTAAGTTTATACGAAGCATTATTGGTCTTGAGGAAGCAAAAATAACAAGGGCTGGGTATGCTATCGAATATGATTATATTGACCCCAGATCTTTGCTTCCGACCTTGGAAACAAAATATATATCAGGGTTATTTCTGGCTGGGCAAATAAATGGAACAACGGGTTATGAGGAGGCTGCTGCACAGGGTCTTTTAGCCGGGATAAACGCTGCTAGGCGCGCCAACGGCAGAGGACAGTGGCAGCCATTGCGTTCTCAGGCATATATAGGTGTTTTGGTGGATGATCTTATTACGTTGGGGACAAGTGAGCCCTATCGTATGTTTACTTCAAGAGCGGAGTATCGTCTTGCTTTGCGAGAAGATAACGCCGATCAGAGGTTAACGATGCTTGGCTATGAGCTTGGGGTTGTGCCTCACGCAAAAAAGAAAATGTTCCAGGAGAAGTTGGCGCGTATAGACGAGGTAAGTGCGGCTCTTGCAAAGATCATTGTACAGCCAGGTACACCAGGGGCCCTGTATATAGAAAATAAGACAGGGGTTAAAATGCTCCGAGAATATTGGGCTAAAGAGATATTGAAGCGACCAGAGATTAGTTTTGTGGACATCAGGGCTATAGGCAAAGATAAATTCCTTAACATGGGCGATGACGTTGTGCGCCAGGTTGAAATAAATGTAAAATACGAAGGTTATTTGAAGCGACAGCAAGAAGAAATTGAAAAATTAAAGAGTCAGGAGTTTATGGAAATTCCGTTAAATTTTGATTATTCAGCTATTTCAGGGTTGTCAAATGAGGTCGTTGAAAAACTGAGCCGGCACGCCCCGACGAGGCTTGGTGCTGCTTCTCGTATTGCAGGGGTAACTCCGGCCGCAATATCCCTTTTGGCTGTGTCGATAAAGAGATTGCAGCGGGAGGCTAAAATAAATGAACCAGCATGAACTAGGGTTGCAACTATCTGAGTGGGGCCTTGAGCTTGGGGTGGTGATTAATGAAAAGCAAGCCCAACAGCTGATTTTGTATATAACGGAGCTGATCCGCTGGAACAAAAAGTTCAATCTTACTGCAATAGAAGATCCCAGGGATGCGATCTTAAAGCATATTGTCGATTCGCTTAGTATTGTCCCGCATATTCCTGATGGCTCTAGGGTTATTGATGTTGGAACTGGTGCCGGGCTCCCTGGTCTTGTTGTCGCACTAATGTGTCCACATGCCAACATTACGTTGTTAGATAGCCAGCAAAAAAAAATTCATTTTGTACAACACGCAGCAACAACGTTACAATTAAAAAATATTAACGTGGTTCATGCAAGGGTTGAGCTGTACCAGGATAGTGTAGGCTTTGATATCATTACATCCAGGGCGTTTGCAAGTATTGACACTTTTTGTAAAACCACGCAACACTTGGTTGCTAAAGAAGGCCTTTGGTTGGCAATGAAGGGAGCTTTTACTGAGCAGGAAGAAAGTCTGTTGCCAGGGGAGCGCAAGGTTGTCAATATTCAGAGGTTACAGCTTCCAGGTTCTGGAGATCAGCGGAGCTTGGTTTTTATAGGTTAAGTAACTAGGAGAGTTTTGTGGGTTGTAAGGTTTTTGCTTTTGCAAACCAAAAGGGCGGTGTTGGCAAAACAACAAGTTGTGTAAACATTGCGGCAGGACTTGCGTTTGCAAAGAAGAGGGTCTTGCTAATAGATCTAGATCCACAGGGAAATGCTACCATGGGCAGTGGCGTAGATAAGATTCTTGCGCACCCTACAGTTAACGAAGTGTTGCTGGGTAGCAATACAATGAAAGAGTCTATAGTTGGCCCAACGGCGGCTAACTATGATGTTTTGCCTGCAAATGGAGATTTAACCGAGGCGGAAGTGAGCTTAGCTCGGAGTGATTCTAAGAATGCTCATGAAATTCTTAAGTCGGCAATATCTGGGATTGCTTCTGAGTACGATTTTATTTTGCTTGATTGTCCGCCCTCCCTGAATATGTTGACCGTAAATGCCATGGTCGCATCAACGTCAGTGATTATTCCAATGCAATGTGAATACTATGCTCTTGAGGGGCTTACAGCGTTGCTTGGTACTATGGAACAGATTCAGAACTCAGTTAATAAAGATCTATATCTTGAGGGCATCCTGTTAACAATGTATGACCCTCGCAATCGCCTGGCACTAGATGTTGCAGCACAGCTAAAAGAACATTTTGTTGGAAAGGTTTTTAAGACGCCGATCCCGAGAAATGTTCGCCTTGCAGAGGCCCCAAGTCATGGCGTTCCCATTTTAATTTATGATCGAGGCTCTAAGGGAGCAGGTGCTTATTTAGCCGTTGCGGGAGAATTAGTTCGTAAACATAAAACGATTGCATTGAAGGCGAAAGCCGCTCCAAGTTTGGAAGCAACAGCCGAGTTTGTTGCGTAAAATTATAGGGATGACACGGCTATGGCTGGAAAGCGAAGAGGTTTAAGTAAGGGGCTAGAGTCCCTTTTGACTGGCAATACTTTGAAAGAAGCTACAGAGGAATCTAAGGTAGCGGGGCGTTCGTTTGTGAAAAAGAGCCCGGAGCTTGGCGCCGTTGATTTAGATGTGCCAAAAAAAGTAGCATCTGATGGCGGGCGAAGATTAATCAGTCAGTTGCGTCCTGGACGGTTTCAGCCGAGACGAAATATCCCAGAAGAGGAGTTGGAATCATTAGCTGAATCAATTAAGCAGCAGGGGATTTTACAGCCAATAATTGTAAGAGAGTTAAAGCAGGGGCTTTATGAAATTTTGGCTGGCGAGAGACGTTGGCGGGCAGCACAAAAGGCTGGTTTGAAGGAAGTTCCTGTTGTTATTAAGGACGTCTCAGATAAAGATGCCCTAGCTATTGGTATTATTGAGAATATTCAAAGAGAAGACCTCAACGCACTAGAAGAGGCAAAAGCTCTGGAGCGATTATGCAAAGACTTTGAGCTTTCACACCAGCAGGCGGCACAGCTTGTCGGCAAATCAAGGGTTGTTGTTACAAATTTATTGCGGATCTTGAATCTACGACCAGAAGTTAAAATGATGCTTGAGCGTGGAGAGCTAGATTTGGGGCATGCTAAAGTTCTTTTGGCCGTGACAGGCCCCCAGCAGATTGATGCAGCTCAGGTCGTTGTAAACAAGCAGTTGAGTGTTAGGGAGACTGAGGTGTTGGTGGCCAACATTGCCAAGGATGGAGTCACCGGTACAACAACAGCTCCACGCCCAGTGGATCCTGACATTAGAAGATTACAAATATCTTTGTCAGAGAGCCTGGGGGCCAAAGTAAGCATTAATCACAACAATAAAGGTCGAGGTAAAATTGAAATAAAATACTCAAGCCTAGATGAGCTTGAAGGTATCCTTGGACATATAAAGTAAGGGGTTGGCTGGCTACGTGGTGGGCGGTTAACAAAACTGCAATGGTTCTGTATACTAGTCAGGGTGATTTATAAAGGAGTTTGAAATTTGAGCGGGGAAAGGGTCTTCCCATTTGTCTCTATATTGGCTGCGGCCTGTATTGTGTTGTTGGGGCTGCTATCTTTTTCACAAAGTGGCAAGGGTTTAAGCCTTGTTGCCGGTATCGCAACGATATCTATTCCCCAGTGGATGTTTTATCGAATATCCTTTAGCTCCAAGAGCAAAAATCCAAAGAATCTTCTTAAACGTTTTTATCTAGCCGAGCTTGTTAAGCTCATAATTTTTTCTATACTGTGTACAATTTTCATAATTAAGCTTCCCTTGGTTCCTCTCTGGTTTTTTGTGGCGCTAATCGTTACACAAATATCATTTTGGGCCTTGGGTCTGTCAGTTAAACAAAATGGAGTTTGCTCATGAGTGAAAGCAATAGCTCATCAGATTACATTCAGCATCATTTATCACACTTTGTCTCTGGGGGGCTGAATGTTGATACCTTTGCGGTCTCATGGGTTTTAGGCATTGCTTTTCTTGGCGTTTTTTATTTTTCTGCACGCAGAGCTACTGCTGGGGTACCTGGACCTTTACAAAATTTTGTTGAAATGATGCTAGAGTTTGTTGATGGCTTGGTTTGTGAAACCTACCATGGCAAAAGCAAACTAGTTGGTCCCCTATCATTAACTATTTTTGTATGGGTCTTTTTAATGAACTTCATGGATTTGTTGCCAGTGGATACCCTAGCGTGGCTAGGGTCTCATCTTGGCTTGCATGCGATTGGTGAGTTCAAGTTGGTGCCGACAGCCGATCCTAATCTCACCCTAGGAATGTCGCTAACTGTTTTCTTGTTGGTAATTGTTTTCAATCTTAAGGCTAAAGGAGTTAGGGGGTTTACCAAGGAAATTTTTTGTGCCCCATTTGGTCCATGGTTGTTTCCAATTAATATATTCTTGAAAATAGTTGAAGAGCTAGCAAAGCCTTTATCTTTGGGTTTAAGATTGTTTGGTAATATATATGCTGGTGAGTTGATATTTATTTTGATAGCACTTTTGCCGTGGCCAACGCAATGGTTGCTTGGAGCCCCATGGGCAATATTCCATATTTTAGTGATCACAATACAGGCATTTGTTTTTATGATGCTCTCCATTGTGTATTTAAGTATGGCTGAAGATTCACATTAGTTTTTATGGTAAGGAGGAAGATATGCAGAGCTCTATAGAGGTTGCACAGGTTGTAGCAAGTCTACAAAATACAACAATGTTGGCGGTGGCGTTCTTAATTGGCGTTGGGGCCATTGGTACAGCCCTTGGGTTTGCGATAATGGGTGGTAAGTTTTTAGAGGGTGCGGCTAGGCAGCCAGAAATGATTCCTCAGCTCAGGGTAAACATGTTTGTAATTGCTGGATTATTAGATGCTGTTTCCATGATTGGTGTTGGTATAGCTTTATTTTTCACTTTTGCCAACCCGTTCATGAAAACACTTGTTGAATATTTACCGAATGCTGCATAGTTAGGGAGATAACGTGGAGTTAAACCGCACAATGCTAGGGCAAATGATAACGTTTGCCATATTCATTTGGTTTACGATGAGATTTGTTTGGCCTGTTTTGGCTGTGGTTTTAGATGAGCGACGGAAAAAAATTTCCGATGGGCTAGCTGCAGCTGAAAAGGGAACAATGGCTCTCGTTGAGGCAGAGAAGCAAATTGACGAAAAAATGAAGGAGATTCGTCGTCAAAGTCATGAACTCTTGTCTAACGCTCATAAAACTGCGTCAGAAATTATTGAAGAGGCTCGGCTTGTGGCGGAGAAAGAAAAAGATAAAATAGTGGCGATGGGGCAAGAGCAGCTGACAAAATCTTTACAGCAAGCCAGGGTCGCATTGCAGCAGGAGTTAGCACTTTTGGTTGTTGAGGGGGCAAAACAGTTACTTTCTCGCGAAATCAAACAATCAGATCACAATAAGATGCTTAAGGACTTGACGGGAAAATTGCAATAGGGGTTGCTGGGTAATGACAGAAAAGATAACGATTGCCAGGCCTTATGCCAAAGCAATTTTTGCTGTAGCTCAAAAGGGTCAAAAGGTTGTAAAAATACAGCAAGAGTTATTGTTGCTGAGCAAAATGTTAGAGCAAGAGAAGGTGGTTGATTTTATTGATAACTATTTGTTGCCCCCCGAAGAAAAGGCTCAAGTATTTGAGAGGTGCTTTGGTGACATTTTGTCTCAAGAAACAGTAGGTTTTATACGTATTTTGGCAAATGTTTCTCGGATAAGGCTAATGAAGCAAATTCATGAGCTGTTTGTTGATTACCGGCGTACTGAGGATGGGATAATTGCTGTTGATGTGATTTCTGCATTTACATTTTCCGCCTCTGGGAAGAAAGAATTTGATAGCATGATGCACAAACTTTTCAATCTAAAAATAGAGTCAACATATTCAACAGATGAAACATTAATGGCTGGAGTTATTGTGAGAACCAAGCAGTCAGTTATAGACTGTTCTTTAGTTGGGCAGTTAGAGAAAATGGGGCAAGATCTTTGCGTGGCCATATAGATTTAAAAAGAGGATATAATTAATGAAAACTGAAGCACCATTAAAGCCTTCAGAAATTAGTGAGCTGATCAAGGAACGCATTGCCGGCTTTCAAGGGCAGGCAAAAGAGCTAAATGAGGGCACAGTAATAAGCTTGCAAGATGGAATCGTGCGGATATATGGCTTAGAAAAAGCACAATATGGAGAGCGGTTACGCTTTGAGGGTGGCGCCTCTGGAATATCTTTAAATCTAGAGCGTGACTCTGTCGGTGCAGTTGTTTTGGGGGCTGCCGATGGAATATCAGAAGGTAGTAAGGTTTACTGTACTGGGGAAGTCTTGGGGGTACCTGTTGGCGAAGCCCTTCTCGGGCGAGTTGTAAATGCTTTGGGCGAGCCTATTGATGGCCGCGGGGCTATCAAAACTACAGAAATATCTCCAATAGAAAAGGTAGCGCCAGGGGTTATTTGGCGACAATCCGTCGATCAGTCACTGCCAACCGGCCAAAAAGCAATTGATTCTATGGTTCCAATTGGTCGAGGACAGAGGGAGCTGATTATTGGTGATCGGCAGACAGGAAAGAGCGCAATTGCAATTGATACGATTATTAACCAGAAAGGTACTGGGGTTAAATGTATTTATGTAGCTATTGGCCAAAAAGCCTCGTCTGTTGCCAGTGTCGTGCGGAAGCTCGAGGAACATGATGCGCTTAAACACACAATAATTGTTGCTGCGTCTGCGAGTGACTCTGCTGCACTACAATATGTTGCTCCGTACAGTGGGTGTTCCATGGGGGAGTATTTTCGTGATATTGGGGAAGATGCTCTTATTGTTTATGATGATTTGACAAAGCAGGCATGGGCTTATCGGCAAGTGTCATTGCTTCTGCGTCGGCCACCAGGTCGAGAAGCATATCCCGGAGATGTCTTTTATTTACATTCTAGACTTTTGGAGCGAGCGGCAAGAGTTAACGCTGATTATGTTGAAAAAGCGACAAATGGGCGTATTAAAGGGCGAACAGGGTCGTTGACAGCGCTGCCTATCATTGAAACGCAGGCTGGTGACGTTTCTGCTTTTGTGCCAACAAATGTAATTTCAATCACTGATGGCCAAATATTTTTAGAAACAGATTTGTTTAATTCTGGTATAAGGCCGGCAATCAATGCGGGTCTTTCAGTTTCTCGTGTTGGGGGAGCCGCACAAACAAAAATTATTAAGAAATTAGTTGGTGGTGTGCGATTAGCTTTGGCTCAGTACCGAGAATTAGCCGCGTTTGCACAGTTTGCGTCAGATTTAGATGAGACAACAAAAAAACAATTAGATCGTGGGCAGAGAATGACTGAAATGATGAAGCAAAAGCAATATCAGCCACTGAGTGTGTTTGAAATGGCAATTTCATTATTTGCTGTTGATAAAGGGTTTTTAGATAATGTTGAAATAAAAGATATTGTTGAGTTTGAGGTGTGTTTGCATAGATTCTGCAAAGATGGCCATAAAGATTTCATGAGTGAAATTAATAAAACTTTTAACTATAACGATGAAGTTGAAGCTAAGATGGCACAAATAATTACTGAGTTTAAAGATACACAGTCTTGGGGATAAACTATGGCAAATGCCAAAGAGATCAGGGCAAAAATTAAAAGCATTAAAAGCACGCAGAAAATTACCAAGGCCATGGAAATGGTTGCTGCTAGCAAAATGAAAAAAGCTCAAAATAGAATGTTTGCATCACGACCTTTTGCGCAAAGAATTGAAGAGGTTATTGCACACGTAAGCTCTGGTAATCTTGAGTATCAGCATCCGTTTATGCGGGCACCTAGTAAGATCAAAAAGGTTGGATATATTATTGTATCTACAGATCGTGGCTTATGTGGTGGCTTGAATGTAAATATGTTCAAAAAAGTTATTATTAACCTGAAGATGCAACAAGATTCTGATTGTGATGTCGCGCTGGGAATCATTGGTAAAAAGGGAAATGTTTTTTTTAAAAAATTTGGATGTGAAATTAGCACATATACTTTTGGTTTGGGGGATGCCCCTCTCTTGAAGGATTTGATGGGTGTAATAAATGTTTTCACCTCAATGTTCAAATCCAAGGGCGTAGATGAGGTTTACTTGGCTCACAATCGATTTATAAACACAATGCAGCAAGAGCCGCAGTTAACGAAGTTGTTGCCCATTGAAAAGCCTGCTAGAAAAAACAGAGAAAATAGTTATGAGTGGGATTATATTTATGAGCCAGAACCTGAAGTGTTGCTGGATAAATTGCTGCACAGCTATATAGAATCAATGGTTTATCAGGCTGTTGTGGAAAGCATTGCCTGCGAGCAGGCCGCAAGAATGGTGGCAATGAAGAGCGCTTCTGATAATGCTAGTGATTTAATCGATGAGTTTCAATTAATGTATAACAAGGCAAGGCAGTCTGCGATTACTCAGGAGCTATCTGAAATCGTGGCTGGAGCTGCAGCTGTTTAACAAAATATAGAGGTTTTTACCATGAGTGAAGGAAAGGTAGTTCAAGTAATTGGTGCTGTAATTGATGTGGAATTTCCGCGCGATAAAGTGCCTAAAATATATGATGCACTTAAAATAGGTGGTGAAGAGCTAACTTTAGAGGTTCAGCAGCAATTAGGTGATGGCGTGGTTCGAACTATTGCTTTGGGGGCTTCTGAGGGCTTAGGCCGAGGAGTTTCTGTTGCTAATACAGGTGCACCTATACATGTGCCAGTGGGTAAAAAGACTCTTGGTCGTATAATGGATGTCTTGGGGCGTCCTATTGATGAGCAAGGGGATATTGGTGCCGAGGAGCACTGCGCTATTCATCGTAAGGCTCCTGCTTTTGAAGATCTAACTGGATCCACTGATATTCTTGAGACCGGAATTAAGGTTATTGATTTATGCTGTCCATTTGCCAAGGGTGGTAAAGTTGGTTTGTTTGGTGGCGCAGGCGTTGGTAAGACTGTAAACATGATGGAGCTTATCAGAAATATTGCGATAGAGCATAGTGGGTATTCAGTTTTTGCTGGTGTTGGTGAGCGTACCAGGGAAGGTAATGATTTTTACCATGAAATGAAAGACTCAAATGTTTTAGATAAAGTGGCCCTGGTGTATGGACAGATGAATGAGCCCCCAGGAAACAGGTTGCGCGTAGCTCTAACTGGCCTAACAATGGCAGAGAAATTTCGCGATGAAGGGCGAGATGTTTTGATGTTTATTGATAATATTTATCGGTACACTTTGGCTGGAACCGAGGTTTCGGCATTACTTGGACGCATGCCTTCAGCTGTTGGATATCAGCCAACACTTGCGGAGGAGATGGGGGTTTTACAGGAACGTATTACATCCACTAAAACTGGCTCTATCACATCAATTCAAGCTGTGTATGTCCCTGCTGATGATTTAACCGATCCGTCACCAGCAACAACCTTTGCACATTTGGATGCAACAGTCGTGCTGTCAAGACAGATTGCTGAGCTGGGTATTTACCCGGCGGTTGATCCTTTAGATTCAACTTCAAGGCAGCTAGATCCGCAGATGGTTGGTAATGAGCATTATGAGGTTACCCAGCAAATACAAGAAACATTGCAGCGCTATAAAGAGCTAAAAGATATTATTGCTATTTTGGGAATGGACGAGCTTTCCGAGGAAGATAAGTTAACTGTGGCCAGGGCTAGAAAAATACAAAAATTCTTGTCACAACCATTTTTTGTTGCCGAAGTCTTTACTGGATCTCCAGGGAAGTATGTGCCCTTGAAAGAAACCATTAGGGGCTTTAAAGGAATCATTAACGGTGAATATGATTCCCTGCCAGAGCAGGCGTTTTACATGGTCGGTGGCATTGATGAGGCCGTAGAGAAAGCCAAGTCATTATAGGGGGCGAATGTGAATACATTTGAGTTGTCTATTGTAACCGTTGAAACTGAAATTTTTTCGGGTGTTGCAACCAAGCTATTTGTTACTGGGATTGAAGGTGAGCTTGAGATACGTTATGGTCATGCGCCATTATTAACATCCTTGGCACCAGGGCCCTTGTGGTTTGAAGATGTTGATGGTCGAGAAGAGGGGCTTGTAGTTTTCGGGGGGATGCTAGAGGTGCAACCTAAGAGAACTATTATTCTTGGTGACTCAGCCATTCAGTGTGAAGAAATGAATGAGCAGGCAGTTAAATTAGCTATTAGTCAGGCCGAACAATCAATGAGCGGTGGTGGTGATGGCAAAATTGATTATACTAAGGCTCATTCGGAGTTGATGTTGGCCTTAGCGCAGCTAAGGGTTATCAGAAAGCTTAGAGGGTAATGTACATTACAAGAATTTTTTTGTTTGATTCTGTTGTTAGAATGTAGAATTAAAATAAAGAAATTCTTGGTTCCTACTTCTGGTGTTGCGATCAAAATTTCAAATTTAATCTAGTTAGATGTTGTAAATTATATACCTTTTATACTTCATGGTTTGGATGAAAACATGCCATTAATCTGGCCGTGATGTTTTTGTTGAAACCTCAGTTCAAAAGTGGAATGCCAAATAAGATGTTTTTTGTACAAAGAGCATTAGTGAAAAATCGTGTCCTTCCGTAAGCCTATCATAGGCATGGTCTTGTGTGTGTAAGGGCATGAAAACTCTAGAAAGATCTGTAAATATCTTTAACATGGCATATGGAAATATTAACCCGGAAATCCAGCAGAAATTTCAAAAGTATTGGCTGCGGCGTGCGGAATGTGAGCGCGTCTAATGTCAGGTTGATGTTTGGGTGTTTTTTTCCATTACAACAATCATGTCATGTCCCATGTTTAACCTTTTCACTATAGGGTTCAATGCTTCAGAGACTATTTTTAACAGCCGATATGTTATTTTCGAAGTGTTAGCTCTATATGCAAATCGATTGTTAATAGTTACATTGCTGCGGATCCTAAGGTTAACAGTTTTTGCTAACATAGCCATTGATTTAGGATTGAAAAAGCTAATGTGCCCGCCATGCGCACCTATTGAAAAATAATCCCATTTATTTCTTAAGCATCTAACAGTTAAGCTTTTACTGTTGCCGGTGCTAATAAGGAGGATCCCTCCAGGCTTAAGAACTCTATAGATTTCTTGCATTAATAGTTTAGGCTCTTTTAAGTGTTCAATAACCTCAAATAAAGTAATAGCATCAAAAGAATTATTTGCATATTTGGCTTGCTCTAAAGTTCCTGCAACGACATTTAAACCAGATTGTTTGGCTGTGTTTGCAGCTTGTTTTGCAGGCTCAACACCAAAAGTTTTAAAACCTAAACTGCGAGCTGAATTTAAAAATGCTCCGCTGGAGCAGCCTACATCTAAGAGCTTGATTTCTTGAGCTGGAGCCCCAATGGCTGAAGTTATTTGAGCAAGTCTTTTTGAATGTAGTCGGTATGCTCTTTTTTTATTGTTAATGCTTGGGGTTGTGCCATGTGCAACATCAAACTCAGTCATCGATTCATGATATCTATTCTCTGTGCATTGACTGATTAGTTGATCGCATAATGAGCACCCCAAAAGATTACCCTCAGGCATAGAAATATTTGTAGTTACAAGGGTTGATTCACAGCCTACCGGGCATGTTGATAAATATTTCATGGAAGCCTCTGTCTTTTGTTCGTGCCCGAGCACTTTAGCATGCCTGACCGCGTTGGCTCAAGAGAAAGGTAACTACAGAAGTTGCCTATGGGTGAATTATAAAAATGGACATATTTCCTGGCAATTAGAGAAATATTTACGGTAAGTAGGGTTCGAGAACAGGAATGCTAGATGAGCCAAGTTTTTTCCATAATTCCAGCGCGGTGCGCGAAAGTGTAGGTTCCCACAAGATGCTTAATACCAAGTATCTTGAAGTTGGTGGGGGGCATTGAGGGGGGAATTAATTTATCTGTTGAGCAGTAGAGGCCGCTGAGTCAAAGTGATGCCAATACTTTAAATATCATAGACATAACAAAAGCTTTACCAGCAAAGTGCGGTACTAGATAGATGGATACAGGGGGTAAAGATAACTTGCAGCAAGAAAAAAGATACCTTGTTTAATGAAAATTTCCGGTAACATGTGGTTGGTGGTTACAGGTGTTATCGCTAAGACATGACCTGGATTATTAGAAAAAATAATAAGTTTTAGTGGAAAATTAGAGCTGGGTGTTGATAGACATTGCTTACTTGGGTTCTATTAGATTTATACTAAGTCATTGCCGCTACAATAATCAATGAAAAGCCTTAGACAAAAGAAAGTCACACGTGAGCTAGGGCTGTCTATTCATACCCATGTTTAGCAGTTTGGACTTTCGTATACGGTAAGGCTTGTCCATGAGGTAATAGGACTACATACCCACCAGTAGAATCTGATGCCCCATCTCTTCTTGCTTTTCCTCTGGCATATCCCTCCTGTGAGAAAAGTAACCGGATCTGAAGTGACCTGACAGCCATGACTTCTACACTCACCGGGAGAGCCGGCACATTGAGCCCCTGCATGCTCAGGCTTCGGGTTGGTGCATGAACGTGTATAGTATCCGCAATTCGCGCGGGGTCCACGGACTCTACTCCAGGACGACCATCCACCGTTAGTTGGTATTGGTGCCGGGGTGGCGAATGTCTCTAGGGGGGTTGCTCGTCCCTCGGGAATAGAGCCATCCTGTCTAAGCGATGTGGATAGGGTTGCTGGGCTAATGATGCTGCCGATGGATGATGTTTCCGCTGTATCTATAATTATTGGTTGAGTGTCTGGGAATTCCCTGTCGCAAATAGCATTGTTTTGTAGCTCGTGATTATCACATATTGAGTTTAGTTGGGTATTGTTTACGTAGCCGCTGTGTATGTCTTCGACAACTGAGTTATCCACGTCGTGCGTATATCTTCCTTCTTCTGGTACCGGGCGCCTGACATTATCAAGCCAGCTGTGAAAATATAAAAGCCAAGGTTCCAGAATGGTATCTGGCAAGGTTTGAGTCTCTCCAGTTTTAGGCGTTGTATCTGACATGTAAAGAGCATAAGGTATTTGTCGGATCCTAATTGCGGGATCAAATGCTGAGCCATCATAAGGGATTTTCACTGTTGTCGATGGTGAGATTTCGCTCTTGGGATCGGTCCAACTTATTGTTAATGTATACTCTCCTTCAGAGTGGGTAAATGCAGATATCCTGCCTTCAGGGAGCTGGGCGGCAATTTTTTCATTAACCATGATGATATCAAAAATAGCTTGCTCTACAGACCAGCATTCGTTGCTACGGCAGTCGCGGCCAGAAATAGTTGATTTTTCCCACCAGTAACTTCCGCCACTGGCTCGAGTCTGGAAGCATTGCTCTGGGTTTGAGCAATTAAAGTTGAGGCTGTCTTGTTTGTTGTTATTGAGTATTAGGTGATAGGCGCCAGCGGTGCCTGTGGATATTTCTAAAGGGTTGGCATACATGGAGCTGGCTAGCTCATTGGCAAGTAAGGCTGCATTCGATGCATGTTTTACTTTGTGGGCTAACTTTGCAGACTTAACATTCAGCACTGCGGTCCCAAGAAGGCCAATAGAAAGCACCAAGGCTGTTATTAAAACCTCGAGCAACCCAAATCCATTTGTTCGATATATTCCTTTCATGGAAACATTGTATCTTAATCTTGGGGGGGAATGCGACTATACAAACAGTATTAGTATTTTTATGTTATTATTCGGCAAAAAGTGGGGAATGCCAATGAGTTTGCTAGTTGTCGTACTTGCCGCAGGCAAGGGAACACGTATGGGAAGTAGTTTACCCAAGCCAGCACACAAGGTTGCCGGCAAACCAATGTTCTTGTGGGTAGTGGAGGCTGCTGCTGGACTCAATCCAGAGTTAATATCTATTGTTCATGGGCATCAAGGTGAGGTCTTAATGGGCCTGGCTGAAGAGCGGGGGCTATCTTGGGTGCACCAGGAGCTACAGTTAGGAACAGGGCATGCTGTGCGGGTTGCTTTGGAGAATGCTTTGGATGTTAAAGCAACTCAAACTCTAGTGTTGCTTGGAGACATGCCTCTGGTGACAACCGAAGATATTAATTCTTTACTAGAAAAAACTGGTCCCAATGACGTTGGCATACTTAGTGCTCAGGTTACAGAACCATCTGGTCTGGGCCGTGTGGTGTGTAATCCTAATGGTTCTGTAACCAAAATTGTTGAACATAAAGATGCCAGTGCTAGTGAGCTTGAAATTACTGAAATTAATACTGGTGTTTTAATCTTTCCTACTCAGAAATTAAAGTTGTGGATGCAAAGTTTAGTAAAAAGCAGCAGTAGTGGAGAGTATTACTTAACCAGCCTTATTGAATTAGCGGTAGCTAGTGGTGTGCGTGTTATAGCACAACAAATTCCCATGACTCATGCTCTGGGAATTAATTCACATGTTGATTTAGCACATGCAGAGCGGCAGATGCAGGCACGGCAAGTTAAGAAATTATTGCAGAATGGGGTGCGTATTTTTGATCCTCAACGTTGTGATATTCGCGGCAATCTTGTTTGTGGTAAAGATGTAAGCATAGACATTAACTGTGTATTTGAAGGTGAAGTTGAGCTTGGAGACGAGGTTTATATTGAGCCAAATTGTGTGATCCGCAATAGTAAAATATTTGCACAAGCCCACATTAAAGCAAATAGCATTATCGATGGAGCCATCATTGGGGCCGGATGTGACGTTGGGCCATTTGCTCGAATCCGGCCGAAAACGGTTCTAAAAGACAGAGTGAAAATAGGTAACTTTGTCGAAACTAAAAATACGACAGTGGCTGAATCCTCCAAGATTAATCATTTGAGTTATATTGGTGACGCTATAGTTGGCTCTGGGGTAAATATTGGTGCTGGCACCATTACCTGTAATTATGACGGAAAAAATAAACATTTAACTAAGATAAACAATGGCGCTTTTATTGGGTCTGGATGTCAGCTGATTGCGCCGGTTGAAATTGGTGAGGGAGCTTTGTTGGCTGCCGGGACAACATTAATGGAAGATGCCCCAGCAAAAAAACTAACAGTAAATCTCAAAAAACAGATCAGTAAAGAAAGTAAGGCGTTATTAGCTTTGCAGGAAAAAAAAGATAAAACAACTTAAGGGGCGGATATGTGTGGAATAGTTGGTGCTATTGGAGAGCGAAATATATTACCAGTATTGCTTGATGGCTTGTTACGGTTAGAGTACCGGGGCTATGACTCGGCTGGTGTTGCTCTCATAAATGCTGGAAAGATAAATCGACAGCGTTGTGCTGGGAAGGTCTCTGAGCTAGTTAATAGTATTGATGAAGAGCAAGCACAGGGGAAAATTGGCATTGCACATACAAGGTGGGCTACGCATGGTGAGCCAAATGAAAATAATGCACACCCACATTTGTTTGGTTCAAGAATAGCTTTGGTACATAACGGAATCATTGAGAACTACAAAGCTCTGGCGCAAGAATTAAAGTTACAAGCTAATGATATTAGTTCAGATACCGATTCAGAAATTATTGCAGCCTGCATATATAATGAGCTCCACGAAGGCGAGGTAGATCTATTTACT
>Ga0209151_1000161_pt1 | contig 59685 bp, 53 predicted proteins | sample SaaInlV_DNA_165m_FD_184688 | JGI IMG/M metagenome (GOLD analysis project Ga0209151, IMG submission 184688) | Marine microbial communities from expanding oxygen minimum zones in the Saanich Inlet - SI075_LV_DNA_165m (SPAdes) (version 2) | ecosystem: Environmental > Aquatic > Marine > Unclassified...
AAAAATTTGAAAATATTATTAGAATGAAGGAAGTTTTAATTAAGCCTCAAGTGGAGAAGAAAGTTTATAGACTAATATTTTAATTTTTTATTTTTAAGAAGGAAGTCTATAATAAGCTTCTCCAATTAATTTTATAAAAAGATTCAATTTTTTTTATAGAAAAGAAAAGTATATTTTTATGGGTTTTGAATTATAAAATGAGGAAGGCATTAAAACTAAAAAAATTTGAAAATATTATTAGAATGAAGGAAGTTTTAATTAAGCCTCAAGTGGAGAAGAAAGTTTATAGACTAATATTTTAATTTTTTATTTTTAAGAAGGAAGTCTATAATAAGCTTCTCCAATTCGTTTTATAAAATATTCAATTTTTTATAAAAAGTTATTATTTAAAAAATTGAAACATAATTATTAATTAAATATAATTAAGTATAATTAAGTTTTTACTAAATGATGAACGTTATTACCGAACATTACATGAACAATGGAGTTGTACTTTCTTCTTTAATTCCAAATACTTCTACTGAAGAGCCGATTACATGGAGTGAAAAATTGAATTTAAAATTATTATATAACATTAATGATCAAGATTTTAATTATATATGTGAGAATCCTTGTATCATTGAATTTTTAAGAAATTATTGGAAATTCATTAAAACATTTAGTTCAGAAATTGAATCAAGTGTTTTATTTATGAAAATAAAAGATGATTCGATTGATAATTTTATCAACAGACTGTCGTCAAATTTAAAAACAATGATGAATGAATTATTAAAAGAAACATGTGCAATATGTTTAGATAAACATAATTCATCATTTTTTGGACCATGTGGTCATGGTACTTGTGAAGATTGCTCTGATAAAATTTCTAAATGTCATATGTGTAGAACAATGATTCAAAACAGATATACTAAAGATGATTTAAAACAGGAGAATGAAGATAAAACCCCCGATGAAAAACCTGATGAAAAAGATGCCGAAGAAGATAGTAATGAAAAAAAAAATTTGATAAAATTTCAAAAACCATTTCAAATAATTTATGATCATACTCCCTTTTTAGCAGAAAGAATAGATATTCTTTTTTCAAAGAAGTCAGGATTTTTATCAGATATTCAAGCAGAAGAATTGTATTTATTGATACAATTCTTTCCTGATTTATTTATTGAATTATTTAAATCTGCACAAATTCAAAATGAATCAATTAGATGTTTTTCTATAGCAATGCTATACAACATTCATCAAAATATTGATTTTCTTGATAAACTTTCAACACCCAATAGATTAATGCGTTTTTTGAATGCGTTAGGATATAATATTGAAGATGATAATGGAAAGTCATATGCTGATGATAAAGAAAAAATTATTTTTAAAAAACAAGGTTCTTCCAGGTTGAAAAAGGTTATGTTGAGAATTATTAATAAATTTCCAAATACTATAGATACTGAAGATCAAATAGTAACAAAAAGTGAAATATGGAAAAGGTTAATTTTTCATCATATACACCCTTTTGTAAAAAAAAATATTAAAAAATATCCGAATTGTTTTCAACTTGCGAATAATTTGATGAATTTTAAAAATTTAAATGGAAGTAAATCAACAAATAATAAACTTAACAAGTTAGTAAAACCAGAGTTGATAAAACCCGAGTTAATTAAAAAAATGAGTACAATATTAGGAACAATAAATTTAATGATAGAAGATGAGAATATTGAAATTTTTGAAATTCTATTAAAATATCCTGGTTTGTCATATAGATTGATGCGATTATTAGCGTATAAATATCAAGCTTATCAAGAATTTAAGGATTTTGTAAGTTCAATAATTCCACTAATGACAAAAGAACAACAAACAATGATTTATTATGTATTTACAAATAAGTCATATAATGTTGTTCTTAATAAACATCAAAAATTAAGATGGAATAAGTAAGACATTTACATAATTTATTATAAAAAAAATTGAAACATAATTACTATTTAAGTATACTTTATATACTGAAGATATATTGAAAATGAAGTCATCAGATTACAAAAATGAAAGAATTAGAAATATCAATACTTCTAACATTGAAAAAATAACACGAGGAGGATTAAAAAAATTTATTTCTGATATTGCATTAGAAAAAGCTACTAGTGATAATGATATAAATCAAGAACAATATGTTATTGATAATACTGATTCATCGTATTTTGGAAATATGACTAGAGGTAAACCTCCTAAATCAGTTCCAGAATTAGGTGAATCAAAAAATACTGGTGATATTATTAATATTACAAATATAGAAGGGGATCTAATTACATTTATTCGTTGGCAAAATGGAAAACATGATCATGTTGATTTAGATCTGTCTGTAATAGGATTAGATGAATATGGAAATAATGTAGATAGTTTATATTATGGTAATATGTGGGATAGTTCTTTTAATGGTACTATGGACCATTCTGGAGATATAACCAATGCACCAACACCAGCTTCTGAATATATAATATTTAATTTAGATAATTTTAAAAATAAAAATCCAACAATAAGAAGACTTGTTGTTGTTGTTCAATCATATAATCAAATTCCATTTGATGATATGGGTGAAGCTTTAGTAGGCATTGGATTAATTCCAAAAGATGAAAGTGTTGGATTAGGTCCAAAAGGTTCTCATATGATTATGTCATATGGATTAAATGGAAATCATAAACAAACTATTGCAGGAGTATTGAATTTTACTGAAACTTCAACTTATTTCCAGTGTTATGGAATCAATGGAGATACTAAAAAAAAGGGGTGTTTAAATATAAATACTCAATCTGGATGGTTACAAGATACATTGAAAAATTTTGAGTTATGGTGTGAATCTTCAAGTTCTCCACCCAAAAAAATATTAATTGAATTAATTAATGCTGCATCATCAAACTATGTAAAATATCTTGGACCAGAAGATGAAGAAATTATATTTGAAAAACAAGACAGTGAATCAAATGTTGATTTCTTTAATAGAATGGAAGAAGAAGTAATGGATTCAAAAGATTTAATTTACATTGACCTTGAAAATTACCTTTAAAATAATTTATAAAAAATGACTGAATGGATTATATAAAAATATGATGGATTATATAAAAATATGATGGATTATATAAAAATATGATGGATTATATAAAAATATGATGGATTATATAAAAATATGATGTATCATAGAATCTTGGAAAAATTATCATGATAATAATATAATATAATATTATCTAAATCATATTTATATATAACAATGAATGTCTATCCATTGTTATTTTTATTTTTGATAAATTAGTTATAGGGATTATTATTTTACCATAAATAGCTTTTGAACGTACAATTCTATGTTCGAATTCAATACTTGATTCATTGTTTTTTTTATATACAATATTATAATTATATTTAGATAGTAGATTCATGAGTAGTTCAATAATATAAAAAAGCGTTGAATCATTTATACCATATATGACAATATTATATCCATTAACTATTGATCTTTTACAAATATTTAAATATTTATTGTATTTTTTAATACAACATTTCATATATAATTATATTAATTATATAAACAAGATTTTAAATTAATTATTACATGCTCTCTTTAATAAAATGTATAATCATAATAACATTTGTATATTCTATTATTAAATAATATTTAATAATGAAAAAAATAAATTATTGACTTTTATTTTTACCCTTATATTTACTTTCCTTTACCTTTACCTTGACCCTTACCTTTACTCTTACCTTTACCCTTACCTTGACCATTACCTTTACCTTTACCTTGGCCCTTACCTTTACTCTTATCATCATATTCACTTTTATAACTTGATAAATTCTCTGTTTTATAACAGTCTTCAATATATTTTTGATAATATTCTTTAATATTACTTAAAACAGTATTTGGTATTTTAGTAATAAAATTTAACTTTAATTCTTTTTGACCTTCTCTCATTGTAAATAATTCATTATATAATAGTACATTAGGTTTTATTTTTAATGGTAATGATGTTTTATCATCAGGCTTGCAAAATGATCTTTCTAATGGATAACATGTTCTATATTTATTTCCATTAATATGTTTAGCATAATTAATATATAGACCATGTGCCAATGACATTAAAATATTATGGTCATTATCCTCAAATTTAACAATTTTTGGAAAGAAATTATTTTCATATACTTTTTTATTATAACCAGCATATTGTATATATCCTCCAGATTGAATTAGTTCCTTTTGTTCATCAATACCAAATTCAGTATCTCCTTTTACATTTATGTTATTTTCCGGATCTAATGTTTTTGATTTTTGCTTTTCAATCTTTATTTCATTTGTTAGTGCTTTTTTAGTTGAATTACCACCATCATTTTTATAAGACATAAAATTATTTTTTCTAATACGTGCGTCTTGTATAATTTCCATTAATTTCTTATCAACTTTTCGTGCTTCTAATCCAATATTATCCCAATTATCAGAATCTCTTGAAATAAAAATACGTGATGAGATTCCATTTTCTTCACACCATCTTTTACCATCTTTATCTGTTTTTTTAGTTAACATAGCCATATTTACAGAATTTTGTGAATTATTTTCACGATTTGTATTATTATTCGAATTATTAAATCCACCTTCCATTAAGTTATTATTATTTATAATTTCTTCTGTTATAATATATTCTTTTGGTAATTTCATAAAACTTCGAAATTCCGTATAAATATTATGAACTGTTAAAAAATCACCATATTTACTATCAAATCTATGTTGTTTTTTTATAAATTCTAATTCTTCTTTTTTCAGTTGACTATTTGTTAAACTCTTTTTTTTTCTATATTTTCCATATATTCCTTCAATTCTTCCACCTAATAAACCAAGTATTATTACAATTGGTATAACATCATATTTACAGTGATAATAATATGAAGATATAATAGCACGCGCCATTTGAATACTTAATCCACTAAATTTACTAATCGCACGACCCAATATTGTTATAGTTCCAGTATTTTCTCTTGATGTTATTGCTTCCATTGAATATAAATTTAATAGAGCACTACTAATAAATTTATCTTCTGGAGGAGATAACATTTCATTTAATAGTTTTCTAACATCACCAATATTTTTAATATAATCAATTTTCATTATATCCAATATAGCCATTGTTAAATCTGTTTTTTGTATAGATGGAATAGGAAATTTTATAAAAGATTCTTTGTCTTTTTCACTATACAAATGATAACATGTACCTGGTTTTTGACGTCCAATACGTCCTCTCCTCTGATTTACAGCACTTTGTGATATATTATTTGATAATAATGCGTTCGCATTTTGTAATGGAAAATATTCATCATCTAATGCTAACCCACAATCAATAACAAAAACAGCACCTTCTACAGTAACAGAACTTTCAGCAACATTTGTTGCAAAAACAATTTTTCTTGTATAAGGATTAGATGGGTCCATGTCAGGATGTGTTAAATATAAAAATTTTTGTGTTGCATAGGCTTCATCTTTCTTTGAAATACCAGCTTTTAATAAACACATAAAAGGATTTTCTTTTGACTTATTTGATGTATTCATTTTTTTTATTTCAGGAATAATATGTTGTTCAATATTACCTTTATCACCACCTGCTTTTATAAAAATTAATATATCTCCTTTATCACCTGATTTTAAAATTTCAACCGCTTTTTCAGCAGCTATTTTATCCCAAAAATGTGATTGTTCTTTTTCATATATATCAGTAATTTTAAAAGTTGTTTCTGAACCCATATCAATAACATTAAATGTTGAATCTGAAAAATAATTTTTAAATTTATCAATCTCTAATGTCGCACTTATAAAAATAATTTTTAAATCTTTTCTTTTTAATAAAGTTTTTTTCAAAAATAATATTAATTGATCTGTTTCAATTGACCGTTCATGTGTTTCATCTATAATAATACAACTGTATTCTTTTAATTCTGAATCTCCAGCAGTCATTGTTCGAATTAAAGAACCTACAGTTGTAAAAATAATTTTGGATTCTTTATTATTTTTATCAATCATATAATCTCCTTTAAAAAAATATCCAACTTCTTCACCTAATACTACATCACATGTTTTAGCAGTTGAATCTGCAGCTTTACGAGCTAACATTTTTTTAGGTAATGTCATTAATATTTTTTTTTGAAAATTAAATGCTTGACTACAAATTCTACCTGCTAAAAAACTTTTTCCAGTTCCTGTACCAGCTCTTATTAATGTTATACTATTATCTCTAATAGAAGAAAGAATTTGTCCTGTAATAGTATATAATGGTAAAGAAGTCCAAATAATAGCCCAATTAGTATATGATTTTGGTAGAGATTTTCCTTCTAAATTACCACTATTATAAGATATATAATCATCATTAATATAATTATTCTTATAAGGTTTTAATGTTAATGGATTTATATTTTTACCATACGGATCATATAATCCAATAGGTTCTTTAAATTTTTCAACTATTTTTTTATCAACATCTTCAAAATGCATATCATAAAATTTATATTTATCTTTTGGCAATTTTAACGTTTTTATTACTTTATTTTTATTATTATTGTTTGTTATATTTGGATTAATACTATTATTATTGGTATTATTCTTATTGGTATTATTGGTATTTGTATTCGAAGTTTTATTGTTTTTATTCGAAGTTTTATTGTTTTTATTCGAAGTTTTATTGTTTTTATTATTTTCTGTGGTACCAAATATTGCTTCAATCATACTATTAATAAATATAAATATTTAGATATAAATATATATTTCAATTAATGTAAAAATAACAATCGCAAAATAATTTATAAAAAGTTTGATATAATATCATATTCAAATATTAAAATGTTCAAATTTGAATAATAAAAATTGATATTTTATAATGTATAATAAAAACAAACAGTTCATAAAATGTATGAATCAATATATATTTTTTCATTGTTATGTATAAATACACCATTAGGAACCGTATTAATAAATATATTATATTTATTAATTATGAATATAATAAAAAAATATAACAATATTCAAAAAGAAGACATGCAAAAAGAATTATATCAATTTAAAATGAAAAATAGAAATTTTGTAGAAAATGAAATAATTGAATTTAAAAAAAAAAAAGATTTACACAACGATAATCATTTATTTAATTTATTTTTATATATAAATTATGTGAATGAATTTGATAATATGGAAAATATAATTTTTAATAATTTTAGTAAATTACAAGAAAATAAAAAAGAAAATAAAGAAGAAAATAAGTTATATAATTCCTTTATTCAATATGGTATCAATATTATTTCTGAAATAATAAAATTAGAATATTATATAAATAATGAAAAAATAAATTTTATGAAAGATCCGAGTATATCAGATAATAATATAAATGATAAAATAGAAATTATTACTATTAGTAAAAATAAAGTAACATATATGTATCAATGTTATTCACGTATAATAGATATATGGATTAAAAAACATCAATCTGGTGATAAAGAAAATGAAGAAGATATAGATACGATATTATTAAAAATATGTTCTCTTAGTGAAATTAATTTTATTAAAATAATTTATCCAATAATATTAACAAAAGAACTAAAATGTCAGAAGTATTTATTAAATCAGCTTAGTTCTGGAACAAAAAAGAAATTAGATTTTTATCTAAAAAATAATATTTATAATAATGAATATCCTGAATATCCTGAATATAATTATATCATAAAAATGATCTGTCACTTTTGTAGCTATATATGAATTAGATCATATTATGACAAAATCAGTTGGATTATTACAAGAAACTATTAACGAAAAATTATATACTAAAGAAGATTATATAAATAATCCTAAAGATTATTGTGGAATTAAAGTGAAAGATTCTCCATTAGAATAAAAATAATATACAAATTTATTAATTATTATTATTGTTATAAAATAATAATAATTTTTTATATTTATATATTTTTTAATGTTCTTGAATTAAATTTTATTATAAAAAATTATATATATATATATGAATATTAATTTTAAATTAGAATTTAAAGATAATAAAGGTAATAAAGAAAATATTTATTATGCTAAAAGTAAAAATAACGTAATTATTAAACAAAAAAAATATAATAAAGAAAATAAATATATTAATTTTGATGAAATGTTAAAAATAATGAAAGATAGATTGAAAAACGACTCTACTCGATTAGATATTATAGAAAGATTAAAATATACTAAATTAGATTCTAATAACATAATAAAAAATGAAAATTTATATATGTCAATTAAAACTATTAACAAGAATGAATTAAATAACATGTTATCAACTAATTCTAACTTAGCAGATGATTATATTAAACTATTAAAGATGGATGTTGATGAATATTTTCAAAGATGTAAAAAATATCTGAAAAATAAACTTTATTTTAAATTATTAGAATATGAAAATAGTAAAATTGGTATATATAAATTACCTTCTTTTAAAAAAACTTTAGAAGATAAAAATAAAAAATATACAAAAGAAATAAATAGTCATATATCATATAAAAAAAATAAAATAGATCAATTAATTGAAAAAACTAAAGATAAAACTATAAAATATTCTGATATAAAAAATAATATTAAATCAGAGTTAAAAAATTTTAAATTTCCAAATATTTATTTTGATTTATTTAGAACCAGAAAAGGTATTCGAGATTTAAGATTGAATAAATTGGAACATATAAATATTAATTTTATGAAGACGAATAAGAATATTAATATAAAAAATGAATTAACGAATAATTTAAATAAAAATAGTTCTACTTTATTTAATAATTTAAATTTATCTACTATTATAAATGTTCTAGGAATTAATAAATTAAAGAAATTTAGTAATAATACAAATGGAAATAAAACAAATGGAAATAATACAAATAGAAATTCATCTAGAAATAAAAATTCATTAACAAATGGAAATTCATCTAAAAATAATACAACTGGAAATAATATAAATGGAAATTCATTAATAAATGGAAATTCATCTAAAAATAATACAACTGGAAATAATATAAATGGAAATTCATTAACAAATCAAGAAGGCATAAATATAATAACAGAAGATATTTTAAATATTATGATTAATGTAAGTAATCCAATAGATGATATTATATCACCGTTATATACACAAAAAATTAATTATTTAAAAACGAAAATTTCATATAATATATTATTGTATTTTAATTCTAAAAATGTAGATAAAATATTTCCAACAAAAAAAGAAATTGGAAGAGGATATAATGGGATAGTATATAAAAGTAATGATGATATATTAAAATATGAACATTTACGATTTAGACAGAAATTGAATCAAAATTCAAATTCAAATTCAATTTCATATAAATTTAATAATTACATTGTTTTTACTTCTTTTATTCAATCATTAATACAAAATTATTTATATGATCTTAATAATGCTTATGTTCCTGAGATTATTAGTTATAGTATTTCTTATGAGAATGATAAATGTTTAACTATTATGAAAGAAGCTTTTGATTCTAATAATAAAAAAAAATCATTTAATGGAACTTTTTGGAAATTTATTACAGATCAATCATTAAATAAAACAAATAATACAAATAATACATATTCTAAAATATATATTGATAATATATTACTTATTATAATTGAAATATGCACTATTTTAGAATTTTACCAAAAAAAAAGTTATTTTGTACATAGTGACTTTCACGCTAAAAATATAATGTTAGAATGTAATTTTAATGAAGATAATAAAATAAAAGATTTATCAGTTAAAATAATTGATTTTCAATTTTCATCTATTATAATAAATTATAATGGAACTTTAAAAATATTTAAAGATGTTGGATTTGACTCATTTAAGATTATAGAACAAGTTAATCCACATGTATCATCATTATGGAATAAAATTGATATTATGTATTTAGTTGTAATAATTTTATTTGATTTAATTTCTTTAAATAAGAATGACAGAAATATTAACTATAAAATATTGTATTACACTTTATTAAAAATATTTAAATTTTCACCTGATTTTTATGAAAATTTTAAAAATTATCTAAGAGATGAAGAAAATATAAAAGAGGAAGAAATATTATTGAAAAAAAAAAAATTATTTAGAAAATATATAAAATTATTTAAAAACAAACAATTTGAAAAAATTTTTGGATATGAAAATTTTAATAAAAATAATAAAAATAAAAAAAAAGAATTGTATTCTAAATTTATACCTATAGTATTAAAAAAAGAATTACAAAATTTAAATAAAAATTTTAATACAAATTTTAATACAAATTTTAATAAAAATAAAAATATTCCAACATTATAAAAATAATAAATATATATATATATATAATGGATATCATATATTTAATAAAACCAGATAGTATTAATTATAAAATTACTAATAAAAAATTATTACATAAATATACTAATAATAAAATATATGATGAATATATTAATTTAATTAAAGAAGTTTTACTTAAACGTAAGAATGATAAAGATATTTCTTATTATTATAATTCAACTCGGTTTTTCTCATTAGGTAATACTGTAAAAAGTCCAATTGTAGATTATTTAATAAAAATTTTAGATATCCAAAGATATTATACTTATTATTCTTATAATCCAACTAAAGATAATATAAATAATACAAAAAATACAAAAAATATAAAAATGAGTTATGTTATTAATGATAAATCCGATGATTTTAAATTATATATGTATAATTGTAAATCATCGGATTTATTATATAAACATAAAATAAATTTTATAAAAAATATTTTCATAAAATTAAATAATGGTGATAATATTATATTTTATAGTGATAATCATTGTGATGATGATTATGGTATTAATTTATATTATATATTATCATTAATATTTGAAAAAGTATTTATATTAAATGCTAAAATTGTTTACTGTTTAAATTATAATAAAAAAAGCAAATACATAAAATATATAACTGATTATGATGATACTAAAAATGTATATTTAGATATTGAACCAAAACCTGATATAGATGATTTTAAAAAATATTTAATTAATATTTATCAATCATATATAAAATTATATAAATTAATTTTAAAAAAAGATGAAGATAAAATATTTATTGAAACATATAATTTTTATACCTCTTTTATGAAAGATACATTTATTAGAGAGAATGATAAAGAAAATTTATACCATATATATTTAGAACAATTTATTATTGAAACATTTAGAAGACTTTATTTGACTAATAATAAAAATTCAAAAGATAGTAATAAAAACTCAAAAGAAGTAAAAATTCATTCTGCTATTAAAAAAGATGAAGGACGAGAAATTCAAAAAATTATTAAAAAAAATAAATTTAAAAAATGTTTAGAAATTGGTATGGCTTTTGGTATATCTGCATTTTATATTTTAACTGCTACTAAAAATGTAAGTTTAATATCTATTGATCCTTTTCAAAAAGATCCTAAACAATGGGATTCATCCGGTCTTAATTTAATAAAAAAATTAGATATTGAAGAAAAACATCATTTTATTGAAGATAAAAGTTATATTGCATTACCTCAATTATTAAATACATATGGTGAGAATTATTTTGATTTTATTTTTATTGATGGATGGCATACTTTTGATTATACACTCATTGATTTTTTTTATGCAGATAAATTATTAAGGAAAGATGGAATAATATTAATAGATGATGCTTTGCATAAAGGTGTTGAAAAATTTATTAAATATATTGAAACAAATTATAAAAATTATAAAAAAATAGTCACAACGGTAACCCAAGCATGTTTTATAAAAATAAATGAAGATTCAAGAGAATGGTTTTTTCACTCAGGATTTTAATTTCTTAAACTTCCTAAAATTTATATAAATTTTAATCAATTTCATTTATTATATTTATTAAAATTAACTTATTTTAATTTCTTAAACTTCCTAAACTTCCTAAACTTCCTATTCTTTGACAATGAGGACATTTACAATATCCTTTATCTCCTCTATATGTTTCTTCACATAAATGATGTAAAGATATATTGCATCTAACACATTTTGTCAATTCTCTAATATTAATTTGTTCCCAGCAAATTAAACATGTTTGATTTTCTTCAAAAAGAATTTGGTTTGAACTATTACTCCCATAAAAATTATTATCTTTTATTTGAATTATTATCTTTTATTTGAATTATTATCTTTTATTTGAATTATTATCTTTTATTTGAATTATTATCTTTTATTTGAATTATTATCTTTTATTTGAATTATTATCTTTTATTTGAATTAGTATCAATTTATTATTATTATAATAAAATATAGTACATATTCAAAAATATCTATATAAATAATAATAATTATTATAATTATAATGCCAGAAGGACCCGAAATTTCATATATGTCCTATTTTTTTAATAATAAATATCAAAAATCAATATTACAAAATATTATCATGCAATCAGGTAGATATACACGTCATCCGTTACCATCTACTTTCAATAAATTAACGAATAAATTACCATCTAAAATAATATCTATCAAAAATAAAGGTAAATTTATATATATTACATTAGAAGATAACCTAACATTGGGTATTAAATTAAATTATGGACATTTAGTCGAATATAATGAAAAACATTGCCATGTTAAATTTGAAACAAGCAAAGATACATTTTATATTGATGATGTTAGAAACTTTTTTACTTTACATTCATTAACACCAGAAGAATTAAATATTTCATTAAATAAAATTGGTCCAGACCTTATACATGACAAAATATCATTTTCTGATTATGAACAAATAATGAATAAAAAATCTAAAATGAAAATTGGTATATTTTTAATAGATCAAAAATATTTTTCAGGTGCTGGAAATTATATTCGATGTGAAGTATGTTATGAATCAAAGATATCACCATTTCGTTTAATTGGTGATTTGAATGAAAAAGAAAAAGAGATTTTATTTAATAATCTAATACGTATTTGTAATAAAGCATATACATTATTGATTAAGTCTAATAAAAAATACCCTAAAAAAGTTTATCAACAAAAAATTACTCCTAATGGCGAAATTGTTATTTCTGAAAAACTGGAAAAAAATAGAAATATTTATTGGTGTCCAAGTATTCAAAAATAAATTATGATAATGCTGGGAAGTCCTCTTCATTATATACATATCCTTCTTCTTTTTTAGTTTCATATCCTTCATTTCCATAACTTCTGTATTTTTTATGTAAATTTAAATTTTTTTTTTCAATAACTGGTGTTTGTTTTTTCTTTTCTACGTTAATTCCTTTAATTGTAAATGTAAAAGTTCTAATAGGTATACTAAATTTACTTAATAAATAATTATCATTTGTGTCTGGTAATAAACCTTTGTCAAAAAATAATAACCCATAGTCTTTATAAATTCTTTCAGTATTATTATAAATTTCTAAAAAATTATTTTCAGGAAAGTATTTTTTTAATAAATTATTCTTAAATTCAATCATTTTTATTGATAAATTCTGTTCAATTGTTTCTAATAAGATATTTTCATTTTCATTTTGTTTGTATATATGTATTGTGATCGACATAATATTAATATGTAATATTATTTTAAATATACATTTTAAATATTTTAAAAATAAAATAAAAAATGATTTTTTAATAAATACAATACTATTATCAAGTTAAATTTAGAATATGCCAATATTAGAAAAAAAACAAGAATTATTCAAACCAGTTAAAGAATTATGGGGTGAAATAGGGTGTAAAGATATATCAGTATTTAATGAAACAAATAAAATTTTAAACGAGGATAAATTAATAAATACATATAATAATTATGTAGATAGTGCTTGTTATCATTCAATAAATTATTATGATAATATTAAGTTATTATTACTTGTAAATTTATCAAAAAAGAAGGCATACAACTATTATGTCAATAATTTAAAACAAACACATATTATTTATGGTATAAAAACAATAGATGTAAAATTTGATTTATTAGATAAAATATTATATCAAGTTAAATATCAAAATATTGATAATTATGAGAATTTATTATCACAAATATCCAAAGATTATCCATTTTATGATAAGTATAATTTAGAATATATAGAAATCAATATAGTAATGTTGGTAGATAAAAAGAAGGATATAATTATATTACCAGAATTAAAAAATAGTATTGTATTTTATACAAATACAAATTATCAAAAAAAAGTAGTTTCATCTATTTTCTATAATGAGAATTCAATGAAATTTATAGAAATGCAAAATTTAAAAAAATTATTAAGTGATGAATATAAAAATAATTTAAAACAATTTTTTCAAATACAACAGGAAGTTAATAAGTATGATCATTTTACACAAGAGAAGATTATGTATTATAGTTCATTGATATTTATGTCACTTGGATTTAGAAAAAATAATGATATTGATATTTATATTCATAATATTGAAAATAATTATATTCGGAATGAGATAACAAATCGATTCAATAAATTAAAAGAACATAACAAGATTGATATGTGTATGAAGAATACAGAAAATTGGCCAAGTCATTGGGACACGTGGTTAGATGAATGGTCAAAAGAATCTGGTGCGAATTATTTTGAAGAGATAATTGGACTACCAAATTATCATTATTATTTTTGTGGAGCAAAGATAATAGATATTAAAGTAGATATAGTAAGACGGAAAATAAGAAGAAGACCAGCATCAAGTGCTGATTTAATAATGTTAAATAGTATTTATGATTTACAAATTGAAATACCACAAATAATGGAATATTATGATGAGTATAAAAAGGTAGATATACTTAAAGAGTCTGAAAAAAATGAATTAATAAAAAATGATGCTATTTATGATGAAATTAACCGTGAATATAAGATTAAAAAAAAAACAAATATTAATTTCTTTCTATTAAAATCTAAAGAATATTTACAAGATAGATTCGATTATGATATGAATATTGATGAATTAAAAAAAATATTTAATGTTAAAGATAAAATATTAAAAATTAAAATTAAAAAAAAGTAATCATATAATATATGATTATTATTTATAAACTTTTGAAAATGTAAATTTTATATATGATTACATACAACAAAAAAAATTATTATACCAAAATGGTATTTTTTCAATATAAAAAATTTTTTTTTTGGTAATAATATCATGTGTATATATTAGTTGGTCTTTGCCATTATTTAATAATGCATGTTTTTCAAAAATTGTATTATTTATATAATTTTTTGTTTTATAAATATGATTAATTACATATATTTTTGAAGTATCGGCACATAATTCATCTCCCATATATTTTTTTATATATATTTTATCATTTATATTACACATAATAAGTATATACTAGGATTTGATTATTTTATTATTATAATCAATCTTTTTATTAATTAAATCTTTATCAAATAATTTATGAAGATTTTCATTAGATATTTTTTCTTTTTTATCAATTATATATTTATCATATAATTGTATATATCTATATTCCTTATAACTTAAAGCATTTTCATAAATGATATGTGTACTCATATTTATATTTTTATAATATAAATTTTTTAATAAATTATTACATGAATTATTATTATTTATTTTTTTAAATTGTTGAAATAATAGCATTATATTATTTAATAATAAAAAAATTAAAATCCATTCTTTAATAAATTATCATTTGTTTCATTTTCAATTATTTTATTCATAATATTAATTGTTTCTTCTTTTTTTTCATTAAATATATTAAAAATAATATCCTGAACACCATTTTTAATATCATTGTTATTTTTCATGTAATTATCAAATTTCTTGTTAATTGATAGATTTTCATATTGATATTTTTGAATATTTTCAATAGTACTATCTTTCTTCATACATATTTCATCACATAAATTATTTAATTGTGATTTTAATTTAATTAACGATTGATCAATAATTTCTGATTTATTAAGATGTATATATTTTTCAATATCATTTTTATAAACAATGCCAGTATTTGTCTCATTTTCAATAATTACATTTAAATTATCATCATTTTGTAATATAAATTTTAATAATTCACTATATTTTGTATTACATGTATTAATTAATAATAATTTTTTTTCGTGAGATATTTGTGATAAATCCCAATCTTTATCAAATCCATTAGGATATTTCATATTAATAATATTATAATTATTAAATTGTTGATTAACTGTGATATTATTAATTGTTTGTGTAACACTTTTATTCTTATTCATATTTTTATTATTCTTATTATTTGTATTTTTATTCTTGTTTTTTTCATGATGAACATCATCTTCCTCATTTTGTATAATATATGGATTCGTGTTATACAATTGATCTAATGTTTGTGATTTACCAATATTTATTTCTTCAATCTTATACAATTGTTCTTCATATTCTTTATATTCCTTTTTATCTTCATAATATTCTTCTGGAAAAACAGGTATGGATCCACTTTCATGTTTGTTTAAATGTTTTTTTAAATTACCTTTTGTAGAAAAATGTTTAAAACAATATTTACAATAATTCATATCATTAATCATACAAATTGTTTTAACTACATTATTTGAATTCATATCCATATTTGTATCTGTATTTGTAGTTCTATCCATATTTGTATCCATAGTTGTATCCATATTTGTAGCCATATTTGTAGCCATATTTGTATCCATATTTGTAGCCATATTCATATTGGTAGTTGGATTGGTAGTTGGATTGGTAGTTGGATTGGTAGTTGGATTGGTAGTCATATTTGTATTAATTATATCAATCTTAATTATTTCTAATGACATTTTATAAAGTTGATCATCAGAATATTTATATGATTGTATATTTTTAATACACTTTTTTTTTTTATCTAAATGTCGTATCATTCCTGTCTTTTGTTTTGATATAAATAAACATCTATGACATTGATAATAAGACATAGTTATATTATAATAATCATTTATTTTTAAATTGTAAATAAATTATTTTGAATAAATAATCAAAATAATAGTAATTAAATAATAGTAATTAAATAATAGTAATTAAACTAAATGAACTACAGGTTTCATTGTAAAACCTTGTTTACCTTTAGAAGTTTTAGCTTTTTTTAATTCTTCAGCATTATATTTATGGAAATATCCTTCATATGGACCATATACTTTATTTTTAGAACCACGTGTATATTCTTGAATCTTAAATTTAACTTTACCTAAATCTAATTTTTTCATTTTTTTAAGACCTTTTTCAAGTGCGATAGATGATAATAATTTTCTTGCAGCATCTCCAGGAGATCCTTTTTCAGTAATTTTACCTTCACCAAATGATACTTTTTTTCCGCTTAATTCAACAACTCTAAAATGACGTTTATTATCAGAACCACCTACTTTAATAGAATGAGACATTATATATTATAATTATATTTTTTTTTATATATATTTATTTTAATTAATAATTAATTATTTAATTATTTAATTATTTAATTATTTAATTATTTATTAATTAATTTCCAAATGATTTTGTACGGATTGTATTTCTTATCTTTTCTTCGTCGGTTAATTTTTTTTCATATTTTTCTATAATATTTTTTAAATATGTATCATTTATTTCTGGAAGAATTGCTTCACTATACATCGTCTTTCCACCAAAAGCAGCATCAATTCTAATTGATTCAGGATAATATTGTGTAGCACCAATTTTATCATCTGTCATAATTGGACGCAAAACTTCGGGTAATATATGACTATTTTGTGGTGGTAATATAAATAATAATTGTTGGAAAGGTGTCATAGGTTTATCTAAATTAAAATTATTACATTCATTTATCTTTTCTATATTATTATTATCTAAATAATTAAATACATCTCCAAGTAATGGAGCAACTCTAAATTTATAATGCCATGACCAAGATGGACATCCTACAAAATAATAATTTAGTGTAAAATATAAACTTTCTAAGTAATTTTCTACACATAAACGAATTGTATCATTATCCTTATCTTTATTATCCACACCTAAAAAATGTTTATAATATTCATTACTCCATGTATTATAATCTTTGTTATAATCCAATAAACGAATTTCTTTTTGATATATATTAAATAATGGATGATGTGGACTCGCCATATGCATATGTGTATATCGGGTTTTTAATTTATCAAATTCACTTAACGTAGATTCAGTTTCTTTTTGTGTTTTATCCATATACCCATTAAGAAATTTATCTACTTCTTTCTGAATATCTTGTTTCATCCATTCATCTTCTTTTTCATATCCTTTTTCATATATCTTTCTTAAAAAATCAATATTAATAGAAGGCTTAGTATTAGTTCTAAAATCAAATTCAACTAAATATGTATCAAAATCATCCTTAACATCTTGATATATATTTATAATTTTACTTAAAGCATTTTTCTTGATTTTTAAAAATGGTAAGGATAAAACAAAATCATTACCTGCTAAAAATGTTAAAAAAATATAATCATTTAATAAACATATTTTATTCTTTTTCTTAATTTTAATACCCTCTTTTTCCTTAAAAGAATCCTTTCGAATAATATCATTGTAAAATCCAGTTTTTAAATTATCAATATTTAATTCCATATACGTATAACCTTCATATAATTCATTTAAATTTTTGTCATTTTCTAATTTTATTTCTCGAACGATATGAATATTCGTTTTATGAGTACATACAGCTAAAATAATTAAATCAGCATCTCTTCCATACAAATAAATCTTGTCATCTTTTTTAGATTCCATTTTTCTCATATCTCGTAAAAGACCAAGAAATTTATGTTCTCCTTCCCCTGGTGTATTACCATTATTAAATATTACTTTCATATTTTTATTATGTGTCTGAAATGTTTTTTCTTTCATTGCTTTGATTATCCTATTGCTTAATTTTTCCATAAATTCTGTACCTGGTGATATATTTGCACTTCTATCCCATATGTCTTTACTTTCATTAATTTTAAATTTATTCTTTAACTCTTTCATAAAATCTTTTTCCATAACTGCCTTATATCTTCTTGATCTCTGTTGTACCATCTTTGCTCTTGGTGCAGGACCATCCAACGCAATATATGTTATTTTAGAAGGTTGTATAACTGTACATATTAATTTTTTTGTAATATTTATTACTTCTTCTAAAACCAAATGCTCAATTTTATCTTTTGAATAATTATTTTCTTCAATATCTTTCTTAATATTTTCATATGCATTGTAAACTATACCATTATAATCCATAAAGAAATAATTACATTTAGTTTGACCATCTCTAATACCCTTGTGAATATTTTTATAAAATTTATTACCAATAATTTTTTTAAAAAGTGTTGGAACTCCCATATTTAACTTATAATATAATATTATTATTTTCTATTTATACTCATTTTTTTTATTATTTAAAAATTTTAAATATTAATAGTTCAAAAATATTTAAAATAAAAATTATATAATTAATTATGAGTGTCAATTCTATTAATGAAGATGAACCAATTATAATAGATAATTTTAATCCAAAAAATTATTTTAATGAAATAGATATGAAAAAAATTAAGGATAATAAACGGTTAAAAATAACAAATGTTGGAAAATATAGCATAACAAAACCTATCCATACTTCATGGATTAAAGATATACTTATTGATTTTCTTAAAAATAAAGGTAAAAAAACGCAAGATTTAAATATTGTTGATTGTACAGCTTGTATTGGGGGAGATTGTATATCATTTTCTAAATATTTTAATTCAGTTTTAGCAATTGAAAAAAATAAAACTCATTTTAAAATATTACAAAACAATATTGACGCACTTAATATTGAAAATATTAAATTAATAAATAATGATTTTATGGAAGAAATTAACAAAATTAAATCTAAAAAGAATTATGATTTAATTTTTATTGACCCACCATGGGGAGGACAAGGATATCGTTCTTTAAAATCAATAAATTTACATGTTACTGATAATAATAATAAAATTATTTTAATAAAAGATATAATTAATAGTTATTATGATTTTTATGATTATATAATATTAAAATCACCAAAAAATGTAAATTTAGTAAAAGAAGATTATTTATATAAAAATATACATACATTTTTTGACAAAGATAATAAAATATTATTAATTATTTTTGAAAAATGATATAAAATTATTTTTTATACTTTAGTAAAATAAAATCATTTTTATAAATATTGTAAATTTTATTCTTTTGTTTTTCATTTAAAATTATTTTTTGTTTAGATTCATTTACATTATCATGACTAACAATAGTATTATACCTTGTTTTTATAAATTTTATAATATGTTCAAATTTTTCGAAACGAAATATTTTATTTATTAATAATTTATTATTTTTATTATAAATAAATTTATGTTGTGGTTTGAAATGATCATGGTATATAGATAATTTATACAATCTATTTGTTACTATATAATTACAATAACTTAAATATTGGTCAAATGATTTATTTTGAAAATCATCATTTTCTAAATGGGCAATATTTTTTAACCAAAAATAATCAGAAATTACTTTTTCATATGGATTTCTTATTATTGTAAATTTATAATATTGATTGTATTTTTCTTTTCCAAGATGTTTTTTATATTCATGACTATCAAAATGTTGCATAGCTTTATTTTTTTTATTTATACCATATCCGTTATAAATATTTAGTAAATTTAATGATTTTTCAATAGATGTACCCCCTGTTTTAGGAATATGTAAAAAAATCATTTTATGTTTTTCATCCCAAACCATATATAATATATTATATTATATTATATTATATTATATTATATTATAATATAATTAAAAAAATCGATACTTTTAATAATTAAAACGAACTTAATTAAAACTAACTCAATTAAAACTAACTCAATTAAAACTAACTTATTATTTACAATGTGTTCCTGTCCACCCAACATAGATAAATTAAATTCAATTTTAAATATTGATAAAAATATAAATAATTTAATATCAAGTGAAAAAATTTATACTACTTTAGTAATAGCATTAGACCAATTTGAAAAATGGGAAAGATGTTGTAGTACTCAGATATATTATGAATATACAAATTACGATGGTACTATTGTAATGGACATTAATGAATTATCAAAAACTGAATGGAATGGTCTTCAATATAACAGTATTTTCAAAGGTGAGGAACGTTTAAAATTATATGGAGACTTACATAATAGAAATTCGTTTTCTTTAATAATCCTAACAGGTATTATGTTTAGAAAAAGAAAATTAGATAGTTTGTATTTTACAAATTTAAATGAATCAACATTAAACGCATTTTTATCAGCTTTGGTTATATATAAACGATTTTCATTTCAATTTATTCATTTAACCACTTTAAGTGAAATTGAAAAAAGTGATGTTTTTTTTGAAAAAAAAAAACATGAAGAAACGAATACTTGGAATCGTTTATTAAATAATACTGACGCAAAATTTAAAGTTGGGGCTAATGTGAAAGTTATATTTGATAATATGCTTAGTGTAAAGAATTTATCACAATATGAAAAAATAAGTATGTATTTAAAATATACACTTAATTTTATTTATAGAGATGATGATTTAAAAAAAATTATTAATAAAGTTAATAATGATGGGTATATAGATAATAATTTTACAATTGATAATATCAATGAAGGATACTTTAATGATATTAAAGATATGTCTATAAATTATGAAAATAATGATATTGTATATAATCCTTGTGAAAAAATTTCTTCAATAAATAATGATATTGTATATAATCCTTGTGAAAAAATTTCTTCAATGAATAATGATATTGTATATAATCCTTGTGAAAAAATTTCTTCAATGAATAATGAACAAGAAAATGAAAATAAAGATATTATTTTAATATGTAAGGACTGTAAAATTAATTTTCCTTTTACAAGTGGAAAACAAGATTTTTATATAACAAAAGGATTTAAAAATCCAATTCGTTGTAGCGAATGCGTAAAAAATAATAAAAAAAATTATTTAAAAAAAAATAAAAAAAATAAAAAAATAATAAAAAAAATTAAATGATTTATATTTATAGTATATTTAATATTAAAAAATCATTATTATAAAAAATAATAATCAATAGTGTAATATTTATTAATTATTAAAAATAATATTTACATATTATTTTTAACTTAAAATATTATTTATAAATGAAAATAATATGATACTAAATGAAAATAGTGATAAATATATACAACCAGATGATATTAATATTAATTTAAAAGAACATCAATTAGCAATGTTGCATAAATCATTAAATATAGAAGAAAATAATGAATTTGCTATTATGAAAGATAAACCAGGAAGTGGTAAAACATATGTTGTATTAACAATGATTAATGAATTAAAAAAAAAAGATATTAAAAATAAATTACCGAAAAAAACAAATGTAATAGTTGTTCCACAAAATATATATTTTCAGTGGTCATATAGTATTGATAGATTAACAGAAAACTTATCTTATTTAAAATTTGTTGAATATGAGCATTTATTAAATTTATATTCAGAACCTCAAACTTTATATAATAAAGATATAATTTTAGTTACATCATCTTATTATAATTCATTAGCAAGTACTTTAACCAGTTTAGAGTTAAATGTTGATAGATTATTTATAGATGAAATTGACAATGTTGGTAATTTTATTAATCAAAGTTTTAATACAAAATTTATAATGTTTATATCAGCTTCATTTAGTTTTAATAATAATAATGGGTTTTTTACAAATAAATTAAAAGATAAAAGTGAAGAAGATATTACTATAATTTGTGACGAAAAATTTATAGATACACAAATAAATTTAGAAAATCCAAATATTGAAGTATATTTATGTAAAAATTTATATATTGATAAAGTTTTAATTAATATTATTACACAAGATGAATTAAAAAACATAAATGCTTGTTATTATAAATTAGATGATAAAAATTATAATCAAATAATAGCAAAAGATGAAAAAAGTTTAATATCATTGATATTTAATGAAAATAAATCAGTTATTGAAAAATTTAAAAATAAAATAGAAGATTGTAAAAAAAATATAGATTTTTATGAACAAAAATTAAATAATAAATCTGAATATATAAATCAATTTAATAATGACATAAAAAATATTGGTAAAATTTTTAGTTTTAAAAAAGACAGTTTAAAATTAATAGATGATTTATTAGAATATTTTAATTTTTATTTGAATCCAATAATAGATCAAGATTATAAAGAATTTTACGATATTATTGTAAGTAATAGAAAAACTAATTTAAAAGAATTTAAAATATATATTCATAATTTAAATGAATCGATTTATTATCTTTATAAATTAGATTTAAGTAATAATGGAATAGATGAAAATAATATTGATAACTTAAGTAAAGTTTTTAAAATAATAAATGGTGTTATAAAAAATAAAAGTACTGACGTAAATAAATTTTTTGATGATTTAAAAAGAATTAATGAAACAAAAAATATTGATAAATTTATAATTAACTTTATTAATTTATATGAAGAATTTGAAAATTATATATTAAATTTTTACGAATTATTAAATAATTTAGAAGTTGTTCTAAAAAGTGTTCATTTATTAAAAAATATAAAAGAATATTATGATACATTTCAAAAAGAAAAAGACGAATATATTTCTAAAAGAGATACATTACTTGAAAAATTAAAAAAGAATGACATATGTCCTGTATGTTATGAAATATTTGAAAATAATGAAAATTATTATATATCTAATTGTTGTAATAATAACATATGTATTAAATGTACAGAAGAATGGTTTTATAAGATGGAAAGACATAGCTGTATATATTGTAATACATCAGATATATTAATATCTTCATATATAAAATATGAAAATGAAAATGAAAATGAAAATGAAAATGAAAATGAAAATGAAAATGAAAATGAAAATGAAAATGAAATAGAAGATGGTAAAAAAAACAATAAAGATATATCTAAATATTATAATAGTTATTTAGGAAGTAAAGTGGATTATTTACATAATTTTATTGTAGATTTACAAAATAATAATTACAAGGTTATTATATTTTGCGATCATAATACTATTTTTCAAAAATTAGAAATTATTTGTAATCAAAATAATATTGAATATGAAGATTTAGAAAAAGGTAATATTAACGAAATTGAAAAAACATTATGTAATTATAAATATGGAAATTCAAAGATATTATTTGCGAACTCATCTTTATTTTCATGTGGAATGAATTTAGAAAATTCTACTCATATATTGTTTGTTCATAAAATGGATAAAAATACAATTGACCAAACTATTGGCAGAGCACAAAGATTAGGAAGACAAAATAGATTGAATGTAATTTATTTAGAATATGAAAATGAACAATATTTTGAAAATTTTTCAAAAAAAGAATTTATTGAAAAAACAATGGAAATAATGGATGATTCAGAACAAACACTTTTATATAATAATGATAATAATGATATTAATACTAGTTTAAAGTACATAAATATTCAAGATTTTAAAAATGATATTAAAAATGATATTAATAATACCGATATTAATATAAATAATGAAAATGATATTAATGATGAGAATGAAGTAGTATTACCTTCTTATGGTGAAGTTATAGATGTTAATTTAGATGATTTAATTTCTTCTTTGAATTAAATTTTATTTATAATTATGTTATTTATAACCTTTTTTAAATATTTATCTTTTTTAAATATTTTTTCAATATTATTTGTAAATTTTTCAAGTAAATTATAACTTTCTTTAGAATTTGAACAATCAAATTCGAATAAAATAATAGGTATATTTATTTTTTTATTCATATAATTAAATAAAATTGTAATTTCATATTTTTGTTTTTTTTTACTATTTTGATCATCACATGGATTTATATTTTTATTACAATAATTCATTTTAACTTTATGTAATTCAGATTGATTAGTAATAAAAATAAAATGATTACTAAATGAATAATAAAATTTTTTATAATATATTTGTAAAAAATTTATTTTATTTTCATCAAATTTTATTTTAATATTTTTTATTATTTTATTATCTAATAAAAGTAATTGAATATATAATTTCATACCAATACTTTGAATAATTTTGTCAGTATTCATATTATAAAATACTATTATTTTTATAATTCAATTAAAATATAATATATTTATAAATTAATAATGGGAGATGAAGAGAATAGTGTAAATAATTCTGTAAAAACTAATATATCCGACGATGAAGAATCATTGGTTGAAGAAGTCCATGTAGATGATAATGATGTACTAAATGCTGTTCCTAATAATACACCAGTTAATACACCAATTAATACACCAGTTAATACACCAGTTAATACACAAAATGAAAATAAAGATTGGTATTTACAAAAAGAATATATAATGTTTAAAAATCAATTAGAATCACAGCGAAGAAATAATTTATTTATTTTGAAAGAATGTAAAGATAGTAAAAGGTTACTTGATTTAAGATATAGTAATTTAGAAACAAAAATTACTTGTATTCAAGTATCTGTAATATTTGGTTCCACAATGTCAGGGTTTTTACAAGCAACAAAAGAATATTTTGATGTACCTACAAGTATAGTAACAGTATTTGGTATATCTATGTCAGCATATATATCATTATTATTATCTATTTCTAAATATTATAAATTAGATGAATGTAAAGAAAAAATAAATACATTGCGTGAAAAATATTGTGATTTACAAAATAAAATTGAATATAGAATGGATTTATTAGGACCATGGACCTGGCCAAAATTATGGGAATATCAAGATGCTGTAAAGAAGTTTAAAGAATGGACAAGTTTAGTAGATAAATTAGATGATAAATATTCAAGTTTAATTTTAACAAAACAGTCATTATGTACCGAATATGAAAATATTATGGATTCTAAAAGTAGAAATATTTATAATATAAAAAATAAAGAATTGCTTTATAATAATCGTAAATTATTATTTGAATCTCACAAAAAAGAATATGAATTAGAAAAAAAAATTAAAAAAAATAGTGATATGATTAATATATCAAATTCTATTAAATTACCGGATGAAGATTTGGATAATTGGGACGATGATATTGTGTAAAATTATTATTTTAATTTATAAATAATTAACTAAATAAAAGGCTTAAAAAGAAATTTATATAAATAATATATGAGTAATTTATTAAAAAACTGTCCAACATATGTTATAAATTTGACTGAGAGGAATGATAAAAAAAAATATATTGAAAAGTTATTTAATAAACAAAAAATAAAGTTTGAATTTTACAGACCAATCAAAAATGAGTCTAATCCAAGAAAAGGATGTTTAGAATCACATTTACATTTAATAAAAAATGCGATTAAAAATAATTATGAGAAAATATTAATATTTGAAGATGATGTTAAATTTTTAAAATCGATTCATGAGATAAAAGAACCTCCAAATGATTGGAATATGATTTATTTAGGTGGAACAGTGCATCGTGTAATGGATACAAAAAATAAACATTATACAAGAGTACAAACATGGACAACACATGCTTATTTTGTTAATTTAAAAGATAAAGAATTTGTTAATAAAATAATGGATATGGAAAATTACAATGAAGAAGTTGATAGATTTTATTTAGAAAAGATACATCCAAAGTATAAATGTTATATGACAAATCCAATGATGGCGATCCAGAAAGAGGATTATTCAGATATTGAAAAGAGAGATGTAAATTATGATTTTATGCAATATACATTAAATGGACTAAGATTACCAGAGCATGAAGTGAATGAAAATGGTAATTATGTGTTAAAATTAGATAATATTAAATTATCAGATTTACCTAAAATATCAATAATTACGCCAACATATAAAAGAAGAAAATTATTTAGCATGGCATTAAACAATTATGAAAATTTTATTTATCCTAAAAATAAAATTGAATGGGTTATAGTTGATGATAGTCCTAGAGATGGCGAATGTGTGGAAGATTTAGTTAGTCATATGAAAAATGTTAAATATATACGATTTAGAAGTGATGAAGAACCTATGACGATTGCGTCCAAGAGAAACATTGGTGTAAGTAATGCATCTAATAATTATATTATACATATGGATGATGATGATTACTATCCACCAGAAAGTTTGTTAGCACGTATAAAATTATTATTAAAATACGAAAAAGATGGTATAGAATGTTTAGGTTCTACATTAATTGGTACATATAATATATTAACAAATACAAGTTCAATGAGTTCAGATAGTCCTATATCATTATCAGAAGCATCAATGGCATATACCAAAAAATTTTGGGAGAGACGAGGGTTTGATGATTTATGCGTAAGAGGAGAACATAAGCACTTTACAGAAAATAGATTTGAACAAATTCTTGATATACCTTATAGTTTTATCTTAATTGCGATAAATCATCGTAATAATATGACAAATGAATTACGTGGGGATGACTGTTTGTTAAAATTTTCAGAAAATAATGAAAAATTTGGCGAAGTTGCTAATTTTTTTGATACATGGGATATGGATACACAAATGTTTATAATTGAATTGAGGAAATATATCTTATAATTTATTAATTTATTTTATAGTAGTGTTATAATTTTTTTTCATCCATAATTTTCTTTATTTCTATATATGCAATTTTGTATGGACCTTTTATGCATATATTATTATCGTATATAAGTGATTGTTTTTTCTCGGAATTTTTTATTACTTGTTGAAAATCTTTATTTTTATAACAATTTTCAATATATGGATAATAGCTTATTATTTTTTTATTACTCTTTTTATTACTATTTTTATTAATAATATAACCTGGTAATATAACCTGGTAATATAAAAGAAGGTATTGTTGATAAACCATCTGCGAACTTATGATCAAAATAAATAGGTGTTTTATATTCATCCATATATATTTTTAAGTTTTTTTTTATTTTATTTATAGTTGAAGGATCGATTAATTCATAATATGTTGGAATAGTATAATTATTATATAAATTCATATTGAATAAACTACGTTGATTTAATATTGTTAAATTATTTAACGCGAATGTAGATATATATGGTAATATTAAATGAATATTTATTAATTTTGAAGGATTTCTTTTAATTAGTAATGATCTTTTAGAATTTATATTATAATTAAATTCACTTGCTAATAAAGTTAATTCTTTTTCACTTTTTCCAATCACATTATTAAATAATTGACTACCACTATAACTACAATCATCAAAAAATAAAAAATCTTTTGTATATTTTTTTGATTTGAAATAATGCATAGTTTCAAATTCTAATGCCAATTCAAAATTAAATATGATATCTTTCGGTTTTTTTTTTAAAAATGGATATGATAATAATAAAACCCAAAAACTTGATTTATTTATTGGTATTTTTGTAGTAAATTTATTTAAAGCACCACCCGAATTATTAGCTCCTAATATAATAATATAATCATCTTTTATTGTTTCATTAAATTTTAAAATACTTATTTTCAATGATTCATAAAAGTTGTCAAAACTAACGTGTGTTATATTATTTATTAGATAACTTGCTAACTCTCTATCATTCGTATCATTAAATTTAGAATAATAAGTAGATAATCTTTTTTGATTTATAGGATATGTTTTAGACGGATATAACCAATGTTTATGATTTTTTTGAGAATATAATTTTAATAATTGTTCAAAATCATGTAATCTTTTTTTCTTAAATTCTATTTTATATAACTCTTGATATAAATCAGGATTTATAAAACAATTAGAAGATAAATTTATCATATTACTTTATAATTATATAAATAAAAAATTGATTAAATAATAATAAATAATAATAAATAATAAATAATAATAAATAATAAATAATAATAACAAATAACAAATAACAAATAAATTAAAAATGGCTAATAATTCATATTTAAGTAATAAAATACAAAATCAAGTACATGAAAAGTTTAGAATAAAATGTCTTTTATATAAAGATTTTGAAATTGAAATGATTTTATCAGATGATAATAATTTAATTTCAAATAATGGTGATCATATTAATTTTAATATGTGTATTAATGATTTGAATACATTATATAAATTAACTTTATATAATATAACAAAAAAATATATTATATATGATAGGATGTACAGTATGAATAATGATATTGATGATAATATGTGTGAAGTTTTTGATTCTTTAGATGATTATTTATTATTAAATAATGTAAATAATAATTCTCTTATTTATTGAATATTTATTGAATATTTATTGTGTTTCTTCTAAAGAAATCCATGAATGGCATAAATATTATGATAAATATAAAAATATATCTTATCCAAAACCAATAAATAGTTATGAAAAGGCACGTGAAGAAATAAAAGAAATATATAAAAATGGATTATATTCATCTTAATAAATAAATAGTTCTTAAAAATCACAATATGATATATCATGTAAATAATATGATATTAACTATAAAATTTAAAAAATTTAAAAAAAATTTAAAAAATTATAAAAAATACTAAATTTATTTGAATTTATTTGAATAAATTTTTATTAATACCTTCGTCAACAATTGGATATTTACAAGCAGTAAATATTTGTACAGGTCCAATTAAATTTTCAGTTGTTCCATTTTGTAACCATATACCTCTTTGTAAATTTTGGAATTGGTTACTATTTATAATAGTGCTTTCATTTGCAGCACCATTTTTAATTACAATACCATTTGCTGAAGAAGGTGTTATATGTTGTGGAATCAAACTTATATAATTATCATGAATTGTTCCTTTTAAGTGATACGCACCCCAAAATTCTTGTGGAAGATTATTGGCAATAGTGATTGCATTAAATTCTTTTTCAGCAGTATGACTATAATTTTGACCATAAATATTATTATTAGCAATATTAAATTGAATAACATTTGTTAAATGAACACAGTATCTTGAAGCATTTATATGACAACCAAAAATACTTATCCATGGTTCAGCATGAATATTTCTTGTATCAGGAGATTTAGTCCAATTACTATTATAAATAAACCCATCTCTAACAGCTAACATAGCCATATCTCTAAAATTAACACCTTCTAAATTACCACCACAATATACAGCAGTTTTCCAATACATAAAAAAACAATCACTTACATATATTTCACATGGATTCTTATCACCTAAAAGCAATAAACCAATTTTACTATTAACATCATCCCATGTTTGAATTTTATCTTGATCACCAACAAATTTACATTGTTCTAAACGAACAATTCTTGCATTATATAATTTAAGACCATGTTGAATACTAATTGATACATGTGCACCAAGAATTTCTACATTTCTCATATTTACATCAGATACAGCTGCTCCATCAATAAAATTTAAACTTATTACACTACCTTTATGATTTTCAGCAACATAAATTCTCATATCATTCATACAAAATTGGTTAGCATCTTCATTGGATCCAACAAATTTACTATCATGGACAATAGAAGCACTATTATAAGAATAAATTTGTGACATTTCTACACCATCACCTTGATAATTTATAGCTTTTTTAGATATAATATTTTTAGTAATCTTATATGTACCTTTTGGAAAATATAATTTACCATCGCCCCAAACACTCATATACGAATTTTCAAGAAATGAATTAATAGCTGATTGAATCGCATCAGAGTCATCGGCATTTCCATCTCCTACAGCACCAAAATCTTTAACACTAACGAATTCTTTAAGTTTATCATGAACAGTTCGTGTTACAGACCCTTTTTTATTTAAATTATACAAAACATTTTTCGAATTTATCATAGACATTATAATAATACAAATATATTATTTTAATTATCGTTATTTTAAATATATTTTAAATGTAATTATTTGTACAATTCGTAATTCCTTTATTAAATTCAGACGGAAAGCAATTAATTTGTAAATCTAATGGATCATCTTTTTTATCATTAAAATATATATCTGTGTCTACTTCATTTTCATAAATATTTGTATTATCAATATAATCTTCAGGTAAAGTTTTATTTACTTGTATGAACTTATCTGAACAAATATAATCATTTATTACATTTCCATTTGTCATTGACCAATTCTGGTTTAATAATCCATTTTTCATATTATTTACTTCAGACTTCCATATACCGTCATAAAGTAATTCATTTTGGTTAATGCAATAACATCCTTCTTTTAATTCATTATTCTTTTTATTCTTATAAATATTTGTTTTTCCTACATGGTCGTTATAAAAAATTGGACTTAAAGGAATATTCGTACCGGTTTGAGTATTTAATGTTTCTTTTAAAGGTTTATCTAATTTTTTACAAGCATCTAAAAAAGGGATCCTATTTAATTTATTGGAATTATTTAAATTTTCAAAATTTTCATTATTATTAACAAACTTATCTACTGTAGAACGCAATAATGAATTAAATCCATAAATTGATAAAATTACGACAAGGATTAATATTATTAATGTAGTTATTAATGAAATCATATATTAATAATAGTTATTTTTATTTTGTAAATATTCATTTATATTTCTTAAAATATAAACATTTTTTTATAAATATATATTATATGGATCAAATATATTTTTGGATTATTATATTATTTATAATAATATTATTTTTGGATTATTGTGAAAAAAAAGTAAAAAAAGAAGATTTTACAAATCAACAAGGTGATCAAATTAGTAATTCTACAAGTCCTTCATACTATGAGGAAAATAGATTAAGTGTTTTTAACCCTGTTTATACAACAAATGCAATAAATTTTAATAATAAAAATATAAATTTTAAAAATTTTGGAACAAGTGGTGAAACACCTCCCTTTCTGAATTGTCCTTCATGTAATTTACAATTTCAATGTACTGATTATCCTCATGATGTAGATGAAAAAAATCAAAGTGTTTGTCATAATTGTTTTGAAAAAATAAGTTACAATGATTTAAATTTTCCTGTATATGCCAAATCAGTTGGAAGACCGCGTATTTGTAGAAATTTAAAATAATAAAATAAATTGATTATAAATTAAGTGATATTATAAAAGCTTAAAGTATAAAATATGACAACAGTATTAAATTTAATAGTTAAAGAAGATTATATGATTGATAATATTATTTCAATTTATAGAGAAAATAATGAGTATATATTTAATTGTTCATGTGGGAAATATTGTTGCATTCATTTAGATTATATTATTTATTGTTTAACAAATAATATGAATAAAGAAAATATTACTATTATAGGATTTACAAATGAAGAATATTTAGATATTTCATTTAATAATATTAAATTTAATCATACAATAATAATTAAGTTTACGCAAAATAAATTTATTATAGAATGTTCATGTAACAATATTAATTGTGAACAACGTAATTATTCAATTAATTATTTATTAAATAATTACTTATGTAAAAAAGAAAAATATTATGATTTATCTTTAGATAATATTGAAAATAATATGAATAATTTAAAAATATAATTTATTATATTAAATATATTAAATTATGGAAAATATTATTTATGATCAATAATATAGTCAATCATATAGTCAATTATATAAAAATAGAAATGTGTATTGATCATGGTTTTTTTATATAAGAAATTTATAAACATTTAAAACATTTTTTAATTGTATCAAATAAACTACCAGAAACATCAAAACTTGTTGTTAATAAATCAATACATAAATCAATTGTTAATACAATATCATCTTTATTATCTACTTTTATATATTCTAATTCAATTAATATTAATAATAAATTTTTTATAAAATTAATGGAATCTTCAATGGAAATATTATGGTTTTTTTTTAAATTATTAATATTATTAAATTTTTTATAAATATCTTTTACTAATACAATTATTTTTGGAATATCTTTTGTATCAATAACTTTGTCACTTATAATATCATGAATAGAATTATTAATATCATCTAACATAGAAGGATATTTATCACATATAGTTGTTAATAAATGTAAAAAATCATCATTTAAATCTAAATCAACCTTTATTTTATCTATTTTAGATTTATTAATTACTAAATCCATTAACATTTTTGTTAAAATTGTCTTTTCATCAGATAATAATTGAATTGTTTCTAAATCATTAGAAGTAGTGAATTGTTCATTTACATCAGATTCGGGAATAGAAATTGAAATTGGTTCAATTACCTTTGAATCAGATTCGGGAATAGAAATTGAAATTGGTTCAATTACCTTTGAATCAGATTCGGGAATAGAAATTGAAATTGGTTCAATTACCTTTGAATCAGATTCGGGAATAGGTTCAATTACATTTGATATAGATTCGGGTGTAGAAGTTGGTTCGATATTTTTAGGCTCTGACATTATAATATATAATATTATAATTATTTTATATCAAAATATGAAAAAAATGTAAAAATTTAAATTTTTATAATTATAATACTTTTATCATTAATATTATTTAGTTATGTAATACATAAATAACTAAATGATTTATTGGAAAATGTAACTTAAAAAATATTTTTTTATTGATAAAAATTCATATATATATTTATAATTTTTAAATAATAGTTTTTTAAATATTTTTAAACATAAATTCACCATTATTTCTTAAGTTACTATTTATATCATATCCTAAATTACGATAATAATTTCGTGTTCCAACACCTGCAATAACAATTAATCCATCACATTTATATGTTTGTGCTAAATATTCTGCTTCTTTCATTAATTTTTTACCAAATCCAACATGTTGTGATGATTTAATATTATTTTTTGAATAAGTATCATTAACAGTACCATAAACATGAAGTTCTCTAATCTTTGCTTTATTTGTGTAAGAATCAGAGAAACAATTTTCATAATTTTTGTTATTGATTCTTAAACGAAGAAAACTATATATTTTATCTTCATTCCCGCATCCATAGAATGAATAATGAAATCCAAAAATAGATAGGATAAATGATATAATATAATGAAAAATATATTTAAAACATATTTTGCAGGAGCATGATTTATGGCTTAGAAAAATATCTAATCCATCATTACCATGGTAATCAATTCTTACTAATCGTGCATTATGAATATTCGAATAATCAGTTTTAACTTCCATATTTCTAATTTCTTGAGTTTTAATAATATTCTTTTTCATATAGTCATCAATCATTTGTCTTAAATTTGTATATTTATTTCCACCTTCAATATAATTTCCAGGAAAATCTCTTTGAATACGATTAACACGAATCCATGGAGGAATATTTTTTAATATATCAACAATTAAATCAAAGAAATCATTAAAATGTGATTCAGCATATGGTTTATATTCACCATTGTCATACCATTCTTTAATTTTAGTAAATTCAAGAACATTACATGGATATATTTTCCATTGATCAGCTTGATATTCATGTGAATATATTATTTTGTGAAACATTATTGTATCCATTGAAATATTAGAACCAGGTAAATCAGGCATAATATGAATATCAACTTTAAAACAATTATCTTTTAATAATTTTAGTGCATTAATAGTATCTTTTTGATAACATTCTCTATTGATTTTTTTTAATATAGAATCATCTGTATGCTGAATACCAATTTGAACTCTTGTTACACCATATTTTCTAAATCGTCTTAATTCATATTTAGTAATTTTATCTGGTCTTGTTTCAATAGTAATACCAATAATATGTACTAAATTATTTTCATTAATCTTTTTTTCTATTTCAATATCATACATTTCTCTTAAATTTGATTGATCTTCAAAAGCATTATTAGCAGCATAAAATAAACTACAAATAAATTTTTCAGAAATAGCAGGTGAATAACATGAAAATGTACCACCTAAAATAATAACTTCAATTTTATCAATTTGATGTCCATTAATAAAATAAGATGTTATTCTTTCATGGAATTGTGCATAAGGATCGAATTTATTTCTTTCTCCACGCATTACTGTTGGTTCTCCGCGAAAATAGCTTCTACTATATTTAGGATCATTTGGACAATAGTGACAATCAAAACTACAAGAAAAATTATCAGGAGGCATAATTACTGAAACAACTAAAACACCTGATTGCGATCTCATTTTTTTTGTAATCAGTAATTTTTCCAATTCAATATTTTCATTAATTAATTTTTTATATTTCCATTGTCTATAAATCCAAAAAAGTTGAGATTTTTTTGGATTTATACGATATGTTCTTCTTAAAATAGTAAAATAATCATTATATATATTTTTATTTAAATTTTCATCATTTGATAATTTAATTTTTAATAAATCTGATAAAAAATCCTGAATATATTGTTTTTCTTTATCATGAATTAATGTATTTTTTTTAATAGTAATATGATTATCTGATATAACATCTTCAATATCAACTATATTATTCATTTTAATAATGAATAATATGTTTGTTCATATTGATATTTATTAAAAAAAATCATTTTTTAAATAAAAATATATATATATAGTAATGTTAATAAATGTATTATTTTATGAATATTTTAAAAAAAATTACATACGTATATTATCATTTGTAATAATAATAAGTTTAATTAATCCATTACAAAGTGTAGTTTTATCCAGATTATATGGTAAGTTATTTGATATAATGCATCAAAATAAAAAATTTCCATCATTTTTTGAATTTAAAAATATTTTAAAAGGAAATATGGCTGGTATAATGATGGTAATATGTATTGTTTATATAATCATATTTTTATTATATATGAGTAAAAATTATTTAGAAACAATAATTGTACCAGATTATTTTAAATATGTACGTACTTTATTGTTTAGTAATTTTATTAAAAAGTATTCAAATGATTATAAAGATGTAAAAACAGGTGAAATATTATCAAAAATATTTGAATTGAATATGGCTGTAATATATTTATTTATAAATTTATCTAATTATTTTTTAGCAACTATTGTAGGATTATTCGCAATAACATGTTATTATTTATATTTAGATATAAACATTGGTTTTATATTTTTAGTTGCTGTATGTGGTGTATTATTATTGTATTATTTTAATGCACATAAACAAATTGATAACTCTATACAGAAATTAAATATATTATATAAGAATAATGAAGATATTAATGATAGATTATCCAATTTATTAAATATTTATATAAATAATGAACAAAATAATGAAATTAATAAATTTATAAAAAATGAATTTGTATTTAAAAGACAATTTGTAAAAAATTATTGGATTGAAAAAAAATTAGTAACAACTGCTGATATTATCATTGTATCATCGGCTATTTTAATATTAATTGTTTCTTATTATTCTTATAAGAATAAAAGGATTGATACAGTAGGATTAATATCCATTATTGTTACATTGGGGATTGGTCTTGATTATTTATTTCAATTAAATGGAGAAGTATCTAATTCAATTTATCAATTTGGTATAATTAAATCAAATGAATCTTTATTGAATGAAATATTAGATCTTAAAAAAAGAGATATTAAAGAAGTAACATTAATAACAGGTAAAATTGAATTTAAGAATGTTGTATTTGGATATGATAATAAAAAAATTTTAAAAAATTTTAATTATACAATTAAAAATAAAGAAAAAGTAGCTATTATGGGTCGTTCTGGTTCTGGTAAAACAACGATAATGAAATTATTAATTGATTTACATGAAATAAATAGTGGTGAAATATTAGTAGATGGCGTTAATATAAAAAATATTGACACAAATTATTTAAGAGAAAAAATAATATATATTAATCAAAAAACAGTTTTATTTAATAGAACTATAATAGAAAATATGAAATATGGAACTGATAAGAATGATAAAGATGTATATGATTTATTAAATAAATATGAATTGATGGTTATTTTTAATAAATTACCAAATTCTATAAAAACAAATTCTGGGGTAAATGGAAATAATTTATCAATGGGTATGCAAAAAATAGTTATGTTAGTAAGAGGTATATTAAAAGATGGAATAATTTATATATTTGATGAACCATTAACATCTTTGGATTCTAAAACAAGAAACAAAGTTATAAATATGTTAATGGGTGAGTTAAAAGATAAAACACTTCTTGTGATTACACATGATAAAGAAATATTACCACATATGACAAAATTATTACAAATGAATAATATTACGAATTAATTAATTTTTTTAATTGGTCTTTAATTCTATTTTTTTTATTATAATTTGTTGTTTTAATTTTTTCAATTAATTTTTTACTAATATAACTATTTAATAGAACAATTACAGTATTATGTAATTGTTTAGCAACTTCAATAGCACATTCTTTAATTATCTTCTTTTGGTCTTTTTCATTTAAATTTTTAAAAATCATGTCTTTTGTATATGTATTAAAAAAGTATAAAAATAAATAATTAGCATTTGTCATTCTTAAATCTTTATTTGTTACATCAAATTCTTCTAAATAATCATTTACATCATTATTGTTTACATTTTTTAAAATACGATTTTCATCATAATATGAAAATAAATATTTATTTTTATTACACAATAATTTTAATATTTTTTGAATTTTAGGATGTTTAAATGAACAATTGTTTAAAACACCTTTTTTTCCAGTAAATTCAATTATTGTTTTTTCAGATTTAAAATGTAAATGTTGTTTTTTTAATGTAGTAAGACCAATTGAACCGTATTCTTTTTCATAATTTTCATTACCAATTCTAAAATTACAGATTTTCATCAATTTTAAAATTGTAGCAATTAATTTATTTTTAATATTATATGTTTGATTTAGGTCACAGTTTATTTTTTTATCAAGTTTGTCAATAATTGATAAAAATTTTTTTAAATTATGAAGTTTCTTTTCTTCTCTTTTTTCTTTGAATTCTTTATTATAACTATATTGTGTACGTCCTTTATTATCTAAAGCAGATGCATATATTTTATTTTTTAAATAATAAAATTTTACTTCTTTATAAGTGGGTACGATATATAATTTATCAAACTGTTCAATCATTTTTTTATTTTTTAATGAGTTACCATATTGATCTTTGTATGTATTTTTGGTTTTATAGGATATTTTAATATAATACATCATTAATATTATATAATATATTTATTCTAAAGATATAGTTTATAAATTATTGTAATTATTGTAATTTTTTTAATTTTTTAGATGGTGATTTTTTCAATATCTTGTGGTTCTTTATACGCACGAATGAATTTGACAACTCTTCCTAGATATATAGCATCTTGAAAATAAGATTTTCTACTACTATTAATTTCTGTTATTTGTACAATTTTTCTTTTATTATTATTATCAGTTATTTGATAATAGATATATGGAAGATCATGTTTAGAATCAGAACCAGAATCATATTTGGTTTCAGATCTATGTTCAAATTGTATTTGTGAAAACCAAGCATGTTTGTAATTATTAACTTCATTCATTTTATTATATTATATTATATTTATATTTTGTTAATTATATTTCAATTTTTTACATTCCAATAAGACATAGATCATTAAAAATAAGAAAAGGTTTTATGTATTACATTCCATTAAAACATCTATTGTATCTGTTATCTCTTCAAAATAAAAGTTAAGCATTAAAAAAATGATTTATTATTATTACAAGTATAAATACAAGTATAAATACAAGTATAAATACAAGTATCAATATAAATATTATTTAAAAGATAAAATGTCCAAAAATAACGATAATATTAATAAATATTCTTTAGAAGAGAAACAAAAGAAAAATCATAAATGGTGGATGAATTATCATTGTACTGATAAAAAAAAATATGACAGCATAAATAATCCTAATGGCAATATAACTAAAACAAGAATTATGAAGGAGAACCCTAATTGGGATATCAAAGATATGCAAGAGTTGAACCGTCACGTAATCACTATTAATGGTCAAGATCATTCTTGTTCTACTCGAACAAATTATATATACAATGAACACAAATATAATTGTCATGGGTGGATTAATAAAGAAAATCTTGTTAATGGAGACAAATACACGATGAATATTACTCAGAGACCATATATTGAATTCTTATGCAGTCCATCTACACTAGATTATTTAAAGATGGTTTGTGATACAGATGATCTAGTAAAATGCGGACTAAACACTGTTTGTGATGATAGAATTAATTTAACAAAGATTATTTACAATGACCCTTTTACAAATATTGAGGTTACAAGATTGGAATGTACCAACTGGCGTCCTAACTATGAAGCTATTGAACATTATTCACGACTTTACAATCTAAAAGGAGATTTTGCATGTGCAACTATGATTTCTCGTGTTGGCTATGGTAATGATCAGGATTCCAAAAATAAAGACTTCTTAAAACATATAGTGGAAATTGTAAGTAAAATACCTAATAGTCATACTGATTAAGTATGGTAAAATATCAATATTAAATATAAAAATTATTTAAAATAAATTAAAAATATATTATAATACAAGAAAAACTCCAACAAAATATTAAAAAACGAATAAAAGAATTTTCAAAAACAACATATGAAAAACTTTTTCATGGAAATTATAAAAACCAATAAATATACACCAAATATACACCAAATATACACCAAATATACACCAAATATACACCAAATAAAGAGAAAAAACTTTAAAAATTTATAAATAAGGCGGTATTTTTACATGTTAAAATGTGTAAATGATTCAATTTTTAAAAATTGATTTATATTAAATAACTTATAATAAGTATAATATGCAATATTATTGGAGTGATATAAGTCGTATAAATTTATTAGAAAGATATACGACTATTTGGAAAGGTATTTTAACAAATGAAAATATTGACTCTATATGGATTAAACCAGATCAAATAGAGTTATTAAAAGATATTTTTGTAGATAGTTGCGAAAGAAATTTTTACATACATTTAGATGAAAATAATATTTATATAAGTTTGTGTCAAGATTCTTCATATTATTATTACGAATTTGAGAAAGATATTTTAAAATTATTAAAAACGATCGAAAAAAAGTTTGAAATTAAGATTAATGAAGGTAATTTTAATTGTTGGGAATGTAAACCATTTCCAAATTCATACCGTTATTATATATTCAAAAAAGATAATAAATTTAAATTGAAAAAGAATGTACTTAATTGGGATAAATATGATGATATTAAAAAAAAATGAAACTTATTTATAATAAAAACAAATAAAAACAAATAAGTATTAGTTAAACATGTTTGTAATAACAATAATTTTATTTATATGTATATGTATAATTAATGTTTTATCAAGTGAAAGAATATCAAATGATGTAGAAATAATTATTATATTAGGTTGTTCTGATAATCAAATTCAAAGACAACGTGTTAGTGCAGGGATTAAGTATATTAAAGAATCAAATAAGTCGAATATAATCTATATTTCTGGAGGGATTAAAAATAAATTAATGTCAAAAACGACAGAAGCATCTCAAATGTTAAAACAAATTGAGAATGAAAATTTTGATATTCCAATTATTATTGATAATAATGCAGAAAATACAGCACAAAATTTCATGTATTTAAAGAAATTTATTGATAAAAAACAAATGGGTAATTCTTGTTCATTTGTTATAGTAACATCTGATTTTCATCAAGAACGTACTCTAATGTTATTTAATGGAATATTTAGCGATATTCGACCAAAATGGATTTTAAGTAAAAGTGAATGCATTTCGTGCTGGAATGATGAAAAAATTCATATTCAAAATGTCCAAACAGATATTCAAAATGCTTTATTATTGCAATTAAGCATAATATGAATGAAAATGATTATAAATAAATATTAGGATATATTAATAAAGATGATAATGAATAGTTATATGAAAAATAGAATATATTATAATGAAAAAAAAAATGAAAATGAAAATGATAATGAAAATGATAATGATAATGAAAATGAAAATAATACAAGATTAATTTACACAATAAATGAGACTCAAGAAATAGATAATTATATAATTATCAATAATGACGAGAGTAATGACGAAAATAATGATAATGATGATGATGATAAAATATATTATTCGTGGTCATTTTGCAAAAGACTACATTTTTATTTTTATTATCCAAGTATTTTTTTAAAAAAATTATGCAGTTCTGTAAAAACATTTACATGTAAAATATAAATGTTTAATAAATTGATTTTTATTTATTTAAAAAGATAATATTAAAAAACAATATGAATTACGTTGTTTATGATTTAGAGACAAATGGGGTTAATGTATTGAATAATTCAATTATGCAAATGTCGGTTATTGCTACAGATGGACAAGTATTATTAAACGAATATGTTTATCCATTTGATGGTATAATTGATGCTGTAGATATACATAAAATTGATGAGAAAAAATTAAAGGATAATAACGCATTAAATTTAGATGAGTTATGTTGTATGATTAAGAAGGTAATTCGAGATAAATACGGAAGAAATAGTGTTACATGGGTAGCATATAATAATTTTGGTTTTGATCAGATTGTACTTGAAAGAGGATTTAAATTGGTGAATAATCGTATGCCAGATAAATGGTATTTTATGGATTTAATGCCATTAATTAAGGATAAATTTAAAAATATTAAACCAAATTACAAATTATCAACAGTCTATTCAAATTTAATTAATAGTACTAATACAGATATTAATTACCATAGTTCATTGGATGATTCTTTGTGTTTATTAGAAATATTTATTAGATGTATGGAATTTAATAATGATTTTATGAATTATACACGTGATAAATTACATAGTATAGATATATTAAAAAATCGATTAACAAAATTATTATATTATAGTGATTCAATGAATTTTGAATTTCATAATATTAATACAATTGGTGATTTGTACAATTTATATAAATCTATTGGATTTAATATAGATGAATTTAAAATATACATGAAAGATGAATTGGATGTGACAAATGGATTTTATGTGAATAACATTGTATCACAAATTAACAGTATTCATGAATTAAATAAATAATTATTTTCATAATAAATAAATATATTATTTATATATATGGATTTAGCTAAAATTATAAACAATATTCCAATATCGAATGTTTTTGTGTTATTTTTAATCATTGCATCTAACTATATAGGAGAATTATTTCCTTGTCGAGTTCAAGATTTATTGTCATCAAATGTATATTTAAAACATTTTGTTGCTTTCTTAACATTATTATTTTTTGTTGTATTAACGGATGATTCATTAGATTTTACTGCAGAAGAGATATTTCAAAGTTCAATGAAACTATATATCGTTTTTTTATTATTAATAAATTGTAATCAAACATTTTTTATATATTCATTAGGTCTTTTATGTTTATCATATATTATAAAATTATTATTAAAAGATGCTGAAAAAGATATAGATGATGAATATAAAAAAAAGAAATATGAAACATTAGTATTACTCAATAAGATAGTATTTATTATATTTTTTATGGTATTAATCATAGGATTTATAATTTATTTAGGTGAAAAAAAGATAGAGTATAAAAATAATTTTAAATATGTTACATTTATATTTGGGACTCCAAAATGTAAAGGAAATAGTCCAAATACCAATTATGGGGAATCATTTGTATCAGCTTTTAAATAAACATATATTTATTGATAATGTATTGTATTTTATAATGTTTTTTAAATGTTTTTAAATAGTTTGTTTTGATATACCATCAATTAGTGCAACTTGGACAATAAATAGTGTCTCCATCAAGTTTCAACTCTGTATTACAGGTATTACAAGATTTTTGATAACATTGACCAAAATATTGTTGTTGAGGATATTGTGGTAGATATTGTTGAAATTCTTGAGGATCAATAAGATCAATTAAATATCTTAACATTCCAGCTTCAATATTAGATTCTTTCACAGCAGCTTTTAATAAATCCATATTGGATTCATTTCTACATGTGAAAGCTACAATATTTTTCAATTGATTACCATATGTTTCAGCTTCAGCCATTCGTTCTTGCATAACACTTTTATTAGAAGCTTGCGTATCTGCATCTCCATCTGTAAGACCGCTAATACCACTAAAAGCAGAAGGTGTTTGAGGTGTTTGAGGGTTATTAGTTCCTGGATTGTTTCTTTCGTTCGCTACGTCAAGTTCGTCAAGTTCATCATCAGATTCATCATCAGATTCATCATTAGATTCATCATCAGATTCATCATCAGAAACACGCACATCATCAGTGGTTGTCTTACTAATAAAAGCGGAATTTACTGATGGATTAAGACGTTTTACTGATGAAGTCATAGATGGAAACATAGAACTGTCATCCATCATAATTACTTGTTCTTTGGGTACAGGATATAACGATGGTTTATACAGAGAATGTTTTGTATGCTTAATATCAAAACTATCATTATGTACCATAATCAAATGTAAATCAGACGGGTTCATATTTTTGCAAATAATTACAAAATACTTAATATCATGTTTATCGAGTATGGTTTGATGTTTATCTGATTTCTTAACCATTTTGATATAACATTCTGCCCACTCAAAAAAACTAACATTTTTATTATTTTTTTTATTAAACGTATCAAGTGATTTCATTACTGATTGAGCATCTTGATTTGGGTTTTCTTTGTTAACCCAAGAATAAATTCTATCCAAAGAATTAAAATTCTCTTTAGGAACATTACCTATGGCCATCACTGGATCATATAAAAAATTTAGATTTTTTTCATTAAGTTGTGACATACTTTACAGTATGAATTTTAAATATCGATTGCAATAAAGCTTCAATTATCTTAAACTGTTGAATAATTATATTCTTATTATATTTTAATAAAATGCTTCGATTTTTTTTTTTATAAATTATTGTGAAATTATATGAATTAAATAGTTAATATTCAAATAGAAATATTAAAAATAAATAAAAAATGTGTTAAAAAATTATTTCTTAACTTTTGTTGTTTTTGTTGTTTTTGTTGTTTTTGTTGTTTTTGTTTCTTTTTTAGGGTTTGTTTCTTTTTCTTTTTTAGGTTTTGTTACCTTTTTCTTCTCAATAATTGGTTCAGATATAATTTTATCTGTATCAATATCTTCTAATTCTAATTCATCAATATTTTCAGTATTAATATCTTCCAAATCAATATCATCAATATCATGAATATCATCTAAATCTTCTTCTTGTTCATCAATAGTAAGTTTAAATTCTTTGTTATTATTTAGCATGAATTCATTATTATTTTCAATACCAAATCCAAAATCAAAATCAGTATCATCAATATTTTGATATTCTTCTTTTTTATCATACATATCATTCATTATATTTTCAATATTTTCAGGTTTAATATTAGATTTATCATCATGAAAGTAGTCATCATCTACAACTTCTTCAAACAGTTTTTCTTCATCAACAATAATTTCAAATGAATTCGTTCCATTTTTACAAAATTGTCCAGCAAAAATATTCGATGATACACCATTCATATTATCTTTTTCAGCAAATACAGCAGATGTAGTTAAAATATTCATAACTTCTTCAAAAGATGCTTTAGCAATTGGACCTACTTCAGGATTTTTATTTAAACCATGTCTTTCAATTTGCATTAAAATACCTCTATATGTCATTACATCAGATAACATTTGCACATGTCTTGAATTAGCGTCTGTCAAAATCTTACTTAATTCTCGAAATAATAATTCACGTGTTGCTTCAATGCCAAAAATCTCATAAAATTCTAAAATATCATTTGTATAAGTTCTTGTATTATCAACACTATCATTTGATAATATTTCCAATAAATTTGATCCAATTGTTTGAATATAGTTTTCTTTTGATGGCTTGATTGAACCATCTAAATTATATTTGATGATATTACACTCACCTAATTCAGCTCTATCAATATTAGTAATACCTCTTAATGAGAATTCTGTTAATTGTCTTTCAAATTCTCTCATATATTCCAAGAAATTTTCGGTACTTTCTTGTTTAATTCTAATTCTCATGATAACATCTTGAGCACTATCATCACTATAAATACATTCAATCTCATCACTATTACTTTTTTCTTTAATTGCTTCTTGTATCTCTTGAATAGTTATATTTTTATTCATTAGTGATTCTTTATCAAATTTCAAACGTAGTATCCAAGGTGACATAATTTCTTCAGGAATATTATCAATTTCAAATAATTCTGAAAATTCTTTGTAAGATTGTATAAATTCCATATCTTCTTGAATAGATGTATTTCCAGTTTTACCACCATAAATAATTTCACTAGATTCTAAAACATCTTTTAGTTGTGTATATGCAAATTTTGTCTGTATTTTCTTAGCTTCTTCCTTATCATTGGCACATTTATCTATTAAATAAATGCTCATTGTTTTAATTTTCATATTTTTAGATAAACGTAATATTTCCTTCAACCTCGGAACACCTTGTGTAATAACTAATGAAGCAGCACCAACACCACTTTGATGAAATGTATTTAATGTAAGCTGTGTTGATATTTGTCCAAGTGTTTGTGCACCAATAATTCCAACCATTTCTCCCGGTGTAATTAAAGCACTAATCATTTTTTCTTTAATACATAATAATAAATCATCAAATGCCATTTTATTCATTCTGTATTCTTTTAATATTTTCTTTGTGGAAAGAAATGATTTAAATATAATTTTGAACAACTTCCAATTTTGATCTTTTTCTGGTAGATATGATAAAATTTTATCCATCATATTATCAAATTCAGAAATAATATACGATGGTGTTAAATCACTTAAATCATAATTGTTGATATTAAACTTAATTAATTGTGATGAAATAACTCTATATAAATTAATAGGCATATATGTTTGAACATCACCAATTGTTTCAACATTTTTAAAATAATTATTTCGCAATGTAGATCTATTAGTAATATTATCTTCAAGCTCACTATTAATTAATGAAATATAAGTATTATCTTCCATCATTTTATCAACAGCTTCATGTGTCATAAAATTTTCGAAATAAGATCTATTTTCTAATTCATCAAATTTGTAGAATTTATTAAAATCATCATTATTTAATTCATATAATTCAATTTTACTAATTTGTTCAATTTTCGTTGGATCCAAATTATCATCACCATAGCTAAATTGTATAATATTTCCATTTGAATTTCTCACAGATAAATCATAATTAATCATTAAATCTTCTGATGATTTAATTAATTTTCTTGAAATATATCCTGATTCTGCAGTCATAATGGCAGTATCAATATTACCTGTTCTACCACCCATAGCATGAAAAAACATTTCACTTGGATTCAATCCCTGAATATAACTATTTCTACAGAATCCTTTTGCAGATGGTCCAATATCATTTTTATGAAAATGTGGCAATGTTCTATTATTAAATCCATTCTCAATACGTCTACCCCAAATTGTTTGTTGTCCAACACAACCCATAATTTGTTGCATATTAAGAGTCTTACCCTTAGAACCACCACCTCCCCAGTCTCCAGCTATAAAGAAATTATTTGTATTAGATATATTTTTCATTACACTGTTTTTTATTTCTTCTGTGGCTTTATCTAAAATATCTTTAATATCACTTTCCATTTTTAAACATTTTAATGAATCATCTAATTCAGTTGAAAATGTACCATGATGAGCCATTTTTAATAAATCATTAACTTCATTATAGTATATATCAGTTAAGTCAATTACTTTTGTTCTTTCGTCTAAATTTAATATAGAATCACCAAATGATATTGAAAAACTATGATCCATCATCCATTTAGTAACTAATTTTTGCGTATTATTTAAAAAATCAACACATTCATCCATTCCATATACATTAAATATTTGTTTAATAATACCTCCTTGATCTTTACCCAATGATTGTATAGATAAATGTCCATTAGTTATATTACCTCTAATAATTTTAATAGTGCTTAGTTGACTAATATTAATATCAGGAAGAATTAATGAAAATAATTGTTTTCCGCTCCAATAATCAATACCATTTTCATTAAATTCAGGTTCTGGTAATTTACCATTAAATTTTTTATCAAACATCATATAATTGTATATTTGTGTTTTCGTTAATTTATTGTCTTTAATTGTTAATAAATATGAACCAACTACACTATCTTGTACAATTTCAATACATGGTTTAGAATTACCTGGACTGATTAAATTTTGTTTAACAAGTGTAATTTCACTTAATTCTGTTTGTGTTTGTAATGATTGAGGTATATGCATATTCATTTCATCACCATCAAAATCAGCATTATATGGTTGACATACAGTTACATTTAGTCGAAATGTACTATATGGTAATATTACAATTTTATGTGTCATCATTGACATTCTATGCAATGTTGGTTGTCTATTAAATAAACAAGGGTCTCCATCAATTAAATGTCTATGTACTGTATCACCAATCTCTAATTCATTCGCAACTTTAACAACATCAATATGTTTTAATGATATATTACGTTGATTACCATATTTTCCTTTTGTAATAGTTTTTGCCCCTGGATATTTTGTAGGACCATTAAGTACTGTTGTTCTTAATTTATCAATATTATATTTATTCACAATTTCAGGAAATGTTAAATTCATTGCTATTTTTTGTGGAACACCAAATTCATCAATATTAAGATTAGGATCAACAGAAATTACTGTACGTGCGGAATAATCAACACGCTTACCCATAATATTCATTCTTAATCTACCTTCTTTTCCTTTTAATCTCTGTGTAATAGCTTTTAATGGTCTAAATGTAGAACGCTGGGATTGTTGTACAACACCAGGAATTTCATTATCCATATATGTACTAATATTATACTGTAAATTACCTTGATAATTATCAATATTTTTTTTATTTGTTGGGTTATTTTCAATTGCGGTTTTTAACATTTTATTAGCTTTAACAATCATTGCTAATCCATATGTTAAATCATCTTCGGAACGTTGGCTATCTGATTGTCTGATTGATGGTCTAACAGCAGGAGGTGGAATAGCTAAACTTACAATGATCATCCATTCAGGACGACTATATTTAGATGACATACCGATAAAATCTACATCCTCGTCTTTAATTTTTTTAAATATTTGATAAATTACTAATGGTGTGAAATTTTGAACATTTGATGCTTTATCTGAATCTTTAAACGTACTTTGTGAAAATTCTGCATATATTTTCACAATATTATTATTTTCTTTTGTTTTTCTTATATATTTTGTTGGTTGAAGAGCTTGACATCCTCCATTATGAATACATTTTTTATTTTTACTACATAATTCTATAATTGTTTTGAATCTTCCTAAACCTTTTTTGTTAAAAATTTCCTTTAAAATAGTAGGATCACTTTTATCAATTAATAATTTGGAACAATGGAAACATACACACTTTAAAACTTTCTCTATAATAGACATAAAATGATAATTAAATACTGGCAATGCTAAATCGATTTTACCAAAATAACCTGGACATAATTCTGCTTTTTTTTCATCAATTGGACAAATAATAGCAGCATCAATAGATCCCATATTATGATCAAATAAACCATTGTTTTTTGGCATATTGCCCTCATAAGTATCAAACGTTAAAATATCAGCAACAGAACCTCTGTTAATGTCATCATGACTTAATAAACTAAATTGAACCCTATCTATACTTTCCAACTTATCAACATTTTGTAAATCGCGTAGTAATTGAGTCATACGTTGTATAATATATTATTAATAAAATTTTAAGTTAATTTAATTCATATTTTTTTATTTTATTAAAAAAAATTAAAAAATCTTTAATAAAAGAAATAAAAAGATTTAGATTTGTTTATCTTGTTTATATTATTTATCTTGTTTATCATCTGCCTTACATAATATAATATCAAAAGTATCTATATAATATGATTTAAGAAGTTTATCATACTTTTTATTTTTTTTCTCAATTTCTTGATAATACTCTTGATATTTTTCTTCAGGAACTAAAATTGCGTAATTTGCATCTTCATTTTGGCTTATATATTCTAGTTCAATAATTAAAATATTTTTTTGATAAAGTTTTACTTTATCAGTTACATTTATATAATAAGATATATCTTTTTTATTTTGTTTATTATGTAATACTAATGATGAATACATATCTTCTTCTTTTAAATATAAAGACCAATCTTTATTAATATTTTTTTCATCTCTATAATCATTTTCATGACAATATGAACAGCCTGTATTTTTCAAAAATGTTTGAAAAGTTTGCATCATAATATATATTATATTTAATAAAGTAATTTTAAATTAATTATGTTTTTATAAATATTTTAATTAATCTGTTAAATTAATCTGTTAAATTAATCTGTTAAATTAATAGATTAATTTAATATAATGTAGTGATAAATAGTCTTTCTACATCTTTATCAATATTATGATTAAAAGTAGTGTATGTATTGAGTAAACAAGTTTTGAAATGACTAATAAAAGTATGAATTTCACTACTTATATTATCTATATATTGTGAAATTTTTTTATTCTTGCTAAAATCATTATTATTATTAACAATATTTGAATAAGTAATATTATTAATTTCATAACAGAGTTTTCGTATAAAATCTGATGTTATAGCAATAAACATATTTAAAATATCAATATATGAATTATTACTTTCATTAAAAATTAAATCTTTTATTAATCTTTTTTTCCAATTTTCAATAGTTAATTTATTATCTAAGAATTCGATTCTATATTTTTCATAATTATTTTTAAATTTATGATTTAAATAAGGAATAATATCCGTTACTAATTCTCTATTTACTAAAAATACACGATGAATTATTGAATTCCTGTATATACGATGAATAATTTGTGGATATAAATCATTTATATCACCACATGCTGTAATTTCTATATTTGTTTGTTCACTTGGATTTGTTAATGATGATATCCAATCATAATAATGTTGATTATGTACTGATCCAGAATCAATTTTTAATGTTATCCAATCAAATACACAATGACAACTTGTACAAAACATTTGATTACATCCACTAATTTTAAAAATAGAGGTGTAACATTTTGGACAAGAGTTTGATGATTCTTTAATTAAATTAGCAGATTTTATGTCATTTCTGTTACATATATGATCATTATTTTTAATAATCATACATTTTTCACATATTTCAGTATCGCATAAATCACAGAAATATTCATTATTAATAAATCCATTACATTCTTGTTGTGGACAATTCGTTATGTAAATTTTTTTATCTTTATCTTTATCTTTTATTTCATTTTTCCCATTATTTAATCGAATAGTTAATTCATTAATTTTTTCATTTAAATTATATTTTTCAATATCACGATTAGTAAATGAAAAAATTAAAGACATTTCTTTGATAAATGGTCTTAAATCTGATTTATTAAAGGTTTTTTTAATTTGGATATTCGTTTTTAAATTACGTCTCTCTATTTTTAAATTTCTTAATTCTTTAGTAGCTTTAAATTTTGGAATTGTATCAGCTAATTTAGTTTTTTCTTGTTCTACCAATAATTCAGAATAATAAGTTAAAAAAACTTCTTTACACCATTTAGTTGTATTATTTGAAAGAATAAATTCAATTGATAGGGTTTTTTTACAATAAACACATGTAGGATTTTGTAATTCCATAGTTATACTATACTGATGACATTTTTCACATATTTCTATTGAACAATGAGGACATATAATTCTATCATTGTCATCAATACTATTTGTACATAATGTACATATAAATGTTACACTACTCATAATATTTATTATTTATTATTATTTATATAAAATATTTCAATTTTTATATAAATAATTTAGTTAAAAAAAAAAAATATTTATAATTATTTATAAATAATTATAAATAATGTTTAAAAATTTTATTGAGCAATTTATTTTTTTTCCTAAAAAGGGTTTAGATAAAACACCAATTAATATAGGCATTGAATATAAAGATATATATTTACCATACAACAATAAGAATATACATGGATGGTATATAAAAAATAATAATAAAAATAATATAACAATTAAAGATAAAGTCATTTTATTTTTTCATGGGAATGCTGGAAATATTAGTTTTAGATTAAATTATATACAAAAATTATATGAAATTGGATTTTCACTATTATTTTTTGATTATCCTGGATTTGGATTAAGTGATGGAATACCAAATGAAGAAAGCTGTGTTGAAACAGGAAATTTATTTTATAATTTTTTAATAGAAAAGAAAAAATATATTTCAAATGATATTATATTTTATGGAGAGTCTATAGGAGGTTCAATAGCATGTAAATTAGCGGATTTATTAAATATAAAATTTTTAATATTGCAATCAACTTTTACAGATGTTAAATATGTAATCAAAAATTTATTAATAAATAACTATATAGGATTAGTTGTAGAAAATATAGGATTTGAAACTATTAATTATTTGAAAAATAGATATAAGAAAAATATAATAAAAAAAAAAATGAAAACAATGATTATACACAGTAATAATGATGATTTAATTGATATAAAATATGCCAAAGAGTTAAGCAATTATTCAAATGAATTTTATATATGTGATGGAACACATTCTAATATAAATATTGACAATGATTTAATATATAATATTATAAAATTTATTAATAATTAAATAAAGTTATCTATCTCTATCTATTTAAAAAAAATAAATTTTATGTTTTAAATATGAAAAATAGATAAAAAAAATATATAGTTAATTTATATGAGTACAATCGAAAATTTTACTTTTAAAGTTCCAAATAGTATAACAAATCGTCCTAATTTAAGACCCTTATTTGCATCAGCATTACTTGCATGTTTATTAACATATCCTATTTTAGGTATTAATCAAAATGGTATATTTGCATCTATATTATTATTTATAATATTCTTTATTTTATTAACAAGTTTAACAAACGAAAATTTATCTAACGAACTACCATCTTCATTATATCCAACATCACCAAGAATGGGATTAGATGGTATATCATTAAATTCATATATAAGTGGTAATGATAATAATATAAATTCAAAATTTGGAAATTACTAATTATATAAAATATTTCTTTTTAATATTAAATAAAAATATTATTATTTATTAATATGAATGGAATATATGATTTTTATCAAACACAAAATCTATTATGTAAAACTACAAATAATACAATAGAAAAAGATTTTTTTAATACTACATCTACCCAATATTCAATTTTAAAAAAAGTAAAATCATCTATTAATAAATTAAATATAGATTCTATGTATGACCCACGCAGTGATCCAATAATAATAAAAATAAATGATATTTATACTGATTTTTTAAGAAGTAGAGATATTGATAAATTTATTACAGAATTATATAAAATAAAAAGTGATTTATCTTCCAAAAATAATATTAAATCGAATATTAAAAAAATAATTAGATTAAATAACAAACAAAAAAACAATATTATTGTTAATCCATTATACGAATCACCAATTATTAATAGAAGTAGTATAAATATTTCTGATACATTTATAAACAATCAAGAATTAAATTATATTCAAATAGATATATTATCTCAGGGTAAATTTATTAATTTATCATATCCAACTTTAGGTATAATTAAATCAACATTAAGTACATTATCTCCAGACCCTTCGCAAACCTTTACAACTTTATTAGAGTTATTTAATAATATGCTTCATTATATTCATTATAAATTTGAGACACAATTTAAATTACCAATACAGAATTTAAAGATAGGAAAAACAATATGCAATATATTAACAAATAATCCAGATAGTATTCTTTCTGTACAAGAATATATTGATACTACAACAATATTGATGATGGATATAATGACTATTAAAGAAATAGGGAAAAAAAAAACAAAATATATTTTAAATGCTAAATATATAATACCTTATGAAATTGATAGTTCAAATAATATAAGAACAATGAACCGTGCAAAAATAAAAAAATATCTGAAAAATTATGAAATTTATCTACAATATGAAAAAATATTATTTGAAAAGATATATAAAGATTTACGCGCTCCAGGATATTCCGCAAATAAAATTTTATTAAATTTAAGTTACAGAATAATGTATTTATTTTGTTATAGAAATATAATACTATTTTATGATATTTATCATGATTATATAAATAATAAAATTAATAAACATATTATTTCATTAAAATTATCAACTAATAATTTATATAAAAAATTAAATTATGATGAATATTTTAAATATATTAATAAACTTAATGAATCATTGCTAATATTAAAAACGATATTATTAAATAATCTATATAATATTTTTAAACCAAATATTATTGGTAAAAATTATGGAATATCATTACTTCCAGGTACAACAGTAATAATGTGTGTTGATGAAAGAATTATATTTACAGGTAATGATATAATTAATCAATATTTTTTCAATGAAGATTTAAGTGGTAAAGATATAAATTATAATCTATTTGTTAAATTTAACGAGTCTGATTATTATGATAAAAATAATAAATTATTTATAGGTGTATCATTTGATAATAATAATAATTTAAATTCATCATTGGGTATATTAAATATAGATTATACTACTTTAAAATCATATAAAACTTATAACAGTAAGATAATAAATTTAATACTAAAAATATTTAAAACTTGTATTCCGATTGAACTATTAAAACAACTAACAGATAAAAAGGATTATCTTAGAGATCCTGATTTAACAAATAAAGATAAAAATAATATTAAAAATTATATTATTACTTTATTTAAAGATTCTTTAAAAAAATCAACAGAATATTTAATGCAAATTAATAATAATAATACAAAAAAACATAAAATATTAATTTTAAAATCAAAGATAAATTATAACATATCATATTTTATTTATAGAATAGTAGAAACATCAATGTATGATATAACATTAAAAAATGAAATAAGAAATGAAATAAATAAAATTAAAGAAAGTTATTTAGATATTATTAAAAAAAAATTAAAATAATATATATAATTAATGAATAATAATAATAATGATTCAAATGATTCAAATGATTCAAATAATACAAATAATACAAATAATATAGACAATAGTACAAAAAAATCAAAAAAATCAAAAAAAACAAAAAAATCAAAAAAACCAAATAATAATAATAATAATAATAATAATAACAATAATAATAACAATGATAATAACAATAATAATAACAATAATATTGGTAAAATATTAATAGATATCTTTTATAATTTCATAAAAAAAGATAAAAATGATGTTGAAACATTTATGAAATTTATATTTTATGATATTAAAAAAATTAATCAGAATGATATTAGAAGTGGAGATTTTAATTCATTAAAAAATAATATTATTGATAATTTTAAGGATAAATTAAATAATTTATCAAATAGTTCTTCTGTAAATAGAGTAAAAAAATCTGAAGATATGCGTAAAAAAATTAAAATAAATAATGATAAAACAAAAAAAATATTATTGAATGTGAAAAAAAATCTGAAAGATTTATTAATAGTTCAAGAATCAAGTAATATTAAATTTAATACTATTAATACTTTACAATTAAAAGATAATGTTTTTTATATTGAAGATAATTTTAAATATATGATTGGTGAATTAATATCAAGATTTTTATTTTTATCAACAAATTCTTCTATAACAGGTACAAATCTATTTGATTCATATACAACACAAAAAAATTATTATACATCTATTAATGAGGTAGTAATAGATAGAGATGATGATGATGATAAACTAAGAGATTCTATAAAGAAAATACCACAATTTTATTTTTTTTATCATTATTTTTACATAATTGATAATTTATTTAATAAAGATGCTATGTTTAATAATATTTTTAATAATAAAAAAATGAAGGAAAATATAAAAGATTTATATACTTATTATAATACAACAGGTTCTGATAAAAAGAAAGGGGATAAGAAAGGTAAGAAAGGGGATAAGAAAGGGGATAAGAAAGGGGATAAAAAAGGTAAGAAAGGGTTAAAGATTGACCCTAAATATGTTAAACGAGGAGCAAGAGCACAGGGTGGGGGTGCGGATAATGATGATAATTCTGATAATGATAATTCTGATAATGATGATGATAATAATTATAATGATACTACAAAAAATAATTCTTCATATAATATAAAAAGGGATGATAAATTTAAATTTAAGGAGTCTTTATTAAAAATTATGAAAAATACAAAAATAAATGAAAAAATTGATACAAATGATGGTAAAAAAACAAATACTTTATTTACTATTTATAACATATCTTATAAAAAATATTTAAATAACTATTTTGAAGATAAAATAAATTCATATAATGATGGATCAATTAATAACAAAATAGATGAGGATATATCAAATCCATTTTGCGATGATGATGATGAATCTAATTTAAAAATTTCAAATATAGTTAAAAATAAGAAATCATTATTATCGAAAAAAATACAAAAAAAAAAGGGGAAATCACAAGAAGAACAACAATCACAGAAATCATTAACACCTGTTGATGTGATAAATAATTTAGATTATAAATATAAATTTAATATTTTACAATTATTGAGAATGAATAAATGTAACAAAATTTATTCGAAAAAATTAAATGAATTTAATTCTGTATTAAATAAAAACTTTTTATTATTTTTAAAAGAAATTTTACAAATTAAAACTGAAGTATATAAAGATATTCTAAATATGAACAACAATAATAATAATAATAATAATAATAATAATAGTAATAATAGTAATATTAATAATAAGAAAACAAAAAAAGAACAAAATATAAAAATATTAACATTAATAGATGGAACAATATTAAATACAAGTAATTATGATTATGAAAAAAATAAAATAATTTTTAAAAAAATAAAATTAATAATTGAGTCATATAATAAAATAGCCACTTATGATCAAAATTATGATAAAAATTATGATAAAAAAGTAGTATATTATCAAAAAAAAATTAATGAATTAATTTTAGAACTTAATTAATTATTTTAATTTATAAATATTATCAAGTGCTCTTGATAAATCACTATGAACACAAGCATAAAAACAACTAGTATTGTAATTTAGATATCCATAATCACGATTTGCTGATGATGGGTTTTTAATTTTATTTTTTGAAGCATCAATATCTGTTACTTCACCATGACCTGGTTTATGAGACCATAATTTATTTTTATTTTGAACATACCAATGATAATCATTCTTTTTATCAAGGGCTAAGAATATTTTATAGAATCCAGGTAAGCATTTATTATCAAATTTTTCTATATAACTAGCAGGAACATCTTTTTTTAAACGATTATAAAAAAAATTACATTCATATTCATTATCATTTATATGTTTATAACCTGAACTATATCCAGGTTGAGGTTTATTTTTTATTTTTGTTGTTCTTTTTCCCAAAGCATAGCTATAACAATTATGACTATTTTTAATATTATATTTGTTCCATTTATCTGGTTCATAATCTAATTCAGAACCTGATATAGGAGATAATTCTTTTTTTGATTTAGTAGAAGTATAAAGTAATTTATTATTTTTATTCAAATCTATACTTAAAATATAAGGTGAAGTTGTCATTGAAGTTGTCATAAATTATAACAATATTTTATTTATGAGTATATTTCATCTAAAGTTCTGGATAAATCACTTTGTACACAAGCATAAAAACAAGGTTTATCATAATTTCTTGTATTAAATTTTCTACTTGAAACTAATGGATCCATTATCTTTTTATTATTTCCATCTACGTTACTTATTTTTGTTGATCCTGGTTTATGTGACCAATATTCATTATTATCTTGTCTCCACCAATGATAATCATTACCAATATCTAAAGCTAAAAATACTTTATAAAATCCAGGAAGACATTTATTATCAAAATTTTCAGTATATGAAGCAGGGTTATCTTTTAATAATCTTTTTTTTAAATTATTACAAGTCATATTATTATTTAAATAATTAAAACCAGAAGCATATCCTGGTTGTGCTTTATCTTTTAAATTTTTAATAATTTTACCCATTGCATAACTATAGCAATTATGACTATCAACAATATTTGGATTATTCCATTTATGGGGTTCATATTTTAATTCTGAACCAGATAAAGGTGATTTGTCTTTTAAATTTTTTTTTTTATTATCAAGTAATGGAATATTATTTTGAATTTTAATTTTCATTAAATAAGGAATTTCAGCCATAATTAAATTTAAACAATATATTTTTATAAATACTTTTTTTAAAAATAAAAAAAAAATGATTATAAATAATTTTAAAAATTAATAATGGAAACTCTTCAATATACTATAGAGAAAAACTTTAAGGAACACTTAGAATGTTTAAATAATATAACATCTAAATTAATTTCATTGGAATCAAGAATATGTAATTTGGAATCTTGTTTTACAACGATGAATAAAAATGAAAATAAAGAAGGAAATATAATTGAATTAAAAAAAGATATGTTGGACATTGATTTGGAAAATATTAAAAAAGCAATTATCTACAAAGATTATAGGTCAATAATATATTTATTTAAATTATATTATAAAACTAAAACAAATAATGAAAATCAATACCCTATTAGAATAAAAAGTAAAAGAATATATGAATATTATAATAATAATAAATGGATACAAGATAATGATGCTCATTATATAAAAAATACACTATTCGCAAATATGCAAACATTATTTTATAAGTTTAATAATTTAGATAATGTTACAGATGTAGATGATATTTATAATTATCAATATTTTATAAATAAATTATCAGAAGAAAAATATAAAAAAGAAATTTTTAAACATATAGTTGATGAAATACAAAATTGTTAATTTATAAATTTTTAAATATTTTTAATATTTAATTAAAAATCGGAATCATTATATGATTTTACAAAAGAATCAAATAGACTATTTGAAAAATATTTTGAATATTTTTCTATCTTTTTTATATCTTGTTCTGTTAATTGAGATTTTTCTAATTCTTTTATTCTTTCTAATGATAATTTATTATCATTAAAATATTTAATTTTTGATTGTTCTATTTGACGATTATCATTTTTAATTTTTTTAATAATATTTTTTAATTCTTCAATTTGTTCAATTTGTTCAATATTTTCATTTTGTTTGTTTAAATTTTCTAATTCTCTTAATCCATTAATAACATTTTTCAAAATTTTATTTTCATTCTTTAATGTTGTATTATATTTATTATCGTTAATTTTTTCATCATCTTTCATAGATTTATTGATATTTTCATCATCTTTAATAGATTTAATGATATTGTCATCATCTTTAATAGATTTAATGATATTGTCATCATCTTTCATAGATTTATTGATATTGTCATCATCTTTAATAGATTTATTGATATTTTCATCATCGTCATCATCATTAAATATTTTGTTTTTACAATTAGTCCAGAAAGTTTTTTTAATAGATTCATTTTGAATAGATTCATTTTGAATAGATTCATTTTGAATATGTTTGTTTGTTATATTATTTTTACTATATGGTAATACTTTAATATCTAATATTTCGTTTCCTTTATATTTCAATATAAAATCTGCATGCCATCCAATAGGAACAACATTACTATCTTCTTTTAAATTTGGAAAACAAAATTTTAATGTAACCTTTTCACCATCATTATTTTTATAGATAACATTTTTAAATCTTCCTTCTTCACAATTTTTACAAGTACCATGTGCTAAAATAAAAACACATGAATTTGTATGTATTCTTTTTCCATGGGTGGGAATATTATTATCTTGTAAAATATTTGGTCCAAGTACTTTAGATGGATTTTTAATTATTTTTTTTAAAAGAAAAGGTACATCTTCAGCATTTCTACCATGATGTGCCGTACATTTTTCACCAATGCAAATACAATAAATACATGCTCCATCATTAATGATACCACTTAAGCTAACTGTATTAACTTCATGAGTTTTTTTAGTTTCTTTTGTTTTTGAATGTGTCCAATCATCATAAAAATTATTTTCCATTTTTATTAATTGTTAATTGTTAATTTATTAATTTATTATTATAAAAAAAATCAATTTTTTTATAATAGAAAAAAAGACTATTACTGTCTAATAAGTAATATATAATATAATGGATATGGGTATAATGGATATGGATATATACCCCCAATTTTTATTATAATTCTGATAAAATATATTTTTTTTTATCTTTTGTATTTTCATATTATATTATAATAATTACTTTATATCAATTTATAAAGTAATTATTAATAATAAAGATACATTCTTGTAATGTATTATTTCTTTATATATAATAAAATTATAGATACGTTTCTCGTATAATATTATATCTTTAAATCAATTTATAAAATAATAAATATTTTATAAATAATAAATATTATGACCATAATTATTATAAAGTAATTATTAGTATGGATAAATCACAATACATAATAATTAAAGTAAATAAAGATACATTCTTATAATGTATTATTCTTTTATATAATACAATTATAGATACGTTTCTTATATAATATTATTATTATATCTTTAAATCAATTTATAAAATAATAAATATTTTATAAATAATAAATATTTTATAAATAATAAATGTTATGACCACAATTAGTATAAAGTAATTATTAGTATGGATAAATCACAATACATAATAATTAAAGTAAATAAATGT
>Ga0209151_1000186_pt1 | contig 55661 bp, 57 predicted proteins | sample SaaInlV_DNA_165m_FD_184688 | JGI IMG/M metagenome (GOLD analysis project Ga0209151, IMG submission 184688) | Marine microbial communities from expanding oxygen minimum zones in the Saanich Inlet - SI075_LV_DNA_165m (SPAdes) (version 2) | ecosystem: Environmental > Aquatic > Marine > Unclassified...
GTACCTGAAATATAGCATTATGCTCACTATCCACAGGAATTAATGTTGAATTATTTTCAAAACAAATTTTATTTAGCAGGTCTCCCGCCATTACCATAGATTCTTTATTGGCTAATAAGATTTGTTTTCCGTTTTTTGCAGCTTCAATTGTTGGAAGTAAGCCAGCGCTTCCAGTGATTGCAGCCACAACAGTCGTAACTTTTTCATGAGAAGCAATAAAACTATAACCATCCTTGCCAAATAAAACCTGGGTATCTAAATTTAGACCCTTTAACTTGTCCATCAATTGCTTCCTTGATGACAAGTCCTTTGTAACAATATAGCTTGGATTAAATCTTATAGTTTGCTCTAGTAATAAATCAACATTATTGAACCCCCCCAATGCAAACACTTTAAATTTATCAGGGTGCATATCTATTACTGATAATGCACTTCTCCCAATACTTCCTGTGGAACCTAGTATAGAAATTATCTTCATGCTAAATAAGTTGTAATGTCAAATAAGTATTTAAAGCCATAAACAATAAATAAGATAGGGGTAAGGTAGGACAAAAGCTATCAAGCCTATCAAGCAGACCGCCGTGCCCTGGTATAATCACACCACTATCTTTAACCTTTGCCCGCCTCTTAAGGAAGGACTGATAAATATCACCGAAAATACTTAACGCGGTTACCAATACCGCAAAAAGGAATAGAAATCCAAAGTCTTCCACATAAAGTTGAGACAAAACAAAAGCAAAAAGTATGTTAGCTAAAAAACCGCCTACCGCACCCTCAATTGTCTTACCTGGACTTATATTTTTTGCCAATTTATTTTGCCCAAAATTCTTTCCAACAAAGTACGCACCTATATCTGCCAACCAAATCATCATAAAGGGCATAAGAAGAAGGTTTTTATTCTGCAAAAAAACCAATGAAGTTACAATCACCATTGGTGTAACCAAAAAATACCCATAAAATATTTTAAATTTTATATTTGATGATATTTTTCCATAAAGAATATCTAATGGTGCGATAATAAGCCAAAAAATTGCACTTATAAAGCTGATAATAATTGAAAAATTAGTTAAAAAAACTTTTATAAGATATTGATTTGATTCATCTAAAAAATTTATATTTACAATAACAATGAAATAGAAAAAAATAATTGGGGCAGCAGAAAATATCCAATAAATTATTAAAGACAAGCCTTTCAGTTTTAATATTTTACCTAGCTCATAAAACAAAATTCCACTTACTATAAAAACTAGCAATAAAAAATAAGTAGGATTCTGTAAAAAAAATGAAGCCAAAAAAATTGATAGCAGTACGATGGCTGAGAGGATTCTTTTTTTTAACATTATAGTTTGTCTGGAATTGACCCAAATTTTCTTTCGACATTTTGAAAAAAATATAAAGCACTTACAAATACTTTTTCATCAAAATCTGGCCATAATTTTTTTGAAAAATAAAGTTCAGCATAGGCTGATTGCCACAATAGGAAATTACTCATTCTTTGCTGCCCCCCTGTCCTGATTAATAGATCAACATCAGGCAGTCCTTTTGTATACAAGCCATCATTTATATATTTTTCAGTAATTTTTTTTGTGTTATTTTTTTTATTATCGTAAAAACTATTTACCGAATTTACTATATCAAGCCTTCCGCCATAATTTAAAGCTATATTAAGAATTAACCTCGTATTTCCTGATGTTTCTTTTTCAATTTTTTTTATTTTATTTTGAAGTTTTTTGGTAAGCGCCGAAATATCGCCAATAAATTTTATTTTTATATTGTTTGAATGAATTTTTTTTGATTCTTTTGAAATTGATTCAGAAAAAATATTTAAAAGTCCCTCAACCTCTTTTAGGGGCCTTTTCCAATTTTCTGTACTAAATGCGTAAAGTGTAAGAGTGCCGATATTATACTTAATTACACATTCAATTATTTTTTGAACTGATGCTAACCCTTTACTGTGTCCTACAAGACGCGGTAATAATTTTTTTTTTGCCCATCTTCCATTGCCATCCATTATTACAGCAACATGTTTTGGTATTTTATTTGATTTAAGTAATTTTTTTTTAAAGTAGTACAGTTTTTTTCTCTATATCGTTAATAAATCTTTTTCTTTTAAATCTATCATGGCATCTATTTCGGAAATAAACATATCTGTATTTTTTTGGATAAGCTCCTGGAATCTTCTTTCTTCATCCTCACTAATTTCTTTATTCTTTGTTAATCTTTTTAATTCATCATTAGAATCTCTACGAATATTTCTCACCGAGACTTTACTGCCCTCCCCCTCAGATTTAACTACTTTAATTAAATCCTTCCTTCTCTCTTCTGTTAAAGGTGGCATAGGCACTCGTATCAAATCCCCTACACCAACAGGGTTAAGCCCCAGATCACTTTCTCTTATTGTTTTTTCAATTACTGCCGAGAAATTTTTTTCATACGGTTGGATGGTAAGGGTTGATGAGTCTGCTACGTTTATTGCCGCAACCTGGCTTAAAGGGGTTAGTGTCCCATAATAATCTATAGAAATATGATCCAGTAAGCTTACATTTGCCCTTCCTGTTCTTATTTTTGATAGATTGTTTTGAAATGACTCTATCGTCTTCTGCATCTTACCCTTTGAATCAACTAACAGCTCTTCCATCATATTTCCTTATATTTTATTTTAAAGTAACTAATGTGCCCTCTTCTTCACCATGAATAAAGTCAAATAAAGCATTTTTTTTAAATAAACTTAAAACCGCAATTGGCATCCCTTGATCCCTGCACAATGTAAATGCCGTTGAATCCATTACCTTTAATTTTCTATTTATCACCTCATCAAAAGTAATTTTTTTAAATAGCTCAGCATTACTTACTTTTTCAGGGTCATCAGAAAAAATTCCTTCGACCTTAGTTGCTTTTATAACAACCTCAGCATTTAGCTCAATCGCTCTTAAAGCGGCAGCGGTATCAGTTGTAAAAAAAGGGTTTCCTGTTCCCGCGGCAAAAATTACGACCTTGTTATCCTCTATATATCTTATTGCTTTACCTCTTATATAAGGCTCGACTATTTGCTCAATATTTATTGCTGACTGGACTCTACTGATAATCCCAATATGTTTCATTGCGTCTTGTAAGGCAATTGCGTTCATGACAGTTGCAAGCATGCCCATATAATCCGCAGTCGCACGATCCATGCCTTTTGACCCAAGCGCTACTCCCCGAAAAATATTCCCGCCGCCAATGACAATTGCGAGCTCTACACCTGAATCAACCATGAGTTTAATTTCATTAACAATCTTACTAATCGTATCAGGATTGACTCCAAAAGCATCGCTTCCCATAAGCGCCTCTCCAGAAAGCTTCAATAAGACTCTTTTATATTTTAATTTTCCCATAATTAATTATTCTAGACTGTTTTAAATAAAAAAAAAGGATTGAATTACAATCCTTTTTTGTCGCTTATCATCACTTACTGCTGAGCAGCAGCGACCTCTGATGCAAAATCAACTTCCTTTTTCTCAATGCCTTCCCCAACAATAAAAAACTTAAATCCATTTATTGCTGCGTTATTGTTTTTTAGTAATTGTTCAATTGTTAACTTTTCATCTTTGACAAACGTTTGATTTACCAATGTAATTTCTTTTAAAAACTTGTTAACTGTCCCTGTTGCTATTTTTTCAAGCATTTCATCAGGTTTTCCAGCCCCTTTGGCTTTTTCAATAGCCACCCTTCTTTCGGCATCAATTAAGTCTTGTGACACTCCATTTTGATCAAGCGCTTTTGGTTTTGTAGCTGCAATGTGCATTGCAACATCTTTACCAAGGTTTTCATCAGATGATTGAATGTCAACAATTACGCCCACTCTACCACCATGGTTGTATGAAAAAAGATTGTCTTTAGCACTTATTTTTTCTACTCTTCTGATAGTGATGTTTTCTCCAATTTTACCAATCAATTGTGTCCTAAGCTCTTCAACAGTTTTACCATCGATTGATAGATTAGATAATTGTTCAACATCATTTATATCATTCTCAATAGTAGCTTTCGTGAGAGCCTCAACAAACGAAATAAATTCATCATTTTTTGCACAGAAATCTGTTTCTGAGTTCACCTCAACAAGAGCACCATTTTTTCTATTACCCTCAATGTAACAAGCAACGATACCTTCAGCAGCTACTCTGCTTGATGCTTTAGAAGCCTTATTTCCAAAACGTACCCTTAGAATTTCCTCAGCCCTGCTAGCATCGCCATCTGCCTCATTAAGAGCTTTTTTACAATCCATCATAGGCGCATCTGTTTTAGCTCTTAAGCTCATTACCATTTTTGCTGTTATTTCAGCCATACCTTATAAACTCCTAATTAATGTTATTCACTATCTTTTTCTAATTTAGATTCAACTTTTTCCGCATCATCTTCTTTAACCATCTTTGCTAGATCATCAATCGCGTTCTTTTTTCCTTCAAGTACTGCATCTGCAATTCCTCTTGCGTAAAGTCTTATAGCTCTACTTGAGTCATCATTACCAGGAATAACATACGCAATGTCATCAATTGAATTATTTGTATCGACAACTCCGATAATAGGTATTCCAAGTTTAGTTGCCTCAACAACAGCACCACTCTCATAACCTACATCAATGACAAAAATTGCATCCGGCAATGAATTCATATTTTTAATTCCACCTATGGATCTCTCTAACTTCTCATAATCTTTCCTTATCCCTAAAGCTTCTTTCTTAGTGATTTTTTCAACACTGCCATCTTCAAGCATAAGTTGTAATTCATTTAGTCGCTTAATTGACTGCTTAACTGTCTTGAAATTAGTTAACATGCCTCCAAGCCAACGATGATTTACATAGGCACAATCAGCTCTTATAGCCTCTTCTTTGATAATCTCTCTAGCTTGCCTTTTGGTAGCAACAAAAAGGATTCGTCCTTTGTTGGCGGCCAATGTTTTGACATATTTCATTGTCTCTTCAAACATTGGAAGAGTTTTTTCAAGATTGATTATGTGGATTTTGTTTCTGTCGCCAAAAATGTAAGGTGCCATTTTTGGGTCCCAGTATCTGGTTTGATGTCCAAAGTGAACACCAGCTTCAAGCATTTGCCTCATTGTTACAGACATAATTTTCTCCTTTAAGGGTTATTAACTACACTAAGTTTAAAAAATGCTAAGCACCCTTAAAAAAACTTAGTGGAAATTTTTAAAAATAAAACGACGACATGATAACATATTTCATTAATCAAATTTAATAAATAATATAATTTTATATGCCAATAACAATTAATAATCAAGAAGATATAAAGAAAATGAAAGTGGCTGGAAAATTAGCATCGGAAGTTCTGGATTTTATCACGCCTTACATTAAACCAAACATCACAACTGAAAAAATTGATAAGCTTTGTCATGATTTTATGGCCAAAGAGCAAGGCACCATTCCCGCCCCCCTTAATTACGCCCCTCCTGGACACACCCCCTTCCCAAAATCAATTTGCACATCGGTTAACAATCAAATATGTCATGGTATTCCTGGGAAAAAAATATTAAAAAAGGGAGATATCGTCAATATAGATATTACAGTCATAAAAGATGGTTATCATGGAGATACAAGTAGAATGTTTTTTGTTGGAGAGCCTTCTATCCAAGCAAGGCGGCTTTGTGAGGTGACTTATCAGTCTATGTGGCTGGGTATCAGGCAAGTAAAAGCGGGGGCTTATCTTGGTGATATAGGTTATGCGATTCAAAATCATGCTGAATCTAGTTCTTACAGCGTAGTCAGAGAATTTTGTGGTCATGGAATCGGTAAAGTCTTTCATGATGAACCCCAGGTACTTCATTACGGGGCTTCTGGTGAAGGCCTTGAGCTCGAAGCGGGTATGATTTTTACTATCGAACCAATGATAAATGCAGGAAAAAAAGAAATTAAAGTTTTGCCAGACAAGTGGACTGTCGTCACTAAGGATAGAAGCTTATCAGCCCAATGGGAGCATACTATCTTGGTAACAGATTCAGGCTATGAAGTCTTGACTGTTTCTGATGGTACACCGGAACCATTTTTAGATTAACTTAAACATGCACTCAAAAATTGTCGCCACTGAAAAAAAAAATTATCAAAAAAAATTTCATAATCTCTGTGATAGTTTTTTAAAAAAAAATAACAGTTCAATTTTTTTAAAAAATCATACTAAACTTGTTGATAGCCTTTTAATTAAACTCTGGCTAGACTGTAACATTTCAAAAAAAAATTCTCTCATTGCTGTTGGTGGCTACGGTAGAAAAGAGTTATTCCCCTATTCAGATGTTGATTTACTAGTTCTTCATGATGAAAAAGAGTTAGGAGATGATGAAGTTATTAGTCAATTCATTACAAAGTGCTGGGATATTGGTCTAAAAATTGGGCATAGCGTAAGAAATCTCTCGCAGGTTAAGGAGGAATTTAATGCAGATATCTCAACAGCAACCAATCTTCTTGAGGCGCGCATTGTATATGGAAATCATAATCTTTATGCTAAATTTAATTCAACAATTAACAAAATCGTTGAAGTCAAAAAATTCTTTAAAGAAAAAATAACAGAACAAATGCTTCGCCATCGAAAGTTCCAAGATTCAGCTTACCAACTCGAGCCCAACATCAAAGAAAGCCCTGGTGGTCTCAGGGATATACAAATGATACTGTGGATTGCTACAAGTCAAAACAAAGGCAAAACCTTTCAAGAATTAAACCAAAAAAAGCTAATAACAGATGATCAATTTAAAAAAATTAGATTAACGTCTAATAAGGTTAATAAACTCAGAATCCTCCTGCATATTTTATCAAAATCTACTGATGATAGACTAACATTTGATGTTCAAGCGAAGCTATCAGATGCATTAGGCCACAAAGTAAATAAAAATAAAAAATCCAGTGAGATTCTGATGAAAAGTTATTATAAATCAGTTAATTATATTATATTATTAAATGAAATTATGCTTAAAATTCTTGATCCAAAAGATGCAAAAATTAAGCAAATCAAAAATCAATATCCTTTTATTTTCTCAAACAATTTAATAGATATAGATAAAAAAAATATTCCCATCATTGGCAAATATGTTTTTGAGCCTTTTATACTTTTCCAAAAATATAAAAAGACTCTCGGTTTCGGGGCGAATCTATTAGTAGCATTGAATAACTTTGGGCCATCTATTGATGAAAAATTTAGAAATAACAAAATAAATCAATCTAAATTCATCAATATTATCTCAGGAAGTGATAAGGTGAACCGCTCCTTACGCCTTATGAATAAATGTAATATTTTAGGTAATTTTATACCCGCATTTGGAAAAGTTGTAGCGCAGATGCAGCATGATTTATTTCACATCTATACAGTTGATGAACATACGCTCAATGTTATTGAGAATATTAGAAGATTTAGCAAGGTAAGTTTAAAGCATGAATTTCCTGAATGTCATGAAATTTTTCTTAAATTTAAAAAACCTTATCTTTTATATTTAGGTGCAATTTTTCATGATATTGCTAAAGGCAGAGGTGGAGATCACTCTGAACTAGGATTTAGAATTGCAATGAAGTTTTGTAAAAAAATAAATCTGCCTAATGACGACACACAATTGATTGCTTGGCTGGTTAAATCTCATCTTAAAATGTCTCAAATTGCACAGAAAAGTGATATATCAGACCCCCTTGTCATTCATGAGTTTAAAGACTTAGTAAATTCCCAAACATACCTTGATGCATTATATCTACTGACCATTGCAGATATAAGGGGGACTAGCCCACATGTTTGGAACCAATGGAAAGCAAGCCTCCTTTATGATTTGTATATTTCAACAAAAAAATTATTAAATGAACAAAATAAATCACCAGATGAAATGGTTGATGATCGAAAACAATTAGCCATAAAAATACTATCTAAATATTCCATTGAAAAAGGTCACTATGAAGAACTTTGGCAGAAGCTAGATATTAATTACTTTATAAAGTTTGATGCTAATGAAATTGCCTGGCAAACAAGATTGCTAATGGCTCATACAGATTCACATATACCAATAGTTAGAATTCACCATCATAAAGGAAGTTTTATTGAAGTCCTTATTTATTCTAAAAATCGACCATTTTTATTTGAAAAAATAACTCATTTTTTCTATGAAAATCAATTGGATATTCTAGAGGCTAAGATCTACACTACTTCCCATAACTATGCATTGGATATTTTTCATATCATGGATAACAACACGACAAATGAAAGTTATAGCCAACTTTTTCAATATCTTGAGCAAGGCTTAACGACTTTAATCCCTGCAACCTACAAACGAAAAGAATTATCCTTACAAAAAACACGACAGGCTAAGCACCATAAGATCCTTACCGTTATAAATAATAAGATTATTAATGATAAGCAATTTGAATTAGAAATTATTACTGACTCAAGGCCTGGGCTTTTAAATATGATAAGTGGTGAGATTAATCAGCTTGATCTTGAGATAGACAAGGCAAGAATAAATACCCTAGGTAAAAGAGCTGAAGATTTCTTCCTTATCACTTCAAAAAAAATAGAAAAGGATGTTGTAAAGAAACTTAAAAAAAATATTCTGAAACGCTTAGCTTAAAACAGTATTAATCTTTCATTAAAGCTGCATACCATTTTTTCGCACCTTCTTGATGTAAAGAATCTCCATCTGTATTTACTGCCAGAGTTACTGGCATATCTTCAACTTCGAACTCATATATAGCCTCCATTCCTAGCTCAGGAAAAGCGACAAGTTTTGATGATTTAATTGCTTGAGAAATAAGGTAAGCTGCCCCGCCAACAGCAATTAAATAAATTGCTTTATTTTTTTTAATGCTTTCTAAAGCCTCTTTGCCTCTCTCAGCCTTTCCAATCATTCCAATAACACCATAATCTTCCAGCATTATGGATGAATAATTATCCATCCTAGATGAGGTTGTTGGTCCTGCGGGCCCAATGACCTCATTCCCTACAGGAGCAACAGGACCCACATAATAGATAAAGCGATTCTTTAAATTTAAGCCCTCAGGCAATGGTTGATTGTTGCCTACTAATTCTTTGAGTTTTTTATGTGCAGCATCTCTAGCGGTTAAAATTTTACCGCTTAATAATAAATTTTGACCGAGCTTAAAACGCCCTAAATCCTTTTTTTTCAAAGTATCTAGGCTTATTCTTGTGCTCGTTTCTTTTGGTGACCATTCTGCCTTAGGCCATACTTCAAGATTGGGCGGTTTTAATTTAACTGGTCCATCACCAGTCATTTTAAAGTGAATATGTCTATTGGCTGCACAATTAGGAATAATAGCCACTGGAAGTGAGGCTGCATGCGTTGGATAATCTTTAATCTTAACGTCAAGGACGGTAGTTAACCCACCTAACCCTTGTGCCCCTATGCCGAGACGATTGATTTTCTCATATAACTCAACCCTCAAGCTTTCAATTTTGTTTGATGGTCCTTTTTTTGTTAATTCTTGAATATCAATAGTTTCAAATAGTGATTCTTTTGCCATTACCATAGCCTTATCCGCAGTACCACCAATACCAATGCCTAAGACACCTGGGGGACACCAACCTGCACCCATTTTAGGTATTTCATCAAGAATAAAATCAATAATATTATCTGATGGATTTAGCATACCCAGTACTGCTTTATTTTCAGAGCCAGCACCTTTTGCAGCAATACTTATATCTAAATCGGTTCCTGGAACAAGGCTGATATGAACGACTGCAGGTGAATTATCTTTAGTGTTTAAACGTTCTGATATTGGGTTTTTTACAATCGATGCCCTCAATGGATTATCCTTATCAAGATAGGCTTTTCTTACTCCTTGATTCACCATCTCCTCAATTGTTTTATCTGAATTCCATCTAAGGTCCATACCCTGCTTTATGAAGACAGTAACAATACCAGTGTCTTGGCATATTGGACGGTTTCCATATGCTGCAAGTTTTGAGTTTGTTAAAATCTGTAAAATAGCATCCTTTGCGGCAATTGACTTTTCAATCTCTAAGGCACGTTTCATTGCAAGAATAAAATCCTCAGAATGATAATAAGAAATGTATTGAAGGGCATTAGCAATCGATTCAATAAAATCATTTTTTTTTATAATACTCATTACCTAACATCCGATTTTTTTAAAATAATTTCTTTTGATATTTGTTTTCTCAATATTTTTCCATTTTTTGTTTTTGGAAATTCAGTTGCTATATAGACAATTTTTGGAGCTTTATATGCTGCTAAGTTTTCCCTTCCATACTGAACAAATTGATTTGGGTGAAGGTGTCCCAGTTCATTAAGTATAATATATATAACTACAAGAACTTTCCCATCTTCTTGCGTCTCACCCAATGCAACGCAATTCTCAATAAATTTATGAGATTTAAATACCCTTTCAATTTCATAAGGGGAAACACGATATCCAAAGCTTTTAATGATGTCATCCTTCCTACCCAAGAACCATAAATAACCTTCTTTATCATATCTCGCAAAATCACCCGTAAAAAACCAATTATTATGTTTATACTTTGAAGTTTCGTGATCCATATTCCAATATTTAATAAAAAGACCAGGATCGTTTTCAGGGATACAAATCATTCCCTCCTCATCAGTTTTTACTTCCTCAAGCGTCTCGGGATTTAAAAGTTTTATATCATGTCCTGGCTGTGGAAACCCAGCAGATCCTGGTTTTATAGGATATTTTACTGATTGAGATATGTAGTATGAGAATTCTGACATTCCTACTGCCTCATATATGTTTAACTTAAACCTCTCAAACCAGGATTTAAAAATTTCATCAGATAAATGCTCACCAGCACTCATGCAATGATGTAATGTTGGGACATTAGTCTTGTTTGCTACTGTTTTTTTTAAAATTTGTCGATATATAGTTGGTACCCCGATAAAAATTGTTGCCTTGTGTTTTTCAATTAAATTAATCCATCCATCTGCATCATTTTTACCCTCGTGAACGATGACAGTTTTACCCAAATAAAGTGGATCCATTAGCCCTGAGCCAAGAACATACGTCCAATTAAACTTTCCTGTATGCACTATTCGGTCATCTGGATTAATAAAATTAAACCAGTGTTTTGAAGCTGGGCCTCTTCCCAATAAAGCTCTATGCGCATGAAGAACCCCTTTTGGATATCCAGTCGTGCCTGAGGTATAGACAAGATAGGCTGGATCTTCTGAAAAAGTTTTAGGGTTCTGAGTTAAGGAGCTAATGTTATTCAACTCTTCATCAAGCCACAAAACCTCTAGCTCACTATTGCAGTCCTCATATTCCCCAGAAATGAAAACCTTTTTTAAATATTTAAAATCACTTAACATAGGCAGAAGCGATTTCCATGTCTTCAGATCTGTAACTAATACCTCTGCAGACGAGTCATTTGCTAAATACAAAATTTCTTTTGGGGTTAATAGAGTTGAAGTGGGTACTGATATACACGCAGCTTTCATGGCACCTAAAAAAGAAATTGGATAATGCAAACAATTAGGAAGTCTTATAAGAACCCTGGACTGCCTTTTAACTTTTAGGTTCTTTAAAAATTCAGCAAATTGATTAGATTTTGTAGCTAAGATTTCATAGGTGATTGAAGATGTTCCTTTTATATCGTCCTCCACAATCATAGCAATTTTATCTTTTTTTCCCCCTCTGCAAACCCTGTCAGAGCAAGCCTCTCCAATATTAAAGAATTTTGGAATGCTCCATTTCCATTCAGTTTGATTGATATTTTGACAAACTGACATTACTCAATTTCTCCATAAGGCCAATTTTGTCTTATTACCTGTTGAGGAAGTTTATTTAAGACTTTTAACGTAAAATCTATATCTTCCTCCTTTAATGCATTCAGTGCATATGCTCTCAGAAGCGTTTGCAATGCTTTTCCAAACATTGGTGGATCTAACATCTCACCCTCAAATTTTATTGCTCCTCCCTCAAGTGCATCAGCCTCTATAGCTGCTTTTAGAATTCTTATTTTAAGTTTTATATCTGTAGGTGATGGGGTGTAAGCAACCTTACAAAGATGGATATGTCCTGGATGAATAACTTGCTTACCTGTTAAGCCCAATTCTCTCTCTCTAACGGCATGCTTGTATACTATTCTTGACTCATCGTCACCGTGTAAATCCAACCAACGCCTAACATCGTGTGGTTCTAAAAAATTACTTGGCATGACTGTTTGACCTATCAGAGTTTCAACTCCTCCAATCACACCTTTACCAGCAATTCTTGCTTCAAACATAAGCTCATTCAAAAAGAAATTAAGCTCATCGATCCATCCTATGGGTGTAATATTTATCCCCATTGCCTTTGAGAAGTCATGAATCCCAAAAACCACATGTTTCACTGTAGAAAACGACATGAGTTCAGTGGCAATTTTCAAAGATTTTGGATGCTCTATAATAGGCTGTATTGAAATTTTTTCATTAAGGTCAAAGAGATTACTTGAAAGATCTCTTATCTCTGCTGCACCATAAACCTCTCCCGCTTTTGATAACATAACTACATCAATACATTGAGGCAGTTTTTTTAAGAACTCTAAATCATTGATGTATTCCTCAGTTCGAAACGGATTAATTCTTATTGCTATGCTGATGTCAGGTCGTTTTTCCCTTAACTCAGGAAGCTCTCTTTCTAACAAGGTTCGACTCATTTCTTTTTGTCGACATCCATCTTCTAAGTCAAATATTATGGTGTGCGCTTCAGTAGTATGAGCATGCTTTTTTATTCTTTTAGCAGCATCAATAAGATTCTCATAAACACCTGAAGATGGTGAATATTTTACGGGAGGATAGTAAAGTTGAATACCTGGCCAAACACCTCCTAAAAGGTCATGACTAAGGTGGTCAATTTCAATTTTTTGATGTTGCTTTGAAATTTTATTTTTCACTTTTAATTTCCTTTTTATTTTTAGGGTAGATTAAGTTAATTAATGAATCATATCTTTTTGATTGATGATTAGAATCTAAGGCATACCAAATGTCATTGTCATCCATTTCTAGAAACTCTAAAAAAAGTTTTTTCATTTCAATAGATAATTGTGGAAATTTGTTTTCATAAAAGTTATTTAGAATCAAATCAAGCTCTAATAATCCTCTTCTGCAACGATATTTAATTTGGTTATCAAGTATCATTTTTTTGACTCTTGCACATGAAATATTTTTTTTATGGTTTTAAATTTTGGTTTTTTAGTTGCTATTTGCATTTTTTTGATGCCGGCTATTGCTTTCGAGGGACTTAAACCTTTTGGGCAAACATCTGCACAGTTCATAATGTTGTGACAACGGTATAGTCGATCAGGATCATCTAGGTTGTCAAGGCGCTCTTCTCTAGCATCGTCCCTACTATCTACTAAAAATCTATAAGCTTGCAATAAACCTGCTGGGCCAACAAATTTATCAGGTTTCCACCAAAATGATGGGCACGCCGTGGTACAAGCGCCACATAATATACATTCATATAATCCATCAAGTTTTTTTCTATCCTCTTGAGACTGTAAACGTTCTTTAATGGGTGGTTTTTTTTTGCTTTTAAGATATGGATCTATTGAATCATAATGTTTAAAAAATTGCTTCATATCAACTACTAAATCTCTGATCACAGGAAGTCCAGGAACCGGTCTAATAACTATAGGTTTTTTTAGCTCATCTATTTTTGTAACGCATGCTAGGCCATTTTTTCCATTGATATTCATTGCATCAGAACCACAAACACCTTCACGACATGACATCCTCATCGAAAGTGAATCATCTGTAGCTTTTATTTTTATTAATAAATCCAAAAGCATCGTATCAGACTCAGTTCTCTTTACATCGTAAACCTTGTTGTATGGCTTTTTATCTGTATCTGGATTAAATCTATAAATTGAAATTTTCATCTTAAGCTCAATAAACCCTCTCTTTTAATGGAAATGATTTAACACTTAAAGGTTTCATTTTTACAGGTCGGTAAGCTAAAGACCCATCTTTTGGGTTATATAAAGAATGTTGTAACCAAGATTTGTCATCTCTTTTTGGAAAATCAGCCCTTGAATGTGCCCCTCTACTTTCCTCTCTATTTTTTGCTGAAGCAATTGTTGCCAAAGCAACTTCAATTAAATTTTGTAGTTCAAGGGCTTCAGTTCTGGCTGTATTAAAAACTTTGGAATTATCTTGAATTGATAAATTTCTTATTCTCCTCTTCAACTCATTTACTTTAACTAATCCTTCATCAAGTAATTGAGGAAAGCGAAACACACCACAATGTTTTTGCATTGTGGCTCGTAATTCCTCTCCCACTTCTCTAGGATTCTCCAAAGAGCTTTTTGAATCTATTTTTTTTAATCTATCTATGGTTTTTTTTGTTACATCTTTAGGAAGTTTTTTTAATTTCTTATTTTTGGATGAATCAAGGATGTGTTGGCCTGCTGCCTTTCCAAAAACAATTAAATCTAAAAGTGAATTTGATCCTAAACGATTTGCACCATGAACAGAAACACAGGCGCATTCACCCACTGCATAAAAGCCATTTACTTCCTTTTGGCTAACGCCATCTCTAACTTGCCCATTCAAGGTTGTTGGAATACCTCCCATCATATAGTGGACCGTTGGAACAACAGGAACAGGATCTTTAACTGGATCGACATTTGCAAATTTAATTGAAATCTCTCTAATCCCTGGTAACTTTTCATTTATCAACTCTTCGCCTAAATGAGATAAAGTGAGATAAACACCATCTTTATTTGGTCCAACGCCCCTTCCATCGATAACTTCTTGAGTAATAGCCCGTGAAACCACATCTCTACTTGCCAAATCTTTAGCACTCGGTGCGTATCGTTCCATAAAACGTTCACGATTTGAATTTATTAAATAACCCCCTTCACCACGAACACCCTCAGTTACTAAGACACCTGCACCAAGAATTCCAGTTGGATGAAATTGCCAAAATTCCATATCCTCTAGGCTGATATTAGCTCTAGCAGCCATACCAAGACCATCACCTGTATTAATAAATGCATTAGTACTTGCCTGAAAAATTCTTCCCGCTCCACCAGTTGCAAAAATAGTATTCTTTGCATGAAAAATACCTAGATCACCTGTTTGTAATTCCAAAGCAATTAATCCAAGTACATCACCATCCTCGTCACGAATGAGGTCTAAACCAATCCATTCAATAAAAAATTTGGTCTTTAACTCGATATTTTTTTGATACAGAGTGTGCAACATGGCATGTCCTGTTCTATCAGCTACTGCGCATGTTCTTGAAATTGATGACTCACCAAAGTTTTTTGTCATACCACCAAATGGTCTTTGATAAATTCTACCATCAGTATTTCGATCAAAAGGCATTCCCATATGCTCAAGCTCATAGATGGCGGCAGCTGCATTTTTACACATATGTTCAATAGCATCCTGATCGCCTAAATAATCTGATCCTTTAATCGTGTCATACATATGCCATAACCACTTATCATCAGATACATTTGCTAACGCCGCAGCAATACCTCCTTGGGCAGCAACAGTATGTGATCTAGTAGGGAACACTTTTGAAATTACAGCAACTCTTTCTCCAGCAGCGGCAAGCTGCATAGATGTTCTAAGGCCAGCACCTCCACCTCCCACAACAATAGAGTCAAATTCGAAATGCTTAACCATTGAAAATCACCATTAAAAAATAAGGTAAATATATAAGTTGCGCGAGCGTTAAAAATAGAAATGATATATTTATAAAAGCCTTCAAAAAACTTGATTTAATATAATCATCAATTACGTGTTGAACACCTATCCAGGCATGAATAATCATAAATATAAAAAAAATTGAAGTTGCCCATCTCATCCATAAAGGTGACATAAAAGCCACCCAAGATTCGAAGGTAAATGTATAAAATAAAAGATAAAATACTATGATTGCTGAGTAAGCAATCATAAAAAATGCTGTCAATCTCTGATAAAGCCATTGCGTCATCCCGCCAAATGGAGATTTTAGGCTAACCCTACTCAAAACAAAAATACCAATGCAGTAAAAATAAAACTCAGAATTAATACCGTTTTACTGGTAAACCTCGCAACAATTAAATCATTTCCAATCTGCATATCTAATAATAAATGTCGACACCCTGCAATAAAATGATGAAAAATGCCCCACACTAATAATGCGCTTAAAATCTTTATAGGCCATAAATCAAAGATTGATATGACATTAGCAAAACCATATGAAGATGTAAGAGATATTGAGAAGCCAATAGTAAGAAATGGCATTAGTAAAAAAATGACTACCCCACTCATACGATGCATTATTGACACAATGGCGGGAATTGGGAATCGAATGGTGAATAAATTTAAATTTTTGGGTTGCTTTTTCATGGTTTGAATCAAGCTGCATCCTGAACAGCTTTTGCAACCCAATCAATCAATCTTGAATCAAAAGGTTTTGGGATAATATATTCAGGGCCAAATGATAGTGATTTTAAACCGTAGGCTTTAAGAACATCTTGTGGGACTGGCTCTTTAGCAAGGCTTGCTAATGCTTTCGAGGCGGCTATCAACATTTTATCGTTTATTTCGGTTGCTTTAGCGTCTAGAGCACCTCTAAATAAAAATGGGAATCCAAGAACATTGTTTACTTGATTAGGAAAGTCAGACCTGCCTGTAGCCATAACAATATCATTTCTAATTTGATGAGCATCAGAAGGAAGTATTTCAGGGTCTGGATTAGCTAATGCAAAAATAATAGGATTAGCTGACATGTTTAATAAATGTGATTCTTTTAAAAGATTAGCTCCTGAAACACCAATAAATACATCTGCATCAACAATGCACTCATCGAAAGTGTTACTTTCTGTATCTACAGCAAGATCTTGATTATATTGATTTAAATCTTTTCTATTTTTATTTAAAACCCCTTTTCTATCAACTAAGGCAATATTTTTAGCCCCCATTTTTTTAAGAAGTCTTGCACAAGAGCAACCAGCTGCACCAGCTCCTAAAAAAACGATTTTTACCTCATTAATCATTTTTTTTTGGATTTCTAGGGCGTTCACTAAACCCGCTGCAACAATTACTGCCGTGCCATGTTGGTCATCATGAAAGACCGGAATATCTAACCTTTTTTTTAGTTCATTTTCAATATAAAAACAATTTGGTGCCGCAATATCCTCTAAGTTAATCCCTCCAAAAGTTGGGGCTATATTTTCAACTGTTTTTATAAATTCATCGGGATCCTTACAATTAACTTCAATATCAAAAACATCTATGTTTGCAAATCTTTTAAATAAAACACCTTTACCTTCCATCACAGGTTTACCTGCTAATGCACCAACATTACCCAAACCAAGCACTGCTGATCCATCTGTGATGACGGCTACTAAATTTCCTTTATTTGTATATCTATATGCATTTTTTTCGTCTTTTGCTATTTCTTTAACAGGCACAGCAACGCCTGGAGTATATGCAAGAGATAATTCTTCTGCAGTCGCACAAGGCTTTGATGCCTCAACACTTAATTTCCCTGGAATTGGGTATTCATGATAATCCAAGGCTTTTTTTTCATTTGATTTCATTGGTTTTCCTAGTCAAGTTCTGAACGGTAATAATGATCATCGGTAACACAAAGACCTAACCTCCATTCAAGGGGTTTGTTTTCATAGGTATAAGAAATACGCTCTACACTCAATAGTGAGGTGTTTTCTTTTACATTTAAAAGCGATGCTGATTCAAAATTAGCGTTAATAGCCCTAATTTTTTCATCTGCACGTAACATCCTCACTCCAAAATCTGATTCATACATGCGGTACATTGATCCCTTTTTCTCAACAACCATTTCTGCAGTTACCCCTCTAAATGATTGCGCAGGTATTTTTATGAGATCAAGGATTAGTGGTTTTTCATTAAAAGTTAAAACTCTTTTTAAAGAAATTATCGTTGAAGCTGGGTTTATATTTAAAATTTTCGCAAGTTTATTGGTTGCCTTTTCTTTTGAAAATGAAACTAATTGATTATCTAGCTTTTCTTTTAATCCAAAGTTAGATGTCAATCTTAAGAAACGAAGCTGAATATTCTCCTCATTATGGGTAGCAACATAGGTACCCTTTCCTTGCCTTCGGATTAAAATACTTTCAGCACTTAGTTCATCTATTGCTTTTCTAACTGTTCCCTGGCTTACGTCATATACATTTGCAAGCTCAGTCTCACTAGGTATAGCCTCACCAGGGCTCCATTCGCCTTGAACCAAGCTTTCAGTTATTTTCTTTTTGACTTTCTCGTACAATGGTTGCATATACTAAATTCCAATTAATTTCAAAAAATTCATATATATCTTATATAAGAGTTATTAATTAATCAACATATTTTTTTAAAAGTTTTTATGAGCAAATAATTAAGTTAAACTGTTGTTTATTATGGTATTTATAACAAAAAATTAAAATTAAATTGATATAGTCTTATATAAGACTTCAAAAATTTATTGACATATTTTTTACATATGCCTAAAATCATTGCAATTAATGTAATTGTATATTTATATGACACAATATTTTCGCCCAAGAAGGTCAATGCTTTATGTTCCCGGTTGCAATAGACGCTACTTGGAAAAAGCAAAGATTTTAAAAGTTGACTCCATTATTCTGGATTTAGGTGATCCAATTCTGATTGAAGCCAAAGAGGAATCAAGATTAAATGTTGTTGATTTTTTAAATCAAAAACAATATGGAAAACGTGAGGTTGTTGTTCGGGTCAATGACTTTAATTCACCTTGGGGAATAAATGATATCAAAGCTATTGCAAAAGCTGAGCCTGACGCAGTTCTATTTCCCAACATTGAATCAAGCGAGGATGTTTTAAATGCAATTAATGAGCTAGATAAGGCAGGTGGTAAGAAAACACCTATTATGCTCATGATTGAAAGCCCAAAAGGTGTTTTGCATGCTGAGGAAATTGCAGCCTCATCAACTAGAATAGCATGTCTTATCCTTGCTACGTCAGATTTGATTTCCCAGCTACATGCAAGGACAACGCAAACTCGAGTGGCGGTCCTTCATAGTCTCTCTCGAGTTATTCTTGCCGCAAGGGCTTATGATCTTGCTGTCATTGATGGTATTCATAGCAACCTTAAGGCTACTGATGCTTTTGAATATGCATGTAGAATTGGTCGTGATATGGGTTTTGATGGAAAATCTTTGGTACACCCTGACCAATTACCCTATGCCAATGATGCCTACTCACCAAAATTAAGTGAGGTTAAAAATGCTCGTGAGATTATCACGTCTCTCGCCGAAGCAAATGCCACGGGAAGAGGCACGGTAGTGGTAAATGATAGGTTAGTTGAGCACCATCATGTGAATGCAGCCAAAAGACTTCTTGAGCTTCATGAGATGATTGAGGAGTTAAATAATGAGTAAACTAGGTGGAAATTTTTTAGAGGACTTTCAACAAGGTGACATAATTTATCATGCTATGCCAAGAACTATCACTTCGGGTGATGCATCTATGTTTCTTGGTCTAACTGGAACAAGATATCCCCTATTTTGTGCTAAAAACTTTGCAAATTCTCTAGGTTTTGAATCAACACCAATTGATGACATACTTTTATTTAACATCGCTTTTAGTAGAACTGTTCAAGACATTTCACTAAATGCAGTGGCAAACCTAGGCTATGCAGAAGTTATATTCCATTCGCCTGTTTTTTTTGGTGATACTATTTCAAGTAAATCTGAGATTATAGGCATCAAAGAAAACTCAAACAAAACTAATGGGATTGTTTATGTCCATTCATCCAGCTTTAATCAACAAAATAAAATGGTGCTTAGCTGGAAACGTTGGGTAATGATTCCAAAGAAAGATAAAAATAAAACTATAAAAGAGGTTGTTCCTAAAAATATAAAGCCTGAAGTTGCAGTTGGAAGCATGCATATTCCTGACTTTCTTAAAACAAATAACTTTGATGAAATAGCCACGGGCTCATCATTGAGATGGGATGATTATCATGAAAATGATGAAATTAATCATAGTCGAGGGCTAACCATTGATGAAGCCTCCCACACCTTAGCAACACATTTATACCAAAATGATGCAAAGCTGCATTTTAATGCCCATCAAATGAAAGCCTCACCATTTAAAAAAAGACTTGTTTATGGCGGCCATGTAATATCTCTATGCCGTTCTATTGCCCATGAGGGCTTAGAGAATAGCCTTATTATAACGGCTATTCATGCAGGAACTCATTCAAATCCTGTCTTGGCAGATGACACGCTATATTCGAAAACAATTATTGTAGGAAAGGATAAATTGCCAAATCACCAGGACATTGGAATTTTAAAGCTAAAGTTAATAGGTATTAAAAATCAAATACCAAGCTCACTTAAATCTATTTATCAACAGAGTGTAGAAAATAAAATTTATAACAAAAATGTTGTTTTAGATCTTGATTACAGCATTGTTGTGCCTAGAGGAAAATAATATGGAATTAGTACACCCAAACGAAGCCCTTTTTCATGGAGAGAAACCATTCCCAGCTATCCCATGCTGTGAACATTTTGCAGGTAGTGAGAAATTAATTACAAAAGCACTATCATTTCAGGATGAGCTTGGACCTATTTTTGATATTACTTGTGATTGTGAAGATGGTGCTGCAGCTGGTCAGGAAATAGAGCACGCTGATATGATCGTAAAAGTTTTAAGTTCTGACCTAAATAAACATAAAATGGCCGGAGTAAGAATACATGATTACACTCACCCTTCTTGGAAGAAAGATGTTGATATTCTTTTGAGTGGGATTGGCGAAATTGTTTCTTATATCACCATACCAAAATCAACTACTTTTTCTCAGGTCAATGAAATGGTTGGCTATATAAAAAATAAGTCTAATGAAGTTGGAATAGCAAAAAAAATACCTATTCATGTGCTCATTGAAACGCATGGTGCGCTTAAAAATGTTCAACAAATTGCAACAATCGATTGGGTTCAAGTGCTTGATTTTGGACTAATGGACTTTGTAAGCGGTCATCATGGAGCAATTCCAGCTAGTGCCATGCGCAGTCCTGGACAATTTGATCACAAGCTTCTTTCGAGAGCAAAATCTGAAGTTGTCGCTGCCGCAATTGGTAACGGCGTAATACCTGCGCATAATGTAACGCTTGACCTAAAAAATGCAGAGGTAACTCATAATGATGCTAAACGTGCTCGAGAAGAGTTTGGATTTTTAAGAATGTGGAGTATTTATCCAACTCAAATTAAGGCAATTGTTGATGGAATGAAGCCAGATTATAGTGAGGTAATCGATGGGGCAAAAATTTTACTAGAGGCTCAAAAATCAAATTGGGGACCAATACAATACGCTGGAGAATTACATGATAGAGCAACTTATCGTTATTTTTGGGAAATGCTTCAAACTGCAAAACTTTCAGGAATGGAACTACCAGATGATGCAGTTAATGCATTTTTTAGCTAGGTGATTCTGGAAAATAAAATGACTCCGGGGCTATTGTTTAAAAAAGCCATTGAAGAAGAAAAGCCATTACAAGTTATTGGCACGATAAACGCTTACCATGCAAAACTTGCAGAAAAAACCGGTTATAAGGCAATTTATTTATCTGGTGGTGGCGTTGCAGCTGGTTCTTTAGGTGTTCCTGATTTAGGTATCTCAACCTTAGAGGATGTATTAGTTGATATAAGAAGAATTACAGACACCACATCACTCCCCCTTCTTGTTGACGTTGATACAGGATTTGGTGGTGCTTTTAACATTGCAAGAACTATCCGAAGTGTAGAAAAATCAGGTGCTGCTGCAGTTCATATAGAAGATCAAATTCAAGCAAAGAGATGCGGACATCGTCCAAATAAGTCAATCGTCAGTCAAGATGAGATGGTGGATCGAATAAAAAGTGCGGTAGACGCAAAGAGCGATAAAAATTTTGTCATTATGGCAAGGACAGACGCACTGGCAGTTGAAGGTTTGCAATCCTCGATCGATAGAACTTGTGCATGTGTTGAGGCTGGTGCGGATATGATTTTTCCTGAGGCAATAAATGATTTAGAAACCTACAAAAAGTTTACTCAAGCTGTCGATGTACCTGTGCTGGCAAATATCACTGAATTTGGTGCAACCCCATTGTTTTCTTTGGATGAATTAGATTCTGTTGGTATAGCTATCGCCCTTTACCCTTTGAGCGCCTTTAGAGCGATGAATAAAGCAGCTCTCAATGTATACAAAGGTCTCAGGGAAGAAGGAACACAAAAAAATTTGATTGAACATATGCAGACCAGAGAGGAGTTATACGAATATCTTGATTATCATGAATACGAAAAAAAACTCGATCGACTTTTTAAAAAAGAAAAAGACTGAGGAGAATAATACATGTCAATTGAACCTAAAAAAGTAAAAAAAGGTGTCGCTTTGGCTGGGGTTAATGCTGGGACGACAGCAGTTTGCACAGTCGGTCATTCAGGGAACGATTTACATTATCGTGGATACGATATTCTAGAGTTGGCTAAAAAATGTTCATTTGAAGAAGTGGCTTTTTTATTGATTCACGGTGAACTTCCAAACGTCTCTGAGTTAAATATGTACAAAAACCAATTAAAGAAATTGAGAGATATACCTGCTCATCTCAAAACAGTTTTAGAACAAATTCCGAAAGATGCGCATCCTATGGATGTTATGCGCACGGGATGTTCGATGCTTGGGATTTTAGAGCCTGAAGCTAACGACCAAAATATAGATAAAACAAAAAAGATAGCAGATCGACTCATTTCATGCTTCAGTTCAATTTTAATTTATTGGTATAAATTTTCTCATGAAGGTATGCGTATCGAATGTAAAACAGATGAAGACTCCATTGCTGGACATTTCCTTCATCTACTCCATGGGAAGGCTCCCTCTTCATTGCATGAGAGATCTATGAATATTTCATTGATACTTTATGCTGAACATGAATTTAATGCTTCAACATTTGCTGCAAGGGTCATCACGGGGACATTGTCAGATCTATATTCCTCTATAACAGGAGCAATTGGCGCACTCAGAGGACCAAAACATGGTGGAGCCAACGAGGTAGCAATGGAAATCATCAGTCGCTACAACACACCCGATGAAGCTGAGGTTGATATAAGAGCTCGTATGGCTAAAAAAGAAATTATTATCGGTTTTGGCCATCCAGTTTATACAATTTCTGACCCTAGAAATGAGTGTATCAAAGAAGTATCGAGAAATTTATCTGAAGATTCTGGAAATATGAAACTCTTTGAGATTTCAGATCGCATTGAGAAAGTGATGTGGGAAGAGAAAAAAATGTTTCCTAATTTAGATTGGTATAGTGCCTCTTGTTACCACTTAATGGGTATTCCAACATCAATGTTTACTCCTATATTCGTTATATCAAGAACATCTGGTTGGGCGGCACATGCAATAGAACAAAGAATTGATAACAAGATTATTAGACCAAATGCTGAATATAATGGCCCAGCTGATAGACCAATTATTCCAATACAAGATAGATAAAAAGGAAAATTAAGATTGCACTCACATATTAAAAAGAATAATCAAAAACCCGATAAGATACTAGTCAATATCGCAAATTATGTATTTGATTACAAAATTGAAAGTAAAGAGGCTTTAGAAACAGCAAAACATTGCCTTATTGACACCTTAGGTTGTGGCTTAGAGGCATTGGACTACCCTGCCTGCGTTAGACATTTGGGGCCGATTGTACCTGGTTCCATTGTTCCAAATGGAACAAAAATTCCTGGAACTAACTTTCAACTTGATCCAATCAATGGGGCATTTAATATTGGGGCAATGATTCGATGGCTTGATTTTAACGATACTTGGTTGGCAGCCGAATGGGGTCATCCGTCTGATAATCTGGGTGGGATTCTTGCTGTAGCAGACTGGATTTCAAGAACAAAAGTTTCAAACAAGGAAAAACCACTTCAAATGAAAGTCGTTCTTGAGGCGATGATCAAAGCTCATGAAATACAGGGAGTTATTGCGTTAGAAAATAGCTTCAACCGTGTTGGGCTTGATCATGTTGTTTTAGTTAAAATTGCAACAACCGCTGTTGTATCAAAGATGCTTGGTGCATCAAAAGAACAAATAATAGATGCACTATCAAACGCATGGGTGGATGGCCAGAGCTTAAGAACTTATCGACATGCTCCCAATACGGGATCAAGAAAATCATGGGCTGCAGGTGACGCTACAAGTCGAGGAGTAAGATTAGCATTAATGATAATGAAGGGTGAAATGGGTTACCCAACAGCGCTTAGCGCAAAAATATGGGGATTTTATGATGTTTTATTTGATGGCAAACCCTTTAAATTTAACCAAGAGTTCGGTAGTTATGTAATGGAAAATATTTTATTTAAAATTAGCTTCCCTGCTGAATTTCATGCTCAAACAGCTGTGGAGTGTGCATTAAAACTTCATAAAAATGAATTGCATAAAATCAATAAAGTTGAAAAGATAGATGCAATTGACCACATTGATATAACAACCCATGAGTCGGCGATTAGAATTATAGACAAAACTGGTCCATTAAATAATCCTGCAGATCGTGATCATTGTATTCAATATATGGTTGCTATTGGTTTGCTCAGAGGAAATTTAACAGCACAGGACTATGAAGATGAAGTCGCAAGTGACGCAAGAATTGATCTTCTCAGAAAAAAAATGAAGTGTATTGAAAAAAAAGAATATACGGCAGATTATCTTGATCCAAATAAAAGATCCATCGCAAATGCTATCCAGATTTTTTTCAAAGATGGAAGCAAATCAGAGCTTGTTGAAGTTGAATACCCAATTGGTCACCAACGAAGACGTGATGAAGGCATTCCCAAGCTGATTGAAAAATTCAAGGTCAATCTTTCTCGTCAATTTGATGATCTGAAATCAACAAAAATACTTGAAAAAAGCCTGAACTATGACGTTCTCGAAGAGCTTCCAGTTAATGAGTATATGGATCTATACTGGAAAGGTTAATCTATCATTAACTCTTCTTTGATTGCATATAGCTCTAGATCGGAATCAATATAATCTTCGAATGTTTTTAATCCTGAGCGGCTATACCAATACTGACTGTTATGGGTATCCCCTTCAATTTTATGTAAAACTGCATGAATCCATTGTGCAAAGTCTGTATTTATTTCTTGAACAATTGAATGGGCATCGTCCCATTTACCAGAAAGTGCAAGGTCAATAGCTTTAACACATTCCTGTTTGGACTCAATCAATTAATTGCTTCTCTTGCTCAATTCTATAACTACAATTAACATCATGTTTTTCTAATAAACCATTGATATGTAATGCTTCTTTTTTACAAAAAACGCATCTATACAAATTAAGTCTAGGCTCTATTTTCTCTTGTGGGTAGTCAATGTAGTATTCTTTTTTCATGCTCTAACTGCCCTTTTAAATGTATATAAACGTTACTGTACCGGCTTTCATGTCAGGCACAACTAATACCTTATTATCACCAACCAATGCAATATCCGCGGCTGCTTCAAATCCCTCTGCGATGACCTTTGTTTTTCCATTTTTAAATGAATAGATGGTTCCTTTTGTCCAACTACTAATATAAATTGTATCGTTATTAATTGCTAGACCATCTCCACCTTCAAAACCTTCACCTAATTTTTTAACGTCTTGGCTTTTTAAATCTCCTTCTAACAAATCACCTGCCCAATCAACAATTAGTAACTTTGAATCATCTAAGACCAAAACACCATTAGGCGCTTTAATAAAATCATTACCTTCAAATAAAAGATCAATTTCACCAGATGGATTTACCGCAAAAATAAATCCGCTCTCTTTGAAGTCTCCAGTGTCACTGACATATAAAGTTCCATTACTTGAAACATCGATATCATTAAAAAATACAGGGACCTTTGGGAACAACATTGTTCCGGCATAGACCTGCCAAGTGCCATCTAAATCAACCTCAATGACTACGTCACGATCAGTGACATATAGTTTGTCATTATGAAACACGATTCCTTTAGGATCATAAAGGCCTGATGCAACAGTCTCTATGGTTCCATCTTGGTTAATCTTGCTAATCTTGCCATCTTTATCAATGTCACGCTCACCAATCTCAGAAACATAAACAGAACCATCAGGACCCTCTGCAACAGACTCTGGCATCATAAAGCCCTCATATTTTTGATTTGAATTACTTCCACAGCCAATTAGAGTTGAGCTCATCAAGATAATTAAAAAAAGGTTTTGTAATATTTTATTCATTTCATATCCTTATAAAGTTTAGACAATTTCCATAAATATGATTTTGGACTGTCACTAATTAGGTAAATATTTCCGTCATAATCAATTTTAAAATCTCTTATTCTTCCAATTTTATCATTGAAGATAATTTCCTTTGCAACAATTTCGTTATTCTCGATATCCATTCTAATTAAACTTTCGCCGTTTAATGATGCAACTAATAAGTCGCCTTGCCACTCAGGAAACGCCTTGCCTTCATAAAATTGAATGCTACTGATCCCCATCGAAGGGACCCAGCTTATTAAGGGTCTTTTATACTTATTTTTAAAGGGGCTATCCCCGATGCCTAGACCATAGTATTCTCTTCCACCCCAAGCAATATCCTTCCAACCATAATTTGATCCAAACTCAACTTCTCCAATATGATCACCGCCGCGTGGGCCATGACTTGAGAAATATATTTCATCGTCATGAGGAGAGACTGTAATGCCTTGTGGATTCCTCACACCAATTAAATAGATTTCTGGTAACCAATCCATTCTTTCTGAAAAATGAGGGTTATCGTGAGGAATTGAACCGTCTGTCTTAATACGAACAATACTTCCCGGGTGCTTTGAAGGGTCTTGAGAGATCATGCCTTGCCCTCTTTCCCCAAAGCTTACAAATAGGTCATCTCCCTTGATAGCTATTCTAGAACCGTAATGCCGATTTTCTAAAAATTCAGGTTTTGCAATCAGCAGTATCTCAAAATCTTTGATCTCATTTTCAATTAATCTCCCGCGAGCAATTGCCGTACTTGATTTTTTACTTAATTGTTTTGACCGTGTTAATTTGGATGATTTATGGCTATATGTGAAATAAGTATAGCCATCTGAAGGATTAAAATTTACATCAAGTAGGCCTCCTTGCCCACCACCGTCATAACCTATATGCGGGATGTTATGTTTAATTTTTTGCTTTTTACCTGATAGAACATCTACTTTATACAGGCCTCCATCTTTTTCTGTAATGAGAACGTTTGTTTTATCGATAAATGACAGTGCCCATGGATACCGTAGATCTTTCGCAGACCTTTCAAGAGTGAATTTAGTTTTGGTAACGTCATACTTTCTGTAATCATCAATAATTGTTTCAGCCAATACTAAAACTGGCATAAAAAAAATAAGAAAAATTAACAAATTATTTTTCTTGATAAAGCTCACAAGCTCTGACACCATCCTTTCTGCCTACTTTATAGCCTTTACTGTATTCAGCTGAATCCCAATGACCAAAGATTGAAATTTTGCTAACTTCACACTGAGTATTAAACCCCTCGGCATATCCATCATCATATCCAGACTCGAAGGTTTTTTCATCATGGCTACAGCCATATATAAATAATTGCGTAAAGAGAAAAATAATAGATAAATTTCTCATTATTTATTTTTTAATTTTTGTCTTATAAAAATTCCAATAATAAGAACGCCAAACCAAATAAAAATAAAAGCGCTACCCATTACACTTCCAAAAACTGTATTTGGATCAAATTGGTTATGCACTACTAAGCCAATCAAAGCCCAAAGAGAAAGAACTGAAATCCATTTAATAATTGTCATAAATTTTCAATTGTATTTTAAATTGGCGGAAGGAGCGGGATTCGAACCCGCGTTAGGGGGTTACCCTAAACACGCTTTCCAAGCGTGCGACTTAAACCACTCATCCACCCTTCCGTATTTTTTATGAATTATATATCTAACCCAGCTCAAATTTTATAAAAATACAATATTAACCAAAATTATTGCTAAATATTCTTATATATGACCTATAAGAGTATTAGATTTCAAAGCCCTTGATTTATGAGAATAATAGGATTAATGTACTGTAAATAACAAAAAAATTAGTTTATTTAATTAAAATCTAAACAGGAGAAATCATGGCTTTCGATACATTGAAAAACTTAGGGGTAAAAAGCCCTTATGGTAAAAAAAAATACGACAATTATATCAATAATGAATGGGTCAAACCCGTCGATGGACAGTACTTTGAAAATATTACTCCAATATCAGGTAAACCATTTTGTGAGGTTGCTCGTTCAAATGAGAAAGACATAAACTTAGCCCTTGATGCCGCTCATGCTGCCAAAGATGGCTGGGGTAAGACAAGTATTACAGAACGTGCAAATATACTCATGAAAGTTGCTGACAGAATGGAACAAAACCTAGAGGCCATTGCGCTTGCTGAAACAATTGATAATGGAAAGCCAATAAGAGAGACAATGGCTGCTGATATACCACTAGCAATCGATCATTTTAGGTATTTCGCAAGTGCAGTTCGAGCTCAAGAAGGTTCAATTGGGGAAATAGATCACGAGACGATGGCATACCACTTTCATGAGCCTTTAGGTGTGGTCGGACAAATTATCCCATGGAATTTTCCAATTCTGATGGCGGCATGGAAACTTGCGCCTGCATTAGCTGCAGGAAACTGTGTAGTGATGAAGCCAGCAGAACAAACACCGGTATCAATCCTTGCAATGATGGAGATTATTGGCGACCTCCTTCCCCCAGGAACCTTAAATATAGTTAATGGATTTGGGCTAGAGGCCGGCAAACCTCTCGCAAGCTCTCCGAGAATAGCTAAAATCGCTTTCACAGGTGAAACAACAACTGGTCGCTTAATTATGCAATACGCATCCCAAAACATCATACCGGTGACACTTGAGTTGGGTGGCAAGTCTCCAAATATTTTCTTTGAAGACGTAATGGATAAAGATGATGGATTCTTTGATAAAGCATTAGAAGGCTTTACCATGTTTGCGCTAAACCAAGGTGAAGTTTGTACATGCCCCTCAAGAGCGCTAATTCAAGAATCTATTTTTGACAAGTTTATGGAAAGAGCTTTAGAGCGTGTAAAAGCAATCAAACAAGGCAGCCCATTAGAGGCTGACACTATGATTGGTGCGCAAGCCTCAAGTGAGCAAATGGAAAAAATCCTCTCCTACATTAAACTCGGTCAAGAGGAAGGTGCAGAAGTCCTCACTGGTGGAAATCAAACTAAGCTAGATGGAGCCCATGCTGATGGTTATTACATTGAACCAACCGTATTCAAGGGTAATAACAAAATGCGTATTTTCCAAGAAGAAATTTTTGGTCCAGTAGTCTCTGTAACCACATTCAAGGATGAGGCGGAGGCACTCGAGATTGCAAATGATACGTTGTATGGGTTGGGTTCTGGTGTTTGGACAAGAAATGGAAATACAGCCTTCAGAATGGGTAAGGGGATTCAAGCTGGGCGTGTTTGGACAAATTGTTATCATGCCTACCCTGCTCATGCAGCATTTGGTGGCTACAAATCCTCAGGTATTGGGCGTGAAACACACAAGATGATGTTGGATCATTACCAACAAACAAAGAACTTACTTGTGAGTTACACTGAAACAAAATTAGGTTTCTTTTAAAAAATTGTTTAAATAGAGCTATACTTAAAGGCAGAGTAGATTCTGCCTTTTTTATTATGATTTCAAGAGTTATATCTACAGATAAAGCCAACAAACTCATTGATGAGTTAAAAAAAATCCATGGTGAGTTAATGTTTCATCAATCAGGCGGGTGTTGTGATGGAAGTGCTCCTATGTGCTTTCCAAAGGGTGAATTTTACCTTGGGAATTCAGATATTGAAGTTGGAAGTGTTAATGGTGTTCCGTTCTATATGAGTGCTAATCAATTCGAATACTGGGAACATACCCACCTTACGCTTGACGCAATAGAAGGTACTGGTGGGCAGTTTTCTGTCGAGCGACCAACAGGCCTTAGATTTATTATTCACTCAAGAGTTTATACGGATGAAGAATGGGATTACCTTAAAGATCACCCAGTAAAACATTGTGGTTAAATTAGTAAAAAAAAATTATAAAGTAAGGTAAAATTGAAAGTGGCGGGCCTCCTCGCATTGCGATTTAGCCAACCTGGTCAGATGCGGAAGCAAGCAGCCACAACTAAGGATACAAGTGCCGGGGGTCTGGCTCGCCATTTTTTTCATTTAAGATTAAACGCATAAATGTCACATCAAGTATTAGCTAGAAAATGGCGTCCAAAAAATTTTGATACTCTTGTTGGTCAAGAGAATACTGTGCAAGCACTCATTAACGCCCTTGATCAAGAGAGATTGCATCATGCTTACTTATTTACCGGCACTCGGGGTGTTGGTAAAACAACCTTAGCAAGAATCCTTGCAAAATCACTGAATTGTGAAAAGGGTATATCATCAAAACCTTGTGGTGAATGCTCTTCCTGCCTTGCAGTTGATAAAGGTAATTTTGTTGACCTTATCGAGGTAGATGCTGCATCAAATACAAAAGTTGATGAAATGCGAGAGCTTTTAGAAAACTCACAATATGCTCCTACCTCAGGCAGGTTTAAGGTATATATTATTGATGAAGTGCATATGCTCTCAAATAGCGCATTTAATGCAATGCTAAAAACACTTGAGGAGCCACCGGAACATATCAAGTTTATTCTCGCCACCACTGACCCAGAAAAAGTGCCTGTAACAGTTTTATCAAGATGCCTGCAATTTAACTTAAAACAGATGGTGATTGAAAAAATCTCAAGTCACCTTGATATGATTTTGACAGAAGAAAAAATTAAGTATGAAAAAAAAGCTCTAGGCCTGATTGCTAAATCAGCAAAGGGTAGTATGCGGGACGCTCTCTCAATACTCGATCAAGCGATTGCATATTCAGGCAATGAAATATCAGAACAAAAAATTAGTGAGATGCTAGGCATCGTCGACAATGATTTTCTAACAAATATCTTATACAAACTAGCGGATAACAAGGGTGATGAACTAATCAAAATTAGCTGTGAAATGAATAATAAAAATATTGCACTGGATAGCACACTGGATGACCTCGCTAGACTAATTCATGAGGTTTCAGTCTATCAAGTAGCTCCGAGTAAATCTCAAGGCTTTCTGGATGATGATGAAATAAAAAAACTTAGTAAATTATATACAGCCGAAACACTTCAGCTCCTTTATCAGATTGTGATAAATGGTAAAAAAGATATCTATCTTGCACCCGATTTATTAACAGGCTTTAATACGACCTTACTGAGAATGTTGGCTTTTTTTCCATCCATGCAATCAGAAAAGATAGAATCAAAGATACCGGAGAGAAAAATAGAATCAACCAGCAAGGCTAGTTTAGAAAAAAAAAATTCTCAAGCTCAGATAAAGGGTGAACTCAAGGATCCACAAGAATTTGATGGTGATTGGCATGAATTAGTAAAAAATCTTAAGCTTGGAATTGCTAATTCCTTAGCACAGGAATGTGAATTTAAAACTTATCAAAACTATATTTTTGAACTTACATTGGACTCAAATAAGAGCCATTTAATGCAGGAAAACTATATTAAAAAACTTGAAGAGTCGATAATTAATCACTTTAATAAAAAAATTAAAGTTAAAATTCTAGTTGATCAAGTTAAAGAAACGCCTGCTATTAAGAGCTCTGATGAAAAATCCAAGTTATTAAAAGAAACTGAATCTGCTATGATGAAGGATGGATTCGTTAAAGATTTAATTGAAAATTTTGATGCACAAGTTGTACCAACAAGTATTGAACCAATAAATAATAAAGGAAAATAATATGGCTAAAGGTGGTATGGGTAACCTAATGAAGCAAGCACAAATGATGCAAGCAAATCTTCAAAAAGCACAGGCTGAACTTGCAAATATAGATGTAGAAGGAACCTCCGGTAATGGATTAATTAAAATTACTATTTCATGCAAACATGAAATTAAAAAAATTGATATCGACCCCACCCTTCTTGAAGATAAAGAGATGCTAGAAGACTTGATTATGGTTGCCTTCAAAGACGCCCTAAATAAGGTTGAAACTACCTCTTCACAAAAAATGGGAGGCTTAGTTCCCCCGGGAATGAATTTACCTTTCTAGTCTTATGCAGACTAATAACACACTAGAAAACTTAATAGAATCACTTAAATGTCTTCCAGGCGTTGGTCCAAAGTCTGCGCTCCGATTAGCCTATTATTTATTACAAAGAGATAGGAAGGGAGCTCATAATCTCGCAAGCTCAATAGAAGAGTCATTAAAAAAGCTTGGCCATTGTAAGCTATGTAACAACTTCACTGAAGAAGATACCTGCTCAATTTGTGATTCACAAGAAAGACTTTCAGATACACTTTGCGTCGTGGAAATGCCCACTGATTTATTAATGCTGGAACAGACTCACTCATACAAAGGTATGTATTTTGTGCTTATGGGTAGGCTTTCTCCACTTGATGGGATTGGTCCTAAAGAAATTCATATTAACAAGCTACTTGAAAGAATTAGAAAAAGTGATATCAATGAGATAATTCTTGCAACAAATTTCACTACAGAAGGAAATACAACAGCTCAATATATTGCCGAACTTCTGAAGGAAAGTAAAATAAATGTCACTAGAATTGCAAGAGGGCTTCCGATGGGTGGTGAAATTGAATATGTTGATTCTGGCACCTTGGCTCAATCTATTGTGGAACGCAAAAAATTAATTTAAATTTTTATTAAATCTACTATTTCCGAAGGATGATTAATTGTCGCATCCGCACCCCAGCTTTCTATTTCATCCTCATTTTTTAAATACCCATAACATGCAAGAATTGAAAATATATTTGCTGATTTTGATGAGCACATATCTTTGTGTGCATCCCCGACATAAACAACTTCATTAGATTTAACCTTTAAAGATTTACATGCTGAAATAAGCATATCAGGGGAAGGTTTTGGTTTAATTCCGTCATCACCACAGATTAAAATTTCACATCTTTGATCAAGGCCAATAAATTTTAAAATCATTTCAACAAAACAACGATGTTTGTTTGTGATAATTCCCCATCCTACTGCTTTTTTATCAAGTAGGTTAATTAGGTCCGAAATACCATCGAACAGGATTGGATTATTTAAAATATTTCCCTTATAAATATTGATGAATTCAAGTGAAAGTGAAACAAAATTATCAGTCTCTTTATTGAAGCGAAGGTTTAAGTAAGCTTGTATGCCATCAGACGCAACCTCACGACCTTCTTTAAATGTGATTGAAGGAAAATTATACTGAGCATAAAGATCATTTGCACTCTTAACTAGATCATGTGCGGAGTCAACAAATGTGCCATCCAAATCAAATAGAACCTTTTTAATCATCAATTAATGATGCTTCGACAATGTAATTAACAGAAGTATCTTGAGATAATTTATACTTTTGTGTAACTGGGTTATATGTCACCCCTACAATAGAATCAAATGAGAGGGAGTTATTCCTTGCCCAGCTTTGTAGTTGGCTAGGTTTAATAAATTTTTTGTACTCATGTGTACCTCTTGGCAATAAATTTAAAATATATTCTGCACCAATGATTGCAAATAAAAATGCTTTTAAATTCTTATTAATTGTGGAAAAAAATATCTTACCTCCGGGTTTTAATAATCTGGAACATGTGTAAATTATTGAGTTAGGATCAGGAACATGCTCTAACATCTCCAAACAGGTGATGACATCAAATTTTTCATCCGTACTTTTATAAAAATCTTCGATATTAATATGTTTATATTTAACTTTTATATTATTTTCATTCGCGTGAAGTTTAGCTATCTGAATAACCTTTTCTCCTTGGTCTATCCCCGTAACAACCGCCCCCTCTCTAGCAAGTGATTCCGAAAGAATACCTCCACCGCAACCAACATCTAATATTTTTTTACCCTTAATAGTCACGGATGATTTTATAAAACTTAATCTCAACGGATTTATCTCATGAAGTGGCTTAAATTCGCTTGTTGGGTCCCACCATTTATGAGCCAACAAGTTGAATTTTTCTATCTCTTTAATATCTACGTTACTTTTATCTTTTTTTTCCATGACTTTGCTATATTTATTAATCTTTCTAAATCAATATTCTCCAATTGACCTGCATTTAGTTTTAACGCTCCGTTGATCCAGACATAATCTACACCCCCTTGGTTCCCGTTGTATAGAAGGCTAGATAGTGGATCATAGACTGGCTGTGCATAGATTGAATTTAAATCAATTGCAACGATATCTGCTTTTTTATTTAACTCAATTGACCCAAGAGACTGATGCTTATTCATAGATTTGGCAGCGTTATATGTTGCCATTTTAAAGGTGGTGTTAGTGTCTAACAGTTCTGGCTTATAGTTTAAACCTTTTCCTAAAAGCGCAGCCATCCTTAATTCTTCAAGAATATCTAGCCTGTTATTACTTGCAGAGCTGTCAGTGCCAATTGAAACATTTATTCCCAAGTCTAGCATTTTTGAAATATCTGCAATGCCGCTCCCTAAAATAAGATTTGATGAAGGATTGTGAACGACGTTTACATTGTTCTGATTTAATAAATTCAAGTCTTGCTCGTCAACATGTGTGCAGTGGGCCGCCACTAACTTTGGCCCTAACAAACCGAGAGAATTAAACCTTTGAATTGGGCTTACATTAAATTGGTTCACGCTATCGGCTATTTCTTCTTTTGTCTCATGAAGGTGAGTATGGATAGTTAAATTAAGTTGCTCTGCGTATGTGCCTACAAGGCTTAAGGTTTTATCTGAGGTTGTATATGGTGCATGAGGTGCCAAAGATGTTGAAATTAACTCCTCGTCTCTCCATTGATCTCTAAAATCAAAACCTTTTTTCAAATAATCCTCTGGGTCTGTTGCATAGTTTGTTTGGAATTCCGTCACAACCAAACCAATATTTGCGCGTATGCCCATTTCAACGGCAGCCTCTGCAGTCTGATTAGGGAAAAAATACATATCATTGAAGGTCGTTGTCCCCGATTTGATCATTTCAGCCATAGCAATTAATGAGCCATCCTTAACAAAAGCCTCACCAACATGATCTTTTTCTGCTGGCCAAATATAATTTTCCAACCATGATTTTAATGGCAAGTCATTTGCATATCCTTTTAGTAGGGACATTGCTGCGTGCGTATGATTATTAATGAGGCCGGGAATAATTATATGGTCGGATAATGCAAATACATCATTAGCTTCATATTTATCAAAAACATCGATAGTCGGAAGGATGTCAAGAATCTTATCCTCAAAGACCACGATTGAATGATCTTCAAAAAGTGTATTATTTTTATCTGCCGTATAAATCCAAGAGGCAGAAATAATTGAATTTACTTTTTTAATCAAATGGGTGCTTAATTAATATTGTTTCGTCCCTTTCTGGTCCAGTGGAAACAATATGAACCGGAACATTACATAATTCCTCAAGTTTTAAAATGTAATTTTGTGCATTTTTTGGAAGATCATCCCAATTTTTAATTCCATACGTATTTTCACTCCAACCAGGCATGTCAATTAATATTGGCTCACAATTTTCTGTCTGATCTGCACCCAAGGGGAGAAGGTCAATCTTATCATTACCTATTTCATAACCCACACATACCTTCAAAGTCTTAATGCCATCAAGTATATCTAGCTTTGTAATACAAAGACCCGATAAACCATTGACCATTGCTGATCGCCTTAATGCAGCAGCATCAAACCAGCCACACCTCCTTTTCCTTTGGGTAACTGTTCCGAACTCTTTCCCTTTTGTAGACATTTGGAACCCAGGAGAAGACTCATCATCAATATCCAACTCGCTTGGAAAGGGACCGCCCCCGACTCTTGTGGTATAGGCTTTTGTTATACCAAGAATATAATTGAGCATGGATGGCCCTACACCTGTTCCAGCGGAAGCTTGGCCTGATATGCAATTTGAAGAAGTAACAAACGGGTATGTTCCATGATCAATATCTAGCAAAGCACCTTGTGCCCCTTCGAATAAAATACTTTTGCCTGACTGATTCGCTTCATAAAGCTTTTGTGATACATCGCATACAAAGGGCTTAATAAATTCGGATTGATTGATCATAGAGTCAAATTGTTTATTAACATCAACCGGCGATGAATTTAAATATTTTGTTAAAACAAAATTATGATAATCAAGGACCTCCTTTAGTCTACTTAAGATATCTTCTTGTTTTAAAAATAAATCATAAACCTTAAATGCTCTTCTGGCGACTTTATCCTCATAGGCGGGACCAATGCCCTTTCCAGTCGTCCCAATTTTTTTACTTTTTGCGCGAATGGCTTCTCTGGCCCTATCTAATGCTACATGATAGTCAAGAATTAAGGGGCAACCAGCGCTTATATTTAACCTACCTCTAACAGAAATGCCATTCTTTTCTAAGCCATCTACCTCATTCATTAAATGATTTATATCAAGAACTACACCATTACCTATGTAACATTCAACTCCTTCCCGAATAATTCCTGAAGGAACTAGGTTTAACTTATATTCTTTTTGATCTGATCCTTGACCTATGACAAGTGTATGGCCAGCATTATGTCCACCTTGAAACCTGGCTACAGCTGAGGCATGATCTGTCAGCCAATCGACAATTTTTCCCTTACCTTCATCGCCCCATTGTGTTCCAATGACAACTACATTTTTAGTCATAATAATTCTTTCTTAAGTTAGGAGGTTGTTGATGATAAATCTTAGATCTATGGAAAATCCAGTTGCCGGCCTTATATCGGCAATTGATTTATTCATATTATCGTAACGGCCGCCCTGAGCAACCGATGTATTAAATTTCTGTGCGTAAGCAGAATATACAATACCCGTATGATACTGATACCCCCTGATATCAGAAAAATCAAAACTTATTTCAACGTTCATTTTCTTTAAGCTTTCACAAATACAGGTAAGTGATTCAGTAACGTTTTTAGCAACAGCTTGATCAGGTAACACCTTTTTTAAATCTTCCAGAATTGACTCATCGCCATACAAATCTGTAAGAGATATAAGTTTATTTGTTATCTTGCTATTATTTACTTCCGAAAGAATCTTTTCGATCTCACCCTTATCTTTAAGCATCATCGCATCACCAAGCTTTAAACTTTCATTAGGTGATAGCGCAATTTCATTTTTTAGTGAGTTATAAACATCAAGATGATTAATATCAAGAACAATGTCTTTAATATCAAGTGCTTTTAAAGATTCAATCAGAAGTTTTTGAATCTCTAAATCTGCATCAATACTAGCGTCGCCAAAATATTCTGCACCAACTTGCAACAATTCACGAGGCTGCTTATTTGAAGGGTTTGCTCTTAATACGGTACCCGCATAACATAGCTTATTAATACCCTTCTCTTTCATTTGCGAATCAATTCTAAATGCCTGGGTAGTAAGGTCAGAGCTAACCCCCATCATCTTACCCGTCATTTGATCGACAACTTTATAGGTTTCAAGGTCTAGGTCTCTCCCATATGCATTTAGAGAATCAGAGAATTCAAGCATGGATGGAAAAATTAATTGGTACCCATTCTTAAGATAAAGATCTAGGAGAAGTCTTTTTTTTGTTTCAATAACTACTGCTTTTTCTGGGAAGATATCTTCTGTGTTTTCAGGAAGAAGCCACTGGTTCATTTTAATAGGTTCCAATAAATATAATCATTATGCCAATAATGACAGATAAAAGTCCATAGAACTTTATTTGCCCATTTTTCTGATTTGTTATTTTAATGAACGCATCTTTCCAAAGCTGCGTAAAAAAGAGAGGGAACAAACCCTCAACAACCAAAACCAAACCAAGTGCTAAAACAATAGAATCTCTCAATTACTTGCTATCAGGGCTTTTTAAAAATTTAAAGAAATCAGAATTAGGATCGAGAATGAGAATATCATCCTTTCCTTTAAAGCTTTTTCTGTAAGCCTCGAGACTTCTAAAAAAATCATAAAAATTTCGGTCTTTAGAGAATGCTTCAGCATAGATTTTGGCTGCAGTGGCATCACCCTCACCTTTTATCTTTTGCGCATTCTTATATGCCTCTGTAATAATGATATCCCTTTCTTTTTCAGCAACGGCTCTAATTTTCTCTGAATCAGCAAAACCTTGGGATCTTAACTCATTAGCGACTGACTTCCTCTCAGCATTCATTCTTTGATACACTGATTGGCTTACCTCTTCTGGAAGATCAACTCGTCTTAGCCTCACATCCAATATCTCAACCCCAATTAATCTTGATTCCCTATCTGCTCTTTCCTGAAGTATACCCATGATCTCTGACCTTTGACCCGAAACAACCTCTTGGATAGTTCTTTTACCAAATTCAGCACGAAGCCCATCATTCACCGTTTGCGTTATTCTTCTCTCTGCTTGTCTTTCATCGCCATTAACTGACACATAATACTTTGATGGATCCATAATTCTCCACTTGATGTATGAGTCAACTAATACATTTTTTTTCTCACTTGTGATAAATCTATCTGGCTGTTCTGACTCATAAGTTAGAATTCTTTTATCAAAAAATCTAACATTCTCGATAATTGGTGTTTTAAAGTAAAGGCCTGGATCTTTTTTAACCGAAACAATCTCACCAAGCCTAAAAACTAACGCATACTCCCTCTGATCAACCGTAAACGTTGAAAGGCTTAATAAGATCAGTACAACAATGATTGATACAAGTACTCTTGATAGCTTGCCCATAATTAAATATTTACCTTATATCTCTTTCACGCGCTCTTAAAGCTCCTCTAGAGCGGTCTGTTAAAGAATTAATCACATCTGATGCAGAAACATCAGGGTTTCTTTGATTTGAAGCTTTATTCAGATCAAGCTCCTCATCATTGTTTTTATTAGAGTTTTGTATGATCTTATCAAGCGGAAGATACAAAAGGCTATTTGAGCTTTTTTGATCAATAATAATTTTACTTACGGTTGACATTATTTGCTCTTGGGTTTCTAAGAATAATCTTTTTTTTGTTACCTCAGGGGCTCTGATGTATTCAGCCAAAATTTGCTCAAAGCGACTCGCATTACCTAAGGCCTCATTTTCTATGGAAATCTTATATCCATTTGCCTCAGCAGTTAGTCTTGAAGCGGTACCTCTAGCTTTCGGAACAATATCATTAGCATATGCTTGGCCTTCATTCTTTTGTCTTTCAAGGTCTTGTTTAGCCTTCACTGCATCATCAAATGCTGCTTGAACTTGCTGTGGTGGCTGAGCATTCTGCATGGTAACACTGGTAATGTTAATTCCCGTTTTATACAAATCGAGGATAGACTGCATCAAAGATTTAGTTTTGAATGCGATCTCTTCTCGCCCTTCATACAAAACAAAATCCATCTCGCTTTTACCAACAACCTCTCTAATTGCTGTTTCAGCAGCGCCTCTAACGGACCCTTCAACAGAACGATTATTAAAAAGGAAATCTTCAACTAATTTTAAATTATATTGAACTGCAAATTGCAAGTCGATAATATTTTCATCACCAGTTAACATGAGGGACTCTTTAAGCTGTTGTGTTGCGCCCTCGCCAAGTGAACGATAGCCAACCTCTATGGTTCTGACTTGCTCTTGGTTAACAATTTCAACAGTCTCGATTGGATATGGAATATGCCACCTTGGTCCCGGTTGAGTAACCCCTGTATTTTCTCCGAATGTCAAAACGACTCCCCTTGAACCCTGATCAACAATATAAAAACCCGTCGCCAACCAAAGTAAAAAAATAACGATGATTATTGGCAAAGGTTTTATTATTCCAGAATCACCTGCACCATTTGAGGGTGGCTGTGAACCGCTTCCGTTGTTAGAGCCCTTTGGCTTTAATTTAAAAACATTGTTCACTTTTGATTTAAGGTCATTGACTAGCTCATCTAAATCAGGTGGCCCATCATTGTTAGAACTTTTGATTACCTTTGAAATTTTGTTACCAACAAATCCGAATAATTTAAACATAATTTCCATTTCTTTGATTGATAAAATCTAGACTTCTTTCGACAATTGCTTTCTTTAATAATTCAATCCCATCACCCGTAATAGCTGATAATTGAATGCGGTTCATTTTACCATACTCATCTCTATCATATCCAGCGTTAAGCTTAATTTTATCAATTTGATTTAACACAAGAATCTGTTGGATATTATTTGCACCAATTTCTTTCAAAATTTTATCTACTTGAAGTATCTGTTCCGTCTTATTGGCATTACTTATATCAACAATATGTAAAAGTAAATCAGCATCTGAGGCTTCTTCTAAAGTTGATTTGAAAGCTTCTATAAGGGTGGTTGGTAAATTTTTTATAAACCCAACAGTATCTGATATTACAAGATCGTGACCATGCTCAATAAACAACTTTCGTGAAGTCGTATCTAATGTTGCAAACAATTTATTTTCAGCCAAAATCTTCTCACTTGTAAGGCTATTAAATAAGGTTGATTTACCTGCGTTTGTATAACCTACAATTGCAATAGTAAAAACTTTTGACCTTCTTCTGGCGCTCCTTTGATTTGCTCTTTGTTTCTCTAGCTTTGTTAATTTAATTTTAAGCTGCTTTATTCTTTGCCCCAACATTCTCCTATCAAGCTCAATTTGTTTTTCTCCAGGACCACCCCTTACACCAATACCCCCTTTTTGCCTTTCAAGATGACTCCAACCCTTTGTTAATCTTGATGACAGGTGATTTAGGTGTGCTAATTCGACTTGCATTTTCCCTTCGTGACTCTTGGCTCTCATTGCAAATATAAACAGAATCAGAGCCGTTCGATCGTAAACACGCATAGAAGTAGCTTTTTCAATATTTCTCTCCTGTGAGGGAGTAAGCTCGTGATTAAAAATGATGGTTGTTATTTTTTCTAACGCCTTGATTTGCTGCAATTCTTTTAACTTTCCAGAACCAATAAAAAATTTAGCATCAGGAAACTTGCGCTGACTTTCAACTAACTCGGAAATTTTAAAACCTGCGCTGGATGCTAGCAGTTTGAACTCAGCTGTATTTTCTTTATGATCAATATCATCAATATTAAGACTTACTAATATTGCATTTTCACCAACCTTGGGTCTTTCGAACATCTCTATGATTGACTTAAACTCACTTTCTTTGAAGGAACAATAGTTGAAATTGAATGCTTATAAATAAGCTGGGGGGCTTGTCCATTCAAAACAATGACAAACTGATCAAAAGAGTGGATATTACCTTGTAATTTTATGCCATTCAAAAGATATATAGAGACAGAGATATTTTCCTCTATCACTTTATTTAAAAAATTTTCTTGTAGCTGCATATTTATAATTTACTTATTTTAAATTTTAAAGACAGTCGCTTAATCTTTTTTTAACCTCATCAAGCCCTAAGACAAATATTATACTACCGATATTGGGGGTATTTAAATTTCCAGCTAACTTTACCCTAAGTGGCATTGCGATTTCTGGAAATTTTAAATTATTATTTTTCACAAATCCTTTTATACACTGATTTATTTCATTTTCTTCCCAAATTAAAAGTTGCAATTCATGTACTAATGCTTTCATATTCTTTTTACTCTCTGCATCAATAAATTTAGATTCTAATTCAGTATTGAAATCAGGTTTTTTAAAAAAATAAACGATATTTTCAAAAAGTTGGTTTACATTTGTTTCCCTATCTCTGTACAAACTAATTGCATTACGAATCATTTTTTTATCGTCAAACAACAAATTCATTTTTTTAAATTTATGAGCTGCCATGTCTGTTAACTTATCTAAATCGTATGCTTTAATATACTCACCATTTAACCAATCTAGCTTTGCCTTATCGAACTGTGCGGAAGACGAAGTCACATGCTTAAAATCAAACCACTTACAAAAGTCTTCCATAGAAAATTTTTCATCATCCCCGTGTGACCACCCAAGCCTAGCAAGGTAGTTCTTAAGGGCTTCAGGTAAATACCCATCCTCCCTATACTGCATAACGTTAACCGAACCATGTCTTTTTGAAAGTTTCTGTCCATCGGGACCATGTATCATAGATAAATGCGCATAATTAGGAATGGGTGCATTTAATGAATTCAACAAGTTAATCTGTCTAGGGGTGTTGTTAATATGATCATCGCCTCTAATTACATGTGATACATTCATGTCCCAGTCATCAATCACAACACAAAAATTATATGTTGGGGTTCCATCTGATCTTGCGATAATAAAATCATCTAACTCTTCATTGCTAACATTAATTTCACCTTTAACTAAATCAACCCACTTAACATTTCCAGATGGTGGATTTTTAAACCTTACAACGGGGGTAATGCCCTCAGGGACCCGAGGTAAACTCTTGTCTTGCTCTGGTCTCCAACGTGCGTCATAGCGTGGCTTAGCACCTTTTTTTATCTGTTCTTCTCTTAATTTATCAAGCTCTTCCTTCGATGCATAACAATGATAAGCGTCCCCATTTTCTAACATTAGGTTTATATATTTCTTATATAAATCCATACGTTCTGTTTGAAATCTAATCTCTTTATCATGCTTAAGGCCTAACCATTTCATTCCATCCAGTATTGCATTTACAGCATCTTGTGATGATCTCTTAATATCGGTATCTTCAATTCTTAGTAAAAAATCTCCACCATTCTTTTTTGCGTACGCATATGAGAAAAGTGCTGTCCTCACACCGCCAACATGAAGGTAACCAGTTGGGCTTGGGGCAAATCTGGTGACGACTTTCATAAAATAATTCCTAATTTAATGAATTGAAGCATGAAAAAAATAGATAACAGCCACGCCAAGCAATATTAATGAAATTTGCTTTATAGAATCTTTTGTATCAGTTTTTTCATGAAGATCTGGAATAAGATCTGAAATAGCAACATAAATCATACTTGATGCTGCAATTGCTAAAACATATGGAACAAGACTCTCCATAATACTTAGGATGTAGAAAGACAAAAGAGCGCCAAGCAATGTCGCAACACTAGACGCAATGTTCCACATATAAGCCTTAAATTTAGACAAACCTGAATGTAAAAGCACTGAAAAAATACCCATTTCTTGGGGTAAACAATGGAGTAACATTGAAAGCGCGGTTATCAGCCCAAGTTTAATATCGACCAAAAATGCACTTGCAATTAATATGCCATCAACAAAATTGTGAAATAAATCACCGATGACGACAATGCCGCTATTACCATTAGGTTTATTTTCTTTTAATTGTGAATCACATTCTGTGTGATTATGGCAATGTGGTGCGTGACAGTGCCGCCATATCAAAAGCTTCTCTAAAATAAAAAGAATCAGTATTCCAATTAAGACCACAAAGCTAATGTCATGAAAGTTATTATTTGAAGCTTCCATTGCATGAGGAATGATTTCAAGAAACGATGTAGCCAAAAGAGTCCCTACCGCAAGACTCACCAAGTTGTTAGTTAAAGCTGCATTTGCATCTTTGAAAATTGCACTTGCAAGCAAAAGGCTAATTAAACCTCCAGCAAAAGATACAGCAATTATCCAGTATAAGGCCATTACGCTTCCAAAAAAAAGATTAGCCATTATAGTTTGAAGTTATTAAAGATGGAACAAAAAATTATTATTCAATCCATATTAAGGAGGTCATTCTTTCTGAGGAAGCATCTCTCCGATAGGAAAAAAATTGCTCAGGATTGCTATAGGTACAGAAATCTTTCATAAAACTAATATTTTTGATACCCAATTTCTGAAGCTTTATCTGCGCTGCTCTTCTCATAGAAAGAAAATATTTTCCATTCGCCCCACGATCAAATGCAACCTCAGTTGTTGGGTCATTTTTCAAAAAAATATCCTTTACCTCACCACCAACCTCAAAACTTTCCTGACTGATATGAGGCCCAATCCAAATAATTGGCTCTCCTTTAAAGTTAATTTTTTTTACGGTATTTTCAATAATACCGGATGACAAACCCCGCCAACCTGCATGCATGGCCGAAACAAAACTCCCCTCTTCGTCTGTCATCAATAAAGGCATGCAATCTGCTGTTCTTACAGAACAAATAACCTTTTTCTTTGTTGTGTATGCTGCATCAGCATTACGCTCACTGCTTGGAAGCTCAATGGAAATATTACTATGCATCTGATTCAAAATTATTTCATTAGAATTCAGAAATTTAAGACCATACCTATTTGATAATTCTTTTTTGCTAGTGTGGTTAGATTTTTTTTTAAGATTAAAGTTTCTCACTGTTTGTAAAGCATAGACATTACTTGGTACAACCCAATCAGGCTTAATTATTTTTAAATTATTCATTGATTTGACACTACAAGGAAATAGAGCTTTCACTTCTAATTAGATCAAGTAAATTCTTCATATCTTCAGGTAGGTCAATATCCCAACGCATATTTTTTTTAGTCTTAGGGTGAATCAAACCTAATGAACTTGAATGGAGTGCTTGTCTAGGGAAGTTAATAGCTGCCTCTTTTAAGGCTAGCGAAATTTCTTTCGTTGGAATAATTCTCTTAAGACCATAAGTCCGATCTCCAACAATAGGGGAAGTATTATGACTCATATGAACTCTTATCTGGTGTGTTCTTCCTGTCTCAAGTTTGCACCTCAAATAGCTGTGCATCATAAATCTCTCTAGAACCTCATAATGTGTTACCGCATTCTTTCCATTATTTTTATTTATGGCCATTTTTGTTCTAATTGATGGATGCCGACCTATGGGGAGATCAATTGATTTATTAACAAGTACCTGACCCCAAACGATCGCCCTATACTCCCTAAAAACCTTCTTTGATTGTAATTGCCTAATAAGGCTTGATTGAGTTATTTCATCTTTTGCGACAACCATTAAGCCTGTTGTATCCTTATCAAGGCGATGGACGATACCGCACCTTGGTAAAGCTTTATTTTCAGGAATATGGAATAAAATAGCATTTAATAAAGTGCCGCTCCAGTTTCCTGCGGCTGGATGTACGACCATATTTTTATCTTTATTTATGACAAGTAAGTCTTCATCTTCATATGCTATTTTTATTGGGATATTTTCTGGCTGAAATTGCAATTCTTTTTCATCTTGCTGCACCTTAACAATAACTTTTTCACCCCCCATTACAATATCTCTTGATGAGATTTTTTTACCTTCCAACAAAACAAACCCAGATTTAATCCATTCTTGAATCTTGGCTCTTGAGTAAGCTGACATCAATTCATGAAGGGCAATATCTGCTCTTTTTCCTATTGAGGTTTTTGGGATGATTAACTCTAATTTTTCTTGTTTCATAATGTATAATTTACATCATCATAATCTTTAATCAACCTATGAAATTAATTTCAACATTAATACTCACCTTACTTCTGTCAGGTTGTTTTTTCTTTGGTGACCCCGTTGAGTTTGATGAGACCACTGGTCAAAGTCCACAATGGATACTAACCAGAGGAGAGGCTTATGCGAGTAATCGTGATTGGCCTGAAGCAATCAAGGTGCTAGAAAAGGGGGAGCAACGCTATCCAAATTCAAAGCTTGCGCCACAATTTAAACTAGATCTTGCATTTGCGTATTATAAGTTTTCTCAGGATGCTCAAGCCATCGCAATGCTTGATAAGTTTATTAGGCTTTACCCAAATCACCCAACGGTAGATTATGCATACTATTTAAAAGGCGTAGTTCTGTTCGTAGATAGAAATTTGTTTGATAAATTTACTTTCCAAGACATTAGTGATCGAGATGTTAATTCTTTAAAAGCCAGCTTCAACGCTTTTAAACTTCTGATAGAAAGGTATCCCGATAGTAAGTACTATGATGACGCTGTTATTAGAATGACGTATTTAATGAATAAAATGGCTGAGCATCAAATTCATGTTGCTAGATATTACATGAAACGAAAAGCGTATGTTGCTGCACTTAACCGATCACAATATGTTCTAGAAGAATTTCCACAAACTATCCACCAAGAAGAAGCATTAATTATCATCATCAGTGCGTATGAACTTATTGGGATTAAAGACCTTCAAAAAGATACAGAAAAAATCCTGAAACTAAATTATCCTGATAGCAAATATCATACAAAAGATCTTCAAGCTCAAAAGAAAGATTGGTGGAATATTTGGGATAGTCTTTATGATTAATTAGATGCGTTTTTTTTATCTAATTTCTTTCTATATTCATTTTTAATTCTTCTTCGAGTTACCAGGCCTGTTTTCTTTGGTTTTAAATCTTTTTTATCAAAGGGATTTTCGGAGTTCTTTAACAAAACTTTAATGGGAGTGCCAACCAATTGAAATGATTTTCTAAAGAAAGACTCAAGAAAAACTAAATAATCTTTTTTTATTTCATTTAAGTGGTTTCCATGAATAATTATTTGTGGGGGGTTTAAGCCTCCTTGGTGAGCATATTTTAATTTAGGCCTTATACCTTTAATGATTTTGGGGGGGTGAGCGATTAAAGCATTCTCAAGCACTGAGTTGATTTGGGGAGTTGATAGTTTTTTTTGAGAAGATAAATATGCTTTTTTAATTGCTCTCATCATTTCTCTAAAGCCTGTTTTATTTATTGCTGAAATAAATACCACTTCTGCAAAATTTACAAAAGAGAGCTTTCTGTCTATTTGATTTTTTATTTTATCTTTTTCATATATATCTAATTTGTCCCATTTATTTACAGCAACCACCAATGACCTTCCTGTCTCAAGAATAAATGCAAGAATGTGAAGGTCTTGAGCTGAAAGCCCATCCTTGCCATCAATCAATAAAACCACTACATTTGAATCTTCTACAGCATTTAATGTTTTAATTATTGAGAATTTTTCTATTGTTTCAAATACCTTTCCCTTCTTTCTTATGCCTGCAGTATCAGTCAGGGTATAGGTCTCCTTTTCCCAATTAAATTCTGTTGAAATTGCATCTCTAGTGGTTCCAGGTCGATCAAAGGCAATAAACCTATCCTCACCAAGTAAGCCATTAATGAGGGTGGATTTTCCTACATTTGGTTTACCGACGATAGATATTTTAGGATGACTATCTTCTGATATTTCCTCATCATCACCCTCATTAAAAGTTAGCAAGAAATCCTTAAGTGCTGATATTCCCTCACCATGAGCCGATGAAAGTCTAACTAAATTTGAAAAACCAAGTGCATAGAAATCTAAAAAGGCTTTCTCATCAAGAATTCCTTCGGCTTTATTTACAGCAATAATTTTTAGTTTATCGTTCTTTCTTATAATCTCAGCAATATGCTCATCCGTGGGGTGCAGGCCTTTCCTGAAGTCAACCATAAAGACAATGATGTCACTTTCATCAATAGCTTGTTTTGTTTGAAGGGCCATCTCTTGGACAATTCCTTCTTTATTCTTAGGCTCAAATCCACCTGTATCAACAAGCAAAAACTGACTGTCTTGAATTTCTAATTTTCCATAATGCCTATCTCTTGTTAGCCCCGGTAAATCAGCCACGATAGCATCTCGCGTCTTAGTTAAGCGATTGAATAAACTAGATTTTCCTACGTTTGGTCTACCGACAATTACGATGGTTTTCATTTTTTAAAAAATATCCTAAATATTTATTCGAGGATAATGAAAAACTCATCAATATCAGAATTTACTTCTTCAGTACCCTCTATTTTATCTTCCTCATTACCCTCTGGATTAGTACTTTTATCCTCAATTACTTCCTCAGCAATATTTCTAACTTGCATATAAAAAACATTGCCATCCATATCCATCCCAATAATTTTATCATTGCCCATACTATGAATATTCTTTCCTATAGGGACATTTGATGTAATTTGTGCCCTTCCCTCTATCGCACCACTCTCAATATTTAGTAGATGTATGTATCCATCAAAATCTCCAACTGCAACATAATCTCCTGTGATAATTGGGTTAGTTACCCTACGATACTGTAAATCAGCATTTCGCCAATTGGTTTTTCCATTTTTTGAATCTAAAGAATAAAGTGAGTCGCTCTTATGAGTGAGGTATATATCAAACCCATCAAAGGCCAAATTCTTAAAGCTTGAAATTTTTCGCGTCCAAATTGTATTTACATTCCTTCTATCAATAGCTGTCAAATCACCAGATGTTGATGCTGCATAAATTTCCCGATTATTGATAAGAGGCTGACTTAAAACATCATTTAATCTTTCAATGTCAGTCACACCTTTTATCTGAGATATAGTTGCTTCCCACATAAATGCGCCACTTTTTTGGTGAATAGCAACTAACTTACCCGCGCCAAATCCGCCATAAATAATTCCATCTGAAAACGCAAGAGAAGATGTGCCGTTAAATGTTAATGAGGGCGATGAATGTATATACCTCCAATCAACATCACCTTGCTTTAGATCAACTTGCAAAATTCCATAGTTGGCAAGCCTAACGTAGGCTTTATCATTATTAATAACTGGCGTAGTAAGCGCCTCTCCGTCAACAAATATTTTCCAAATAGCCTCCCCTTTACCATCCAGACACCAAAGGTAGCCATCTTCAGCGATAAACAGTATATTCTCAATATTCCCTCCCACACCTATCATAATTTTTTGTGAGAATTCTTTTTTCCAAACAGTCTCGCCCGAATTAATTTTCATTTTTCGAACACTACCGTCACTTGTAGCTGCAATCACAAATTCTTCAGAAAATACAAGGTTAAAATTATTTACCTCATTGTCACCGACTTTATTTTCCCAAATTAGCTCCATGGAAGCTTTTTTATCGTAAGGTTTTATTTCGGTAGGGATGTAATTAAATTCATCTGCGAAATACTGATCATCCATTTGATCAACAAAATCTTCAACAGGCTGAAAAAAACAACCTCCTAAAAGAAAGGTAATAATTCCTAGAGGAATTAATCTCATTGACCGATAGAATTTAATTTATTCTCAATTACTTTATAAAACTCTCCTTGACCACCAAAGTAATTAAGTGCAAGTTGATATGATTTAGTAGCATTATCTGTATCGTCCATAGCAACAAAGATATCTCCTTTTAAATCATTTGCAAGCCCAACATATCCTTCAGTGAGAATTTTATTTGCCACCTTAAGAGCCTCTTCAAGATTTCCTTCAACAAGATATAAGTTACCTAAAAGATAATTTGCCATGGATTGTATAGATGATTCTATATTATCTCCTGAGGCCCAAATAAGCTCGTTAATTGCAGCTGAATAGTCTCCATTTTCAACTAAAAGCTTAGAGTAATAAATAGTTGCCCGAGCAGCATAGGGAGAATTATTAAATTCACTTTGCAATACAGCTACTTTTGATTTTATCTCATCGATACTTTCAACTTTAGAGACTAAAATTTCCTGAAAAAGTTGAGACGCTTCCTCAGCCTTTGATTGGCTTGCACCCATAAAATATTGGTAAGCAAAAAAAGCTAGCAAAAATACAATTACTGCAGAAAATATTTTAACCTTATGGAGGCTATAAAAATGCTTAAAGTATTCCGATTGTTGTTCGTCGTTATCAAATGCCATTTATTTTAATTCCTTTTTGAGATTAATCCTGGAATAGATTGAATCAAATCTTTTGTGTATTCATTCTTTGGTTTTTTGAAAATTATATCAGTTTTTCCCTCTTCCACGAGTTTTCCATGTCGCATCACCATCACGTCATCTGCAACGTGCCTTACTATTCTTAAATCATGTGTTATAAATAAATAAGTCAGCCCAAACTCTCTTTGTAAGTCCTTCAATAATTTTAAAATTTGAGCCTGAACCGAGACATCTAGCGCTGAGACAGGCTCATCACATATAACTAGCTTTGGCTCAAGGATAAGTGCTCTAGCGATACCAATCCTTTGTCGTTGACCACCTGAAAATTGATGAGGATATTTTTTTAGATCAGATACTTCAAGCCCAACTCGACCAATAAAATCTTCAATTTTTTTTCTTCTAGCATCAGCATCTTGAAAATTATGAATAAGTAATGGCTCCTCCATAATTTGTAAGATACTTAATCTAGGGTTCAGTGAGGCATATGGGTCTTGAAAAATCATCTGGATATCTCTTCTAGCAATCTTTAGCCCTTCCCCCTTAAGGTTAAGTAAATCAATACCATTGAACTTAACACTCCCTTTATCAAGCTTTACAAGACGCACTAAACTTTTAGCAAGGGTAGATTTTCCGCTACCAGACTCTCCAACAACAGCCATTGTTGTGCCTTGATTAATAGAAAAACTCACGCCATCAAGCGCATGAATATTTGTTTTAACTCTTGAAAAAAAACCTTGTGTTTGCACATATGTTTTTGAAAGGTTGTGTGTAACTAATAATTTTTTCATAATCGTTGCATCGCCCTATCCAGCTTTTCATAATCAATTGGTGTTAATTGTTTTTTACCCATTGCATCTGGCACACATCCGAGCAAAGCTTTGGTATACGGGTGTTTCGGTTTACTAAGCACCTGACTAACCCGCCCTCTTTCAACAATCCTTCCCTTAAACATGACGATTACATCATCTGCTATATCCTCAACCACACCAAAATCATGCGTTATGAATAACATAGACATTTTTAATTTTTTTTTAAGCCCATCCAAGAGCTTTAATATTTGTGCTTGTACGGTGACGTCCAGAGCGGTTGTGGGTTCATCTGCGATCAGTAACTTGGGGTTACAAGACATTGCCATTGCAATCATCACGCGTTGCCTTTGGCCCCCAGATAGTTCATCAGGGTAGCTATTAACCCTCTCAACAGGAATGCCAACAAGCAATAGCAGTTCCTCAACTTTCTTATCAATCTTCCTACTCGATAAATCAGAATGAACAGCTATAGCCTCTTTAATTTGATAACCAATAGTTAATACTGGATTTAAGGAAGTCATCGGCTCCTGAAAAATCATTGCTATATCAAGACCTCTTTTTTTTCTTATTTCTAGATCACTCATTTTACAAATGTCGTCATCATTAAATAAAATTTCTCCGGTCATTTTTAATTGAGGTGAGAGCAATCTGATGACTGAGAGCGCAGTTAAGCTTTTACCGCTCCCTGATTCACCAACAATACATGTTGTCTTCCCCTCCTTCACAGAAAAGGATATATCATCAACTAAAAAAAACTTAGTATTCACTTTAGTTGTTATTGATAAATTATTGATTTTTAAAATATCTTTTTTCATTTTACTAAATATTATTGTTTATAAAACTTATAATATCGCTCTCTTTAACTTCTGTTTGAGAACCATCTTTACGAATAAGTTTCACCTGAATTAACTTATTTTTTAACTCATTTTCTCCAATAATTAGTGCAATTTTTGCATTACTTTTATCAGCTTTTTTCATTTGCGACTTAAAGCTTCCTGAATCAAGATTTACCGATACCTTATAACTTTGGTCTCTCAATGATTCCGCTATCATAAAAGCCTTATCTCTTGATTCATTGCCTAAATTTACAATATAAATATCTGGATAAAAACTGCTCCCAAGACTCGCGTTTTCAAGTAATAAAATAATTCTCTCAATTCCAATAGCAAAACCACATGCTGCTGTGGGTTTACCCCCAAGCCTCTCTACGAGGTAATCATACCTTCCGCCACCTGCAACTGTCCCTTGGCTGCCTAACTCACTAGTAATCCATTCGAAAACCGTTCGGTTATAGTAATCTAAACCCCTTACCAATCTTTTATTTAATTTAAAATTTACCTGATTGTCGCTCAAGATCTGACACAGTGTATTAAAATGATTTTTAGCCTCTTCATTAATAGAATCGATTAACTTTGGAGCCTTATCAAGCATATCCTGCATTAAAGGATTTTTGCTATCTAAAATTCTTAATGGATTTTTATGTAGCCTTCGCTTTGCATCATCATCAAGCACATCTATATTTTCTTCAAAATAATGAATTAATTCATCTCTATACTTCTCTCTATCAGCTGCATCACCTATTGAATTAATTTCTAAGTGAATTTTTTTCTCTAAACCAAGGGCTTTCCAAAGCCTGTTTAGCATGATTATCTGTTCTGCATCGCTTGAGGGGTCAGTTAAACCAAAGGATTCAACCCCTAACTGATGAAATTGCCTTTGCCTTCCCTTTTGGACATTTTCATGCCTAAACATAGCCCCCCTATAAAAAAGTTTAATCGGTCCGTTATAAGTCAAACTACCTTGAACTACTGCCCGAACACACCCTGCCGTTCCTTCAGGTCGTAATGTTAATTTGTCATCATTTAACTTATCTACCCAGCTATACATCTCTTTTTCCACTATATCCGTATGGGTACCAACACCTGCCTCAAATAAATCGGTTGCTTCAATTATGGGAAGCCCAATTTCTTCAAAACCATATTGATCGAAAATGGATAGACAGCTTGATTCGAAAAAACGCCAGATCTTTTGTATATCTGGTGCTACATCATAGAAGCCTTTAATAGATTGAATTTTATTTGCCATTTAAACCTTTATTTTTTCTCATAATTATTTTGAATGTAATTCTCAATAATACCTTTAAAGTCTTCGCTTATTGACAACCCTTTTAATGTTACCGTTTTTTTTCCATTTTCATAAACAGGGGCAACTGGAATTTCTCCAGTTCCTGGCAGGCTGATGCCTATATTTGCCATTTTTGACTCACCAGGCCCGTTGACAACGCAACCCATAACGGCCACCGTCATACCTTCAACATTATTATATTTCTTTTTCCATTCTGGCATGGTCTTTCTTAAATAACCCTGTATTTCTCCAGCTAATTCCTGAAAATAAGTCGAAGTTGTCCTGCCACAACCTGGGCATGAAATGACTAGAGGTGAAAACGAACGTATCCCCATGGTTTGCAATAATTCTTGAGCAACAATCACCTCTTTTGTTCTTGATTCTTTTGGTTCTGGTGTTAGAGAAACTCGAATCGTATCGCCTATTCCATGCTGTAGAAGATAGCCCATTGATGCTGCAGATGAAACAATTCCTTTAGAACCAATGCCAGCCTCTGTAAGCCCCAGGTGGAGAGGGTAATTACATCGTTTTGAAAGGCTTGTGTATACCTCAATTAAATCTTGGACATCACTTACTTTGCAAGAGACAATAATTTTGTCACTCGGTAGGCCTAACTTTTCTGCATATTTAGCGCTATCTATAACAGATCTAATTAACGTCTCCTTCATAACCGATTGGGATGTTAATGGATTTTTTAGTTTTGCATTATCGTCCATTAACTCCTTTAAAAGATCTTGATCTAAGCTGCCCCAATTAACGCCGATACGAATGGGTTTATCAAAATCCATAGCAAAATTAATCATCGAAGCAAATTGTTCGTCACGCTTACTACCCTTCCCAACATTGCCTGGGTTTATTCGATACTTATCTAGGGATTTAGCGCAATCAGGATATTTTTGTAACAACTTATGACCATTAAAATGGAAATCACCAACAATTGGCGCGTTACAACCGTTATCAAGTAATTCTTTTTTTATATCATGAACTGCCTTGGCTGAGTCTTCATCGTTTACCGTGATTCTAATAATTTCTGAACCTGCTCGCCAAAGCTCTAAAATTTGAGCTACCGTTTCCTTTTTGTTAAATGTATGGGTGTTAGTCATCGATTGAATGGCGATAGGTGCTCCTCCACCTACTGCGATATCACCAACCATCACTTGAATCGTATTTTTTTTTATCATATAAGCCGAAGTCGCTGTGTTCTTTTTGTTTTATCTTGAACTTGCCCTGCAAGCTGGCCACAGGCTGCATCGATATCATCCCCCCGAGTTTTTCGAATGGTAGTCACAATACCAGCGTCCATTAAAACCTCTTGAAAGGCTTTAATTGCTGTTCTTTTTGAACATTTGTAACCACTTTTTGGGAATGGGTTAAAAGGAATTAAATTTAGCTTAGATGGAACATCTTTAATTAATTTGATAAGCTCTTTGGCTTGATCAATTGAATCATTAACGTCTTCAAGCATTACATATTCAAATGTAACAAAATCTCTAGGTGCTCTTTCTATATAGCTAGCACATGATTTCATTAGCTCATCTAGTGGATATTTCTTATTTATGGGGACAATTTCATCTCTAATTACATTGTTTGGGGCATGCAAAGAAATTGCTAGCGAAACAGGACAATCAAAGCTTAACTTATCAATCGCTGGGACTAAGCCACTTGTAGATAATGTAACCTTTCTTCTGCTTAAACCATAAACGGAATCATCTAACATCATTTCCAAAGCATGAACGACATGCTTGTAATTAGCTAAGGGCTCCCCCATGCCCATCATCACCACATTAGTAATAATACGCTCGTCATTTTTTAAGGATTTGTAGTTATCTTGCTCACGCAGCTTGTTGTTAGCGAGCCATAACTGCCCAATAATCTCAGCAGATGTTAAGTTTCTATTAAAACCCTGCCTACCTGTAGAGCAAAATGTGCATTCTAAAGCGCAGCCAACCTGAGATGATATGCAAAGCGTTCCACGGTTTTCTTCTGGGATAAAAACAGTTTCAATCCCGTTTTTTGTTCCCATATCCAACAACCATTTTCGTGTACCATCAGCAGATAAGTGATCTAATTCTATTTCAGGAATCTCAATTTTTGCTATTTCATTTAAGGAATCACGGAATGTGATAGCTAAATCGGTCATTTTGGAAAAATCCCTTTCTCCAAAATGATAAATCCACTTTAATAACTGTTTTGCTCGATAGGGCTTATGCCCAAATTTTTTGATATATTCGGTTAATTCGTTGCAGTTGAGATCGAGCAAGTTGTCCAAAAAAAATTAACCAAAAAAATAATCAATCTCTATTTTAGCATTTTCTAATGAATCAGAACCGTGTACAGCATTTGCATCAATGCTATCAGCAAAGTCTGCCCTAATGGTCCCAGAATCAGCTTCTTTTGGGTTTGTAGCCCCCATCAATTCACGATTTTTTAAAACCGCACCCTCTCCTTCTAATGCCTGAATCATTACTGGGCCGGATGTCATAAATGTAACTAGGTCATTAAAAAAGGGTCTGTCTTTGTGAACAGAATAAAAACCTTCTGCCTCCTCTTTTGTCAAATGAACCATCATCGCTTTAACAATTTTTAAATTTGCCTTTTCAAAGCGCGTGTATATCTCACCGATCACATTTTTTGCGACTGCGTCAGGCTTGATAATTGATAATGTTTGCTCTATTGCCATGTTTAATTCTCCAAAACTATATTTAATTATTATATAAAAGAGCGTTAAAATAACACTTTTTATACATAAAAGTAAATCAGGACAATGAATAAATACTTAATTACAGCCTTTTATCACTTTACACAAAATGACAACTATCAAGAGTTACAAAAATTTATATTAGATTTTTGTCAAAAAAATAAGATTAAAGGGACCATTTTACTTGCCTCCGAAGGAATAAATGGGACTATTTCTGGATCTGAATCAAGTATCCATCAATTTCATCATTTCATTAAAAATGACTCTATTTTTAATGGGAAATTTGAACATTTAGAGCATAAAGAATCATGGTCCGCCCATAGTCCTTTCTACAGAATGAAGGTGCGCTTAAAAAAGGAGATCGTTGCTCTCGGTGTGGATGGTATTAGCCCGACTAAAAAAGTTGGCCAATATGTCACGCCTGATGAATGGAATAAACTTATTGACGACCCCGACACGGTTGTGATCGATACAAGAAATGACTATGAGTTTGATATTGGCACCTTTAAGCGAGCCATTAACCCGAATACTAAATCATTCCGAGAGTTTCCAGATTTTGTAGACAAAAACCTGAGCCCTAAGAAACATAAAAAAATTG
>Ga0209151_1000200_pt1 | contig 52215 bp, 48 predicted proteins | sample SaaInlV_DNA_165m_FD_184688 | JGI IMG/M metagenome (GOLD analysis project Ga0209151, IMG submission 184688) | Marine microbial communities from expanding oxygen minimum zones in the Saanich Inlet - SI075_LV_DNA_165m (SPAdes) (version 2) | ecosystem: Environmental > Aquatic > Marine > Unclassified...
TCCGTCGATTCGACCGCAGTGTGTACAATCTCCGATTTATTAGCTTCTTTTTCGCATTGCAATGTATGCGCGCATTTTTTCTTATGCTTACATAATCCAGATCGATATTTAAACTCCTTACCACAAACGCAGTCAAAAGTCGTCGTTTCAACTTCAATGACTTCGATAATTTTGTTATCCATTTTGTTATCCATTTTGTTATCCATGTTATCCATATTATGCTTCCTGGTGGTTAAATGTTGTCTCCAGTTGCTTTTTTTGCTGCATGTAAACGTGCATTTATGACATACATATTCTATTATTTTATTCTGGCATTTTTTGTTATCCATTTTTATCCTATAAATGGATAACAAAAAAAATGCCTAAATCAATTTCCACATTAATATCATATTCTCCCTTACTGAATTGTTTTCTTATGCAGTGAGGCGAGAAATGGCGGTCTTTTTTTGAGAGCCTTTACAATGCGGCATTTTTTCCGTTATCCACTTGTTATCCAATAAAGCTCCGCACCATAAGCTTTTTATATGGTAATATATCTAACAGCATTCGTCGTAAGATATAATGTCATTATAATGTGGATAAATTCAGGCATTTTCCCGTTATCCAAAATGGATAACACCAAAAAATGCCGTTTTTGAGAAATTTTTTCACTTTTTTTCCTTACAATAACAAATAGTTCATCTGCAAATAGTCATTCACTGCATAATGGTGTAAGTGGTATTTTGACGTTTTTTTACTATTTGAAATTTTCGATTTCAAAAATGGACAAGGAAAAAGCATGTCCATTTTTCAAAATCTTAAAATAGAATTGAAAAAAATGCCAAAACGTAACTTGTTTAGAGAAATGTAAGTAAATTGCGAAAACGAATGTGCCAAAAACCTCTTACATATGTAGGGGACCGTTTAAAAATCACTTAGATAACTGTAAGTAAAATATTGGTGATTGCGGAATCACTTGCTTACATAATCAATTACTGACAAAAGAACTTGTTCTTGATCGGTCAGTTTTTGAAAAATCAGGTTTTCATCGAATTTTATCTGTATTATTCGACCCACATGTGTTTTACAGACCACGTGCAGTCCCGTATCGCATAGCTTCCAATCACATATGAGAGCACCATTGGTAAGCAATTTTTCGGGAGACATTTTGTCCAGTTTAGTTAAATTTATCCAACGTATATATGCGCCGTTTCTGAGTGAATCAGCATCACTCATATATCGATATTCTGCTAATTTACTATGCATTAGCTTAAGTACGGTACCACTCAATTGTATTTGTTGTAAAACATCGTTTTTTTCGTGTTTAATTTTACTATTACTCAATTGCATCAAGTATTCATTTTTATCATTATCTAATGCTTTCAATAATTCGTCCATGGTTAATTAATAGTTATATAAATCTCTCTATATAATTATTATAAGTTTTGTGGCATATTACATTGCCCCCTGGTTATTACCTTGATCTTGATTGTGCTAAGGACCTTGATTGCAACGTTAAATCCCTGCGAGTTTTATTTAACGATTTTGAAAAACGAGCACCCTTCTTGCAAGTAAACTTGCTCGTTGATAACCCTTTTTTTTTCAATACATTATTCGTACAAATGGCTACTGTTTTCGAGTCCTTTTTTTCAGAGGGATTGATTTTTTTTATACAGCGACATAATTTAGTTGCTAAAATGTCTTCCGCGACTTCTTGAACTATCTTATATGTAGCAGTTGGTGGCATGTCTATTTTATAATATTTCAAAACCTTCATATAATCCGTTTTTGTAATCTTCATAGAGCAAAACCTAATTTATATTGTATTATATAAAAAAATAATCTATGTTTTTTATAGACAATGAGACAGCACGTGGTTGTATTCGATTTGGACGAAACATTGGGGTTCTTCAGTAGTTTGGGTGTATTGTGTAGCAGTCTTAATATAGTTTTAGACGATAACAGGTATTATCAAAAAAATTTCAACAAGATTATGGATTTATATCCAGAATTTTTGAGACCCGGAATCCTAAATATACTAAAATACTTGAAAACCTCGAAGCGCACGAAAATATGCTCTAAAGTTATTATTTATACAAATAATCAAGGACCTCGCGAATGGACTGTACAAATAAAGGATTATCTTGACAGCAAAATAGATTACAAGTTATTCGATAATATTATTGCAGCATTTAAGGTAAACGGACGTCAAGTTGAACTCGGTAGAACGTCGCATGACAAAAATATCGGCGATTTTATAAATTGCACGAAACTCCCAAGGAATACACAAGTATTTTTTTTAGACGATCAGCCACATATGGGAATGGAAGATAAAAATGTATATTACGTCAACTTGTTTCCATACATATATCATTTAGAATGGACTGATATGATTAATCGTTTTTGGCCTGCATTTAAGCACGAATTAGACGATTCATTTACCAAAGAACAATTCACTTCACGTATGATGGATAGTATAAATAGGTATAACATTAATATTGAAACGAAAAATCCAGACGAGTATGATGCCGAAAGTGTTGTAAGTATGGCAATTATGAAACATTTGAAAGAGTTTTTTTCGGATGTTTCGAGTAGGACACTTCGCCAAAAGGACGATAATAACAAAAATCATAATAAAACGCAGAAAAGGAAGAAACGACAATAATTGCTTATGCGCTTATATTTGCTTATGCGCTTATAATTGCTTATGCACTTATAATTGCTTATGCGCTTATATTTGCTTATGCGCTTATAATTGCTTCTCCGAAAGTAGAGAAAATATTATGCACATCCCCCTTTATCGGTGTTATAAAGGATAGAACTAATTGAGTGATAGTTGTTGTTGTTAATAAAAACATTGCCGATGAAAACACTACACGCTTATCAAATGGTGTCATTTGTGCTGTCCGATAAGGATTAAATCTCCATATTAAAAATAAGGATACATATAATTTAAGAAATCCTTGAAGTTCTTTTAAATATTTCGGCGCAGATGTTGAAATACCTAAAAGTATCAGTGCATATAAAGTATACGATGCGTATAACCCATAGATAAATATTTTTTCATGATGTTTTTTAAAATAAGAAATCATATATAGTATAGATATATTATAGATATATTATAGATATATATATGATTTTGTAAAATTCGACCCAACCAAGTATTAAATACTTGTATTTTGGTACACTCCCAGGGTCCGAGCACTTGCGTCTATCGCATCACAGAATTTCGGCATCCAAAAATAAGGTATAATGCTCCCATACCCATAATAATATTTTTCGAAAATACGTCTATAGTATTTTTGTTCCAATGTAATAGGTGCATTGTCTTTGACTTCATCCACATTGTCATCCATAGGTTCGGTAGAATCGCCCGCAACACGTGATTGAATAATATTGTGCCAAGAATTATTTTCCGAACTTACACCATCGCTAAAAGCCTCCTTTTTCCTCCACAGAATTTCTTGAGGAAGCAATGTAGTATCGTAAATCTCAATGCTTCTTCTCAATAAATATTTTTCCTGACAACCGGCTATATTATGGTTGCGAATATTTACAGGAATCGTCAGGTATGCATGTACGAATGAACGGTCCAAAAATGGGGTACGTGATTCTAATCCATGCGATGAAATACAACGATCTGAACGCAACCCATCAAAATGATGAATATTGGAAAGTAGTCGCTTACATTCATAATCGAATGTCATGGAATCCGGGCAATAGTGAAAATACATATATCCACCAGTTAGTTCGTCGGATCCGTCGCCATTAAAGATGACCTTTGCTTTGGAATGTTTAGAAATATATTTTCCAATTAGATAATTTCCTACACTTGCTCGTACAGTTGTCGTATCATAACTGGAAATAGATTGAATGACCTTTGGTATAGCATTAAAAAACTCTTCTTCACTAACAACAACTTCTGTATGCTTAGAGCCAATATGGTCAGCAACCATTTGTGCATATTTAAAATCCGATGCACCGGACATTCCAATACTATATGTTTCCAAAACGATATCAGATGGCAAGAATTTCTTAACCAATGCAGCAATAAGACTGCTATCCAATCCACCTGAAAGTAAACAAGCAATTGGTCGATCGGTATTTTCAACACGTTTTCTAACAGCCGCACACAAGTTATGATATGTCTGATAATAATGTATATTCATTGGGACGTCTACGTCTAAAGCGGAATCCGGTACAAAATTATAATTCGCTTGAAATTGGAATTCGGCATATTTTTTATTTTTCCGAGTCAAGTTAATAATCCCTTCTTCATCTACGTCAAAACAACTATATGTTCCTGGTTCGAATTGCCCATAATCAGACTCATAATCATGCTCATCGTCAATCAAAAAAGAGAGTTGTTTAAATTCCGACGCGAAACAATGCCCATCCTTATTACTACAATAATACATGGGTCTGACACCAAAAGGATCTCGCGCTGCTATAATTTTCTGTTTTTTAGTATCGAATAAAATAAAGGCGAATACGCCGTCCAAGTTTTGCAACGTATAGTCAATACCATATTTATTATACATATCAATAATAACTTCGCAGTCAGAATGAGTTTTAGGAACAACATCCAATTGTGCATAAAGTTCCTTATAATTGTAAATCTCTCCATTACATATTAATACACAATCGTCCTTTTCCAATGGCTGGTTGGAAATGTCGTCCAGACCATTAATTGCCAATCTGTGAAATCCCAACATCCCATAGTCATAATATTTCATAATAGAATTTTCCGGACCTCGCCCTTTGCCACAATCCCACCCATATAATAATTGCTGTACTAAATCATTCGGAATAGAAAACTGCGACGTTTTTTTTATGAACGAAAATATTCCACACATTATATATTAACACGGTTTTCATTTTATATATGTTATATTGAAATAATTAATATAACCTATGTATATACTAATATGTACGGAGTAATAGATGGTTGTTGTCGACAAGATGATCATCGTGTTCAAGATTTAAATACACGTATATCCAATAGAAATATCCCTTCTGCCCCATTACCGCCACAGTATAGCATTCGCCCCACTTCTACGAAATATGCTACTATGCCGATTTTAGATCAACGCAAGGTAGCAACAGTTCCTGCGAATAATTGCCAAAGCTTTAGCGTAGATACAACATTTAACCCTGGAACAGCGCAAGCTCCGTGGACAGGTTTTGCATCGAATATTCACACAGAATCAGTATTACGTAATCAATTTTTTTCACTTCAACGAGGCGATCAAGGAGTTTATATACCTTCGTCTAATAGCGACTTGTATAAAGTGGAAGTGTCCAGTAAGCCTATGAATCAGCCCTTTCCCGGTCTTTTCGAGAGTACTCAATTCGAACCCTTTAACCCCAATAAAGAAGATGTAGGAAAGCAGCTTTTTCAAAACTCTACACGTACACAATTAAATGATGAATAATAAATTTAGTATACAATACAATATATCATATCACAATATAATATAATGGAAGAAGTATATGACTATGCTATTATAGGTTGTGGTATTACAGGAGCATATTTAGGATACAAATTAAACATGTTATGTCCTAATAAAAAATTCTTATTTATTGAGAAAAAAAATTATATAGGAGGTCGCTTATTATCTATAGATGGTCCACGTAATGATAATAATGTGAAATGCGAATTGGGTGGTATGCGTCATTTTCCGTGTATACAGCCAAAAGTTACAGCATTAGCAAAAGAATTAAATGTAGAATCATCTGAATTTCCTGAAAATGTAGATAGTAATATAATTCAATTGCGAAGCAAAACAATGCCCAATGATGAATTAAGTTTTACAGAAACATATTTTGATGACACTACAGTTGCTTTATTTGGGAAAGTAAATGAAATTATATTAAAACTATTAGAGGATCAAGGGTTTACTGATCTTGATTATGCATTACGTACAGAAAAAGGTAGAAGAGAATTATTTGCAAATGAATTTTTAGCAAATTCAGATGTACAAAGTACGCTCTTAAAACCTGATGGATTAAATATGGAAGAGTTTCTAGCATATCAAGCTGTCGTAAACTATGATAACTTTTTTGAAATATCATTGTGTGATGCAATTGGTATTATTGAAAATTTAGCTTTAGGTGGTACAGCTACATGTGAACAAAAATTTATGGATGGAGGATATAATTTATTAGCAAAAAACTGCATTCAAAAAATGAAAAACACAAATCCAAATGTAGATATTTTATTAAATAGCAAATTAACAAGCTTTAACGAAAACGGACACCCTATATCATTAAACGTAGAATCAAATAATAATATGAAAAAATATAAAACAAAACAATTGTTTTTATGTGTAGCTTATAATGATATTCAAAATGTCGTAAATATGCCAACTACGTTTATAAGCGATCTTAATAGTAATTTAATTAAACTCCCATTATTGAAAATATTTCTTACATTTCCAAACCCTTTTTTAAAATCAGAAAAATTCGATATTAAAAAGGGCAGAAATAAATGTTCAAATAAATTGAATCAAGTATGGGTATATAATGATGATCCTGATAATTATACATTGATGATATATGCCATAAATACCAATGCAAATTACTGGTTAAATATGCTTCCATCAAAAGAGCAAATAACATTTGTAAAAGCTGAGGAAAAATATGACACGGCTTTAAATAATATATATTATTTATTATCACAATCATTCGATATTAGTATTGAATCAATTCCTCAAGCTAAGAAAATATCTTATATGTATTGGAATAATGGTGCCGCTTTTTGGAATGCAAGGAATAAAACGACGTATAATACTAATAGAGATTTAACAAAGACACAAGTTGAATTATTTCATCCATTTGATAGTAAAAAAATTGTTTACTTAAACAATGATATTTCATTTAATCAAGGATGGGTAGAGGGGAGTTTAGAAATTGTAGATACTTATTTACAAGATTATAAATGTAGTAAAGAATCTCATAAATCCAATAATTTATTGAACTCCTCTATGAATTTATTTAAACGTTTAATTTAATATGATAAATTGTGAATATTTTTATAATTTATCATTTTAATGAATACTATTGATAAGCTAACAATGAATTATATGTCGAACAAAATATATAATGAACATGTAATTTCTCAGGATAAATCATCAGACGACTCATTGGTATACTACGCCGAAGAGAGATTTTATAAAAAAAGACTATATTTATTGTATAAGAATTTATTCAAAAAAGATGAAATAAAAAATAAGTCAGTAATACTTGCGTTTGAGAAGTTTAACAAAGCTGCCATTGAATACTTGAAACAAGAAGATAGAACATCTATTATACAAAAAGAATTAGGCAATACAAAAATGAATATGAATATGGATAAATCAGTTAGTTTTGAAGATTCTCTCGATATACCATTAGAAGATTCGAATAGTGCAGAGAATATAGAGCGAGATCAATTGGCTTTTCAAAACAACAATAATATCAAGTCGTGTACTTTAGACAATTATGTTATAAAAAATACTCATGTAAATAAAAAACCGCCTCGCCCTCCACCACAAAAGATTAAGGTCCGATTGAAAAGTAAAGAATTGAGAAACAAGGATGTTCCGAAAAAGAAAAATATAGGTAATAAATATGAAGAGTCGCCGAAACCAAAAGACAATATCCAAGATAAAAAAACATAAAAACACAATGAAAAAATCACATTGTGCACCAGACGCGAATAATCCGAATAGTTCAACGTGTTATTCCAATAAGAAATTGATGAAATTGCGCAATTATTGGAATGCTCGCCACCCTGATGCAAAAATAAAAACCCATGACTCGCAAAAAATATGGCACGAACTGCGAAAAAATATGAGTGGAACATGCAATACGGAGCAATGTTGGTTGAAGCAGCAATTTGTGTCCGACACGGGGGATAGTGATTTATTAAATTATACGTTCGCACCAGAGTCTCCACAAGCATGGCGAACAAATCCCAACGAGTGGCTAAATAGTACTGATATAGAAAATGTAATGCGTCAATATGAGCACGCATATCCATGTTTTCAATTTTTAGGCCCAAGTCCCATTGATTTCGATAAAAAGCAAAGCAAAACGAAATGTGTGTGGGATGAGCTGTGCAACTTTGATTTAAAGGCTCATCTATACAAAGGATGTAATAAAATCGGTATAATATTTAATACTGATCCTCATTACAAGTCGGGTTCACATTGGATTTCACTTTTTATAAATACGAAACGTGGATATGTATATTTTTTTGATAGTGTGGGAGATCCTGCCCCCAAGGAAGTGAATCAATTGATAGATCGGATCATTGATCAATCTAAAGAACAAGGTATTGAAATGGCGCGATTGGACAATAAAACGCGCCATCAGAGATCAAATACAGAGTGTGGTATGTATAGTTTGTATTTTATTATTCAATCTCTTAAAGATATTCATCCGGAAAAAAAAATGAGCGAACGTATTCCAGACAAAGAAATGGAACGTTTTAGAGAAATTTACTTTAATCCGTCGCATCAACTATAATTGGTAATTCATTTTGCAAAATAAATATTAAACAATATTGGTTATTATTTATTATACAATGGATTTTCTTGGAAATGAAAATAAATCTCTATTATGGAGTGTATTGCAGGAAAGTGATGTATTTCAAAATATCCCGAACAATAGATTTGACGATATACGAGCCACATTTGACAAGGTTTTAAATAATTATAATCAAAATAGTAATTCGTCTTCTATAAAACAGGACATGGTTAGTATGAACAAGGAGGTAATACCCATTTTGTTAAATAAAATTAATTCGATTTCTACTTCTACGTCAGATGTCAAATCAAGTCAGAAAAAATTAGAGGTAGTGTATCGTGCCGAAGACATGCGTGTTGAGGATGTACATAAAAAACGTGCAGAAGAATTCAATACTAAGATTCAAGAACAGCAAACGAATATGAATGAGCTTTTGCAACCTAAAAAGCCGAAAGAAGTGTCTTTTGCTGACAATAAAGAAGATAAACCGCTTGGTGGCGACATGGAGAGACTAATTCAAGATATGCTTACATCACGTGAACGCGAATTAGAAACAATATCTGCAACACAGGGTGATATTAATGATGCTAAAAAATGGATTGGCACGAGTGAAACTACTGAGAAAAAAATACCCATTAATGAAGGGCGTGTTTTAGAAGGACATATTAAAGAAATCCAAGTTTTAGAAAGTATAGATTCACAAGATGAAAATATAACAAGTACAAGTATAACAGATACGAGAATAATACCAAAGAATAACGATATCATGTCAAAATTTAAGAAAAAGGACCCATATAGAGAAGTCATGGATGAATTAAAAGTATTGAAAGGTAATCAGGGGGAAATGATGACTCTTCTGGAAAAAATATTCATTATGTTAGAAAAAGACTTTACTGATGAATAAAATAAAAGAAATAGTTTATTTTAGCCATATTTTATACGACAGCGCGTAAATAAAAATATTTATTCTATATATAACCATGGCATGGATTGATGAAATCAAAAAAGCTCTCAAGGCAAACCCTGGAAAATCTGTTGCTGACATTATTCCTATTGCACAGAAAAGTTATGCAGAATCAAAAGCCAAGATGTCGAGTAGTTTAGGTGTGAGTGCAAAACCTGCTACCAGAAAGCGTACAAGACGCGCAAAGAGCGCAAAGAAGGGTACAAAGAAGGTGGGTGCAAAGAAAGGCACCAAGAAGGGTGCAAAGAAGGGTGCAAAGAAAGGTGCAAAGAAAGGTGCAAAGAAAACTCGCCGTAGAAAAGGTAAAAAGGGTGCAAAGAAGGGGGGTAAATGTGGTGCTTGTCCACAAGCACCTGTACCTGCATAAATGTAATAAATATAATAAAAAATGAAATCCATATTTTAATATTTTAATATATTTATATAAGTAAAATGAGAAGCAATTGGTATCCCATGTGTGATTATAAAAAGTTGGTTGGTTCAGTATTAAAGAAAACTGATGAGGAAGGAAATATAACTGAAGTAAAGATTACTGGGTATGAGATGGATTATGACGACATATTTCGCCAGACAGATGGCCATGCAGGATTTTTAATCCACACAATTACTCTCAGTGATGGAAATACATTTACATTCAACCGTATTATAGAGTTATTCAATAAATACGGTGAATTGATTCAATCATAACTGCATATTATATTGCATTTATGATTTATACTATAGTAAAGTTTTATTCAAAGGTGTATGTTATAGTTTAATTCTTTCGAACTTAAATTTTTTTCCCATTTGTATCAATTTTCCTACAACAATAGGATTCGCACCCGTTTCTTGTGCAACGCGGAAACTCTCAATGTCGTAAATTTCCATCGTCTTTTTATTTCGAGCATATTCCTTGCCTTCCATTTTAATAACATCTACTTCGCGTTCCATAAATTTTTCATTCACATGTGATACTGTGTCCGATTCTTCGTTAGTAATAGATGGCCTATATGAAAATGCCTTTTCGTTGGGTTTACCGAAAGAGAAGCATTGCAGTTTTTCACTCGAGCCACTGGTAGCATGTATGGAACAATCAATAGAAGCCTCTTTCACAGCAGTCAACAATTTTTTAGCAATGTTCTCTTTTAGTGTGGAAATTTCATACAATGATTCATCTGTAGTAATGGGCGTTTGTTTATCTATTTTACTCCTATCTTTTACTCGCAATTCAACCGCTTCTTCGCTGGTTTTCTGCCTTTCACTTAGGGTTGCAATATATAGAAATACATTTACTGTTCGCAATTCTTCAGGCAAGTCTTCATGACTACATATACGTTTCGCACGACCGATAACTTGTTCTACACGCACAGGATGCCAATATGGTTCAGTAATATGCACATATCTTACATTGCGAAGTGAAATTCCCTCTGCACCAGAAGCGGTAATCATAAACACTTTGATAATTTCCCCCATAAAATTGTTAGCGGAAATAGGTTTTAATACACTCACAAGGCTGTCTGGTACCCCGGTCCAATTAGAATTAAAAATATTTCGGACAATTTCCTTTTCATCTGCATCTTCCGTACCGGTATATAGTACGAACATGGGTTTTCCAAGATCACTTTCTCGACGATCCAATGACCAAGTACCCTGAGTATCTTTTTTGATACGAAACTGTGCGAAACCATTCGCTTCCAAAATAAGTTTGAAAATACCGATACCCTCAAGGGTTCTAAATTGACTGTATACTAAACTACACCCTTGATGTTCTGGATCTTGTATATTTTCCAACATGGTAAGAAATTTCGGACTATATTTCTGTAGATCAGTGGGTGAGAAATAAGACGCACTATTTTCCTTCATGTTCTGCAATGCGGATTTAATAAGCGCATCGTAAGAGAAATCCATCTCAACACCATCCTGTGTGTGTTTAAGATCAAGATAACGATCATATTGTTTTTTATTATCGCCATCAATTAAATATTCATATGCCCCCTGAATCTCTCTCATTTTGACGTCATCGGTTGCGTGTTTTGTTGCAAGAGCTTTGTACGCCTTTTTAATTTCGGAAACAGAACTCTTATTTTCTATAGCTAATAGTTTATAATAATTGAAATCATCTGCTTCATATGTTCCGTCGGGATTATCTAATCTCTCTTCCATGGTCGCAGCATCCAACATATCCTCATTCAAAGAGAGTGATAATTCTTGCAATGACTTGCTCTCGGACGGTTTAGGTCGTTTCATCGTTTCCGGAAAAACGAAATTGCAGGCTGCACGTGAGAAAATCCTATACGTAGAGACTGAATCTTCATATAATTCAGCGACTGGTTTCAATGCCTTTTTCTTTCGATTACGTGATTCTAATTCGCGCTCTTCAATGCGTTCTTTTTCATACAATGAGAATTGATAATCACTCATAGGAACTTTTATTACATGTAGATCGGTCGTTTTATCGAATCGAGGCATAAGCTGTTCCTGAGCACTTCTAAAATAAGAAGTGAGGCCCACAATACGGCGTTTGAATAAATTGGCGTTTTTCACATTACCCTTGTCGTCGATAAAATAAGAATTGAATCCATCCATTGTATCTGGAAGAGCCTTGTATAATTCCACTTTAATGCCACTTGTCAAAATAGCGATATCGTTCTTTAGGAGAATACCCGCGATGATTTTTTCAAAATATTCGTCGCTGACATTTCCGCGTTCATCTACTTTCGCTTGTGATACACCTATATATTTTTCGGACCGCTTTTTATTAATAAAACCGAATGGGTTGCGCGTAACGGTGAGAATTTTAAGAGAAGGTTTATATTCAATCTGATCCATAACACTTACTCCTGCAAACATGTCTGTAATGGTGGTTTTTGAGACTGTTTTTGTCGTTTTAATATTGAGTGGAAAGTTCCATGTTTTAATATACCCGCGTAAAATATTGAATAAAATACCAAGTTCGTTGGGATAATTAATCATAGGAGTTCCCGTTAAAAAAACAATCTTGACGTTTTCGGCCGCCATTAAGTATTCGTATAATTTATACGAAAGTGAATCGGGTTTTTTCAATTTATTTACGATACGACTTACGAAATTATGCGCTTCGTCAACGATGATGACTTTATTATCAAAGGGATTTATTCTATAGTTCAGCGACAAGTCGCGCAGATGACCAATTCGCATGCCATTATAATTGATAAATTGATACTTGTTGCGTATCATTTCGTTTATTTGAGAATCAATATTATTTTTGTATTCCGTATCCAGACCTTCGAAATTGGACGGTTTAACGACATTTACCAACCATGCGCCTCCGCGTCGGCGGATGTAATCCTCGGACAACTGCAGCATGCGACTTAATTCGGAAATAAGTTGTTCATTTTTACCCACTTGGACGAACTCCCAAAACTGGTTTTTTTTGTATATGTGATCGCCGCATTTTTTCAACTCTTCAATATAATTACGGCGTAATGAAGCTGGTGTCATGACAATAACTTGTTTATCGGTTTTCAGACCCTCGGCTATAGCAATAGACGAGCAAGTTTTTCCTGAACCAAGACCATGATACAATAATAAACCTCTATAGGGTGTATATATTGATAAATAATCGCGAACAATTTTTTGATGTGTCATGATACGAAATTCTTCACTGCGTTTGTCTGAGCAACTAATTTGTTGGGTAAGATCGCCCAGTTCGGTTTTGTATTTAGAAAAGAGTGTATTAATGAAATTGACGAATATCTCTCTATTATTCAAGTAATAGGCTGATGCGCGAATGATTTCATTTCTCTTCTTAGGTAATCGTTTTACAGTTTCCGTGTCGCCGATTTGAATCATAGTCATTGGGCCTTCCGCGATAACGGTTTTGGATGGTTGTGGTGTAATGCGTTTACCTGAAATAGATGCACTGTCGGGTGCCTCAGGCGCACTCGGCGCACCTTGCATACCTTGCTCATCGATTTCAATACCGATGACTTCATCTGTAATGCGAACGCGTTTCTTTGTTTTCCTTGAAGCGTTATTTGAAGCATTCTTTGAAGCATTCTTTGAAGCAGGTTTTGAAGCATCTTGTTGTAAAGGAGTACTTGCCGGTGGTTCGTCTGATATCTCTAACATGGGTGCCAATCTATCGATTTCACCAACCGGTTTCTTTTTTCGTGTTTTAAATGCGGTGGAAATGCGTGATAAAAAAAGATTTCTGTCAAGTGCATTATCCTTTGAATTATCAGTGATAATTAATTCAAATGTTAAATCATCTTTTTTTTTGGCAATAGGTTTTGCTTTGAGCTTTTCTAAAATGGATGTTTTTGCAGACATGGTTCTTATATAAAATTAATATTATATATTATTCTCTTTTACTGAAAAAAGACAATAATTATATTTTTTACATTATACTTGTTGCACTATACTTGTTGCACTATACTTGTTGCACTATACTTGTTGCACTATACTTGTTGCACTATACTGGGCTCTTGCTACACAATTTATATGCTTTAAGGCATGCCAACTGTTCGGCCTTCTTTTTAACCTTGTGTGTTCCGGTTCCAAAAATAATAAATACATTTCCGATTTGTTCGTACAGATTTTGAATGTCCTGAAGTGAATTGAAATTTTCATATGGTATCGCATTTGCGGGGTTCATTTCATAAATCTGTGCTCCTAAACATAAATAAACACCCATAGTATACCCATCGTCTGAGTCATTGTTAATTTCAATATAGTCGGGGGTTGTTTTGAATTCCTTTTGAATAATAACCTGAAATAGATTTTTGAAATTGTCCTGGCTTCTTATAATGGTATCCCAATCAACGTGTTTTTCGAAAATGTTTTCAATAAATATCTGGGCCATTTGAAACCCTGGTCCAGTAACAAATACATTATCAAACCATTTATCGTCATCGTGAATTTCAATCTTGTTAAAGTCTAAAAATAATGCTCCTAAAAATGCTTCAAAAAGGCAGCCAAGTTTTTTATGGGACATACGAGTTCCTTTTTCTTCAGCATGTCGTGAAATTAGCAGCCATTTGTGAAGACCCATTTCTTGTGCAAGAGCTCCGATTGCTTCATTTTTCACCAACTTGATTTTATTTTCAGTCATAAACCCTTCATTTTCTTTAGGAAAACGGCGATACAAGTAATATTTTGTAATACATTCCAATACACCATCTCCGAGAAATTCGAGACGTTCATTGGACTTGGTCTTAAGAGACAAACAATTATCTGGTTGTTCTGTTATAGTAATATTTTCTTGCTCATTTAGCAAATATGGACGTTTCATATAAGATTTATGTACAAAGGCTCGCTTGTATAAATTAATATTATGAATTTTAGAAGGAATTCCATATTTCGACAATATATTTTCTACATCTCGAACTGAAATATCAATATTTTGTGGATTGTAAGGATTAAATATAAGTCCTTCATCTGAAGAAACTATATCTATGTCGTGTTTTATCAATTTAGATACATCTTCCTTGTCGTATTCGTTATAATCTTCAGCGTCGCTCATCAAGTAATATTCTATAACTATAGATGTATTATTCTAAATCAATTTTTAAAATTATCTTTCGGTATAGTATAAACTATGGTTCTTATGAGTGCAGGAAAAAAAGCGCGCAATGTCGCAAGTATTGCAAATAGCACATGTATTTATGGCAGCATGGGTGGTTCACCACCAAATGTTGGAAATAACACGAATATGGGTGTTTATAATGCCATTCGAACACGTGGAGGAAAAGGTATTCCCGCTCCTTATCAGAAGTGTGGACCCAAAACAATCGACTACTTGAAAAAGAACAATCTTCTTTCCATCAACCCTGCCGGATCTGGTGGAATTAGTCGCATGTTTAGTTATTACTAATCATCATAAATAACATAAATAACATATTATAATAAAATATTCACGTTTATTATAATGCCTCAAAGAAACGGATATAGAAGTAGTCGCGGACGCTCAGCAATTGCTCGACGAGCAACATTCGGTGGTCCAAGTGGTACCAATGGTATCATGCCAAGTGTTTTAGTAAAAACAAGCACTGGTGAAATTGTTCGAACCGCATATTTTGGTGGTATGAAAAAGGGTGGCGCCGCACCAAGTGCAACTGGTTTTATGACACCAAGTAATAGAGGTAATCGTCCTTCTGCACCCGCCCTTTTGCCTAATTATTTATTTAAGATGACACAATATCAATCTCGTGCGGGTGGTTATTCTGGTATGGGTGGACCCATGCTTTAAACATTCGTGATAATATAAATTATAAATTATAAATTATAAATATAATCTATACAATATCATTATGGAATGTAAAAACCCCCTCGGAAAAACATATGTATTATACCCAGACCAATGTAAGTTAATTTACAATATGTCTTATTTGTCGCTTGGGGCATCTATATATGCTATATACAATGGGCAATATTTGCTCGCATGTTGTTCGGGTGGCGTATTTATTACTTCAATATCTTATTGGGAAAATCCATTATTCGATTCACCCAGAAGATATATTGATATAGCTTATCTTTCAATAGCTTTATTCTATCAATTATATCGCGCATACTCATCTCAATATATGGTATTTTATTATACAATTATGATGTTTTCTATTAGTTTTTACCCATTAGGATACTATTATTATAATAAAGGCCTGTATTGGGAATCTACATATGCTCAATGCATGATACATATTTTATCTAATATTGCAAATATTATTTTATATTCGAGTCAATTTGATACCATTGAAGAATTGCCGAAAATATAATATATATAATTTATTACTTTTGAAACCATTTAATAAGTATTTTATATGATTCATATAAAATGCGTATTGAAATAGATGTGCGTGAAAAGGAATTGATTGATATATTGAAAGTGGTGAATTCTATGAACGGAACTCACGAAATAATCACAAAGGCTCTCCCAATAGGTGATATTATTATATATGATGACGAAGGTAATGAAAGAATAATAATAGAACGTAAATCTCTCTATGATTTAGCTTCAAGTATAAAAGATGGTCGCTACAAGGAACAATCATTTCGATTGAGCAATACGAATGTACCCAACCATAATATATTTTATTTGATCGAGGGGGATTGGAATACTTATAATGAGAAAAAGGGTCGTATGGATAAAAATACGCTCATGTCGGCATGTATAACCATAAATCATTATAAAGGATTTTCGTTGTGGAAAGCGAATTCAATGAATGAAAGCGCTACATGGATAGTACAATTATGTAATAAAATGAAGAAGATGGACACCAGTGAGAAGTCATATTATAGTATTGGTGAATTGAATAAACCTGTCGACCAATCTTATTGTGATGTAGTAACTGTTCATAGAGAGAAGAAGAAAAATATAACAGGGGATAATATTGGAGAGATTATGCTTACATGTTTGCCGGGTGTAAGTATAAAATCTGCACAGGCATTGTTAGCAAAATATGGTTCATTGAAATGTTTAATAGAAGCAATTGAATGTGATGATGTGGAGTTGAAAACGATTACAATAGAATCGTCTGGTGGAAAATCGCGTAAAATAGGAAAGAATGTATTGGAAGCTTTGCATAAAATTAAATAAAAATAAAAATTTATTATTTCATATAATAGTATATTATATGTCAAATTATATGAAGTCGATTCAATATATTGTTGTTTTCTTATTCGGTTTAGCCATTGCCTATAAAAATAATTTCAAGTCACCAAAAAAAAACGAATTAGTTCTCATATGGCAGAATAAATGCTATCACGTTCATCATTGGATAACGTATTCACTCATTATAGCCTCATTATATAGCCATTTTCTTATGGATATCAAGTATATCCATATATTAACCTGTTTCCTATTAGGATTGGTTGCCGAAGACCTGTTATATAGAGATATTCTTGATATTAGAGAGCCTTGTAGTAAAACATTTACGTTATCGTCCAGTGTATACGAAAAAAGGTAAGTTTTTTGTCCAGTGTATACGAAAAAAGGTAGTATTTTTGCAAAAAAAATTGACAGACGTGATTTCTAACAACAGTTTCGTAAAGAATGCTAACTAACTTATACACAAGTATCATGCCAATCGAATTAAGTAAGGAAATGAAAACAGTAGGTTTGTTCTATTTCATGTGGATTGTATTGAGCTACCTTGCGCCACACATGTATGTCTATTTTTGCACACCCATTACAATCATTGGTTTCCTTATAAGTCCGTTTATAGCAGCTGCACCACACTGTAGTGCACTTCGTTGGGTCATCTATGAGGGAGGTAATATGATTACATCGATGTGGTTGGGTATGGGAACCTATATGGCCGCAAAACTATTAATCCGTGAATAAAAAAAATACAAAAAATACAAAAAATACAAAAATATAAACTATAAATTAATCCTCTATTACTAACTTTAACTTTCTAACTCGCGCCTTTTTTGCATGAACAACAGGTTCTTTTTCTGGTTCAGGAACAGGTTCTTGCACAGCCGGTTCTTGCATCTGAACCTCAACAACAGGTTCTTGCACAGCCGGTTCTTGCATCTGAACCTCAACAACAGGTTCTTGCACAGCCGGTTCTTGCACAGCCGGTTCTTGCAATTCAGTTATACTACCATCATCTTCCTCCTTCATAACCTTTATTTTTTTCGGTCTGCCACGTGGCTTCTTCGCTACAGCAGCCGGTTCTTGCACAGCCGGTTCTTGCACAGCCGGTTCTTGCAATTCAGTTATACTACCATCATCTTCCTCCTTCATAACCTTTATTTTTTTCGGTCTGCCACGTGGCTTCTTCGCTACAGCAGTCGATTCTTGTACAGCAGTCGATTCTTGTACAGCAGTCGATTCTTGTACAGCAGTCGATTCTTGTACAGCAGCCCCTTGCACAATAACCTCAGTTATACTACCATCATCTTCCTCCTTCATAACCTTCATTTTTTTAGGTCTCCCACGCGCCTTTTTGGGAGCATCCGGATCTTTGACTTTAGCAACACTTTTTGTACGAATTGGCTTTGTCGGTTCATCCAAAAACTCATCAAAAAGCAATATCTTCACCTGTTTATTTCGCAAGTCTGTTAGTTTCTTCTCTATTTTATCAGGATCATTACCAATCAGCTGCATTGCAGACTCTGTCATTTTATTAAATTCTTCACGAACTGGTTGAAAACACGCCATGTCATCAAGAACCAATTCAAACACTTGTTGAACTGGTTTCATAATCTGATTCGTAATATAGTGTCCATAATTCGGTCGTAGTTTATTCTCAATTATATAATCAGGATGCTCAATTTTTTCACCCTGTAAAGCCTTTTTATTTTCAATTTCAATATACACAAAAGGGATTCTATCTCCTGATCCTGGTTTATTTCCTGGGTCGCGCTTACCCATTCTATCCGCCAAAACTTTATGAGCAATCTGCAGCGGATTTTTATAGGTGGATCTCAAAGCTTTCGAAATGATCAATTTATCGAGAGGATATTTTTCTTGCACGATATTGCGTAAGCATTCCCGCAGGAATTCCACAGCGCGTTCTACGTTTTGCTCCTTCATCAATATATCAATAATACCACCATATACATCCTTTACAATAGGAGCATTATCGCGGCGTTTCAATACAATACCCATGCTTTTTCTATCGCCCTTTTCTGGATCAGTTTCATACAACATACCTACATAGCGTTTTTTTGAAAGTAAGCAAAACGGCATGAATGTTTTCTCATATTCAAGATCATGTGGTTTTTTCAAGCATTTTGTTGCCAACGCGCCGGCTTCTTGAGCCAAGTCAATCGTAATTTCAAGAGCCTTTTTACCACGCACCTTTTCGCCATCCAATGTTTCCAAGTTGAACGTGAAGAACACTGAATCTGTGTCGCCGTAAATATATTCCGCCTTGGAACGCATGCGCCCATATCTCGTTTCAACTTCAATATCACCATATGTTTCTTCGACAACGCGACGCGCATAAGTAAGCAACTTTCTACCAGTAGCAGTGGTTGATGCAGCAACATCCTTTTCGAAAAATGTACTTGTTTTTGCACCACACCCACCATATAGTGAATTAGCGGTAACTTTATAACTTTGTTGTCGCTTATCTAAAATATTCTTCATGAAATCATCTTTTTGTTGCGGAATCATTTTACGCGTGGCTTTACGGGCAGCCAACAACTCTTCCAAAATAGAAGGCATAATACCTTTTTTCCCATCAGGAAATTGTGCAAAACGACAATGACGCATACCACTAACCACTTTTTCCAACTTACCGCGTTCATTCGCCTGCCATTTATAAATTTCGTGTTCGATATCTACATATTCATAACCAGGTAAGTCATTATAAATATAAACGCCGTCCCCATCACGCGTACCCCACTCAGAACCTTGAATTAAATTACCTTCCAAGTCATACTCTTTACTCCACACCTTACTATCGTGCGACAAGTTTTCACTAATCATAGATGATGGATACAGAGAACTATAATCCACACATGCTACAGGATTATCCAAGTAAAGATTGCACTTGGGTGGTAATACAATAGCTCCATCGTAGCCACTCCACCTTTCTCCATCAGCGGGCTCCTGATATTCAGGTTTTTCAATGGTTGGCATCAATGTGTTTTTTTCTCGACATTTTTTCGCGATATAACTCGTCAACTTGATGCCTTGACCACGCATAACCACGAAATTAATCGGTACACTGCAGATTTTCGACATTTCCACATAGCCAGTAATGACATCAATTTTGCGCATAAGATGATGCACCAGATTACAATCCTGAATACAGTATTTAGCAATGACAGCGCGTTCTTTGGGTCCCTCATTCGTCATACGAAAGATGTCCTGTGGGGTAACATCATCCTTGGCGAGACCCCATTTAACGTGTTTTGTCATATCTGGAGTTTCTTCTCCAGCAATTTCAATAATATTATTCTTATAATCAATGTGTTCAACAACGCATTTTTTGCCGTCCTTGTAATAATCGGTTGAATGACTGGATTCTTCAAAGTTGATGAAGCTACCAGGTTCCAATCCAGTAATATTTTTCGTATGTATAAGAGTCCTATTCGTAGCTTCATTATACTCCACCCTTTTCACCGAATCGCCGATGAAATAACCAGCAACATAGTCCAGTTTATAAGAAGTCAAGTTGTAATCTCTGCGGAAATAATTATACATATCCACTTGAAGTCGACCATTCATTTTTATGAATTTCAAGTCATGTTGTCCACTTGCAATGACAATGCTGCTTTCTTCGATTTTCAACACATTGGTCTTGTAATCACGTGAAGCGCATAATTCGTCTTTATTACGAGACAACTTCAGGAAACTATTAACAATATTGTTTTCCATGGCACGCCGAAACATGAATTCGTAATCAAAACCGAAAATGTTATATCCGATAATAATATCCGGATTCTCCTTTTGAATTAGTTCTGTCCACGCCAACATGACCTTTTTTTCAGTGTCGTAGCTATCTATTTTCGCGCCATCAACCTGGTCGCATGTATCGAGTGCAATACAATGATTCAAGTAGGGTTTCTCTTCGCCGTATTTTAGAAAAGTGGAACCAATAAATGTGATCTTGTCGCCTTCAACTTGTGGGAAAATAGCATTGAAGCATTTATTAAGAATGGTAATCAACCCTTCGCGGTCGACTTTTCCAGTTGCAGGAAACATATTTATCACATCGAAAACGCGAGCTTTTTTTTCAATACGCTTAACTTTGGGTAGTTGTGTCTTGTTCGAATACATGGCTTCTCCTTCCACACCACTATTGGCAACCCCTTCATTACCATCGTCTCCACCTTCACCATCATTATTTTGCGCTGCTTCCCACGATTGTTCATACATGGCTTCAACGAGTTCTGCATCACCGCAATCTTGTTGAATCATGTTTTTTACAGGGTTGCTCAATAGTGCATCGATAAGATTGCCCACCTCCTCTTCATTAAGGTCTAATTTACAATAGATGCGTTCGATTTTATCGTAATAGCCGTATCCGAAAGCGGACATAACCATAGATCGAAATTCGTCCTTGGTAATCTGTGGGCGACCGTCATTTTGCATGGCGCTTTCAATAAAATTATCAATAATATTTTGAGCGAGTTTCTTGTAAGTTTTAACCGGTAATGGAAAATCACCGTGGCTACTACTGGCCTCTATATCAAAGCTACAAATCTTGTATGGGACAATGGTCTCCTTGTCATTCTGGGGAATAATATCGGTATAACTCATTTCGAATTCAAAATCACAAGTAGTTGTTTTACCGCGAATCTGTTTTGCCTTGTCAAGTGGGATTTTAATCCAACCCGAAGGACTGATTTCATTTACGTGGAAGAATCGTAAAAGAGGGGGAATATTGCCTTCGTATAAATACATGGCCCTATTTTTATAGATATAACCCTCACTTAATAATGTTCGACGTTTATCCACATAACCATAAAATATATTTTTTACTTTATTCATACATAGAGTATTATTGAATTGCATAAGAATAAATTTGTGGTCTCGACCACCGTCAAAACCATATAATTTTTTGCGATTCACCAATTGATTGTTGCATATAGACTGTTTATAATAGACACCAATTTTTGTTCCGATATAATTGATAAATTGCATACGATCACTATTGGTAAAGCCGTCGTGGACCTTGATATAAAAGAATGGTTTAAAATCGTCCACAATGATGGAGCAAGTTTTCCCGGTCTCATTGATGGCGAACATTTGAATAATAAAACGTTTATTGTCTTTTATGGAGAATTTCTTGTCATCACCACTACTGCTACTATCACCATCCCCGCCATCTCCAGACTGATCCCGCTCCTTATCATATATATTGAAGTCCAAAAGTTTGAAGCTACGACTTGTTAATTTCGGCATTATTGTAATTTAATGCCATAGTTTTACGTGGTTTAATGATATTCATTTTTATTTAATATGATATTAACTATTATTAAGTATTACAAAATAATACAAAATAATATGAACTTATGATCTCTTTTTAGTGCGTTTTTTTCTCTTGCAACGTTTATTGCGAGTATTGCGTAATTTCCGAGCAACACGGCGAGTACCAAGTCGAGTACCACGCCGAGAACCACGTCGAGCACCACCACTAACACGTCGAGCACCACCACTAACACGTCGAGCACCACCACCAACGCGTCGAGCACCACCACCCATTTTATGTTTTTTATTCGAGTGTGCAATTTTTTCATTAATCCATGATTCAAGTTCTTGCACTTCATGACTACCGCTATATGTATCCTTAAGTTTACCATCTATCATATGTACTATGGTAGGGAATCCTTGCACATCATTGAATGATTTCATATGAGGAATACCATCATCGCTTGCCTCGGCCATGATAAAATTTTCGTCATTTCCGTAGTCAGCCTGTGGTTTATAATCTTTTTCATTTTCAAGATCAATACCGAGAGTTTTGCATATAGTATTCCATTTTGGTCGCAAGTTTTGGCAATGACCACACCATGGTGCATAAAATTTAACAACCGCATGTTTTTTTGGATGATGTTTATTAAATTCGTTGGCACTATCCCGATCAGTAATCTTGAAATACTTCATAGCACCTATACAATAATATAATATAATAATAATTTTTTTCTCGTCAAGTATAATATATGCAAGAAATCCATAAAATATTTATTATAGGATTTATATTTTTATTAGGTCTATATTATTGCTTAACCGTAAATGAGAAAACAATATACGAAGGTTATGCGAATAAAAATAATGCATGCCCGAATATTTTGATCCAAAAAGGGAGTGAAATATATTTATACAATTCTAAAAAAGCCAAAATACCAGGTGTAAACCCTATTAAATTTGATAATTTAGAGGGTTATGTGGAATATTTAGAGTGGCAAAAACACAATAATATAATTTGCCCAGTATTATTTTTGCAACGTTCATATGACGCACAGGGAAAGGCGATATATCAAGTAAGACCCGATATTTTTGATGCACAAGGAGGATTGCCTGCAACTGTCCCAATAGGTGAACAACCAGCAGAAATGTCTAAATTAGTGGATGCTGGTAGAAACGACCAACCGTATAATAAAAACAGTTTCCCGGCATATGATCCAATGAATTTATATCAAGGAGAATATACCCCTTTAGATAAAATGTATCACGCTCAAGAGAAAAATAAAGTCAGCGACAATCCAATGGATGTGAATTGGGGTGGTACTGAATATACAAAAAAACAAGTTGCGGACGGAAAGTATGTAGGAGATGAAGTACTAATGGCGGTTGCATAAATGTTCGTAAAAAATATAATATCATTCTATATTATAACAATGTCAATAGCATCGTTAAAACAACTTGCGTCAGTTTTTTCCAATTGCCCTGAAGACAACAAAAACGAATGTGTAGATAGAGAGAAACATATTCAAGTGAGCGACTTCAATATGTTAAAAGAAATTCTCAAAGAAGGAGAATATAGTATGGAAGGAGTTGACTATAACAAAAAAGAGTCGTGTACTGGTGAGACAAGTATAACTCATGCAAGTAATATAATAACTGTTGATCATACAATTTTAATCAATAATGAAGTGATTACAAGATTTGTAACGATTAGTATGGATTCATCAAACAGAATATATTCTAACTCAACCACACAGGGAGAAAATTACACAGCCAAAAAACAGTTAAAGGTTATTTCAATATCATCCAACGAGGTAATATTTAGTGGAAATGGAAGTAGCACGTCAACAGAAAACTATTATTGTGGAGCAAATATTAAGAAAATAATAAAGGCAATAGATGATAACACTTTTTCCATTGAAACAATATTCGGTGGTGAAAAAGCATATCATGAGACTTATACAAAAAAACAAGTTTCTGTTGGTGGTTTTGCTGGGGGTATATAAATGTTCGTAAAAATTATAATATCATTCTATATTATAACAATGTCAATAGCATCGTTAAAACAACTTGCGTCAGTTTTTTCCAATTGCCCTGAAGACAACAAAAACGAATGTGTAGGTAGAGAGAAACATATTCAAGTAAGCGACTTCAATATGTTAAAAGAAATTATCTCAGAAGGAGAATATAGTATGGAAGGAGTTGACTATAACAAAAAAGAGTCGTGTACTGGTGAGACAAGTATAACTCATGCAAGTAATAGAATAAATATTTCATCTACATTTAGTTTCAAAGATAATAAAGATTTTGTAAGATATGGACCGATTAGTCTGGATTCATCAAACAGAGTATATGCTCAATCAACCACAGTGGGAGAAAATTACACGGCCGAAAAACATTTCATTCTTAGTTCAATATCATCCAACGAGGTAATATTACTTGGATATGGAAGTAGCACGTCAACAGAAAACTATTATTGTGGAGCAAATATTAAGAAAATAATAAAGGCAATAGATGAGAAAACTTTTTCCATTGAAACAACACTCGGTGGTGAAAAAGCATCTGATACCACTTATACAAGAAGACCAGTTTCTGTCGGAGATGAAATGTCCCCCCATTTAGATTCACTAATGTAAAGTCATTATAATCGGACAATGATCGCTAATATAATATCTCGAATTATCTATAATATTCATTGCATTCGTGCACACGTCTTTTAATACATGCCGGTTTTTGACTTTATTAATTAGTGATGGTGAAACAAAGAAGTGGTCTAATTGAGATAGTTCGCCATGGTCAATTACGGATGAGAGGTTTTTATCATACCAATGACTATAATAAGGTATACTATTCGTATAACTATCGAATAAATTAATATATGATTTTTTTGTCAGGATTTTCAATTCATTACTTTTTGAAACACAATTGAAATCACCTGTGATAATAACATTTGAAGTTGTTATTTTTGTTATTAGAAATCGCAATTCTCGTTCGCGTGTTATATTATTAATACCCGAATGATCACTTTTTAAATGACAATTGTAAATGGTAATTGGTTGTCTAATAGCCGGATCAAAAACAGTCAATGCTATAATTTTTGAGGTATGTGTTTTAAATTCAATAATATCTATATGTTTTTTGACTAAAAATACATTAAACATAATTTTTTTTTTAATTTCTTCAGTATCGACAATTAATCTGTAATTACCTAACATATTTTCAAGAAGTTTTATGTTATCAATGGAAGAAATTTCTTGTAAACATAATATATCTGCGTCAACTTGTCGCATATAGAAAATGACATTTCGATAATATAACTCGGTATTATGTTTAACCATATTTACACCAAAAAATTCCATATTCCACGAGCATATACGTATTGAAACACGATATTTATATACATAATATAAAATGATAAAAACTAAAATTATCAATAAAAATCCATATTTTAATAGTATACTGGAATTTTTATTTTTCTTAATCATCGCTTATATAATTGTTAGAAATAAATATGCTATTGCAATTTCAAAAATAACATCATATGATACTAAATCCATATAATATTGATATAATATTGATATAATTCCTTAAGAGTGGTTATATCAATAGTAAAATGAAAATGAAAATGAAAATTTAATTAAGAAATAAGGTACTGAAAGTATCACAACTACCCCCATCAAATTTTGCGACATATTTAACAGAGTTGGGCATAGTATGTTCATCATTATCATAATAAAATTCCCAAGACAGAAATCCTGAATTAGCACCATTTTTAATACAATCGTATATATCACCTTCGAATTGTGCATATGTGCCGCGGTTGATAGATGAATTTTGTGGGAAGATATTGGTAGGTATATTACCATAACCACCCAATCGATTCGCTAATATATGACCAGCATCACAATTCTGTTCTCCATCGTCTTCTAAAATACGAGAATAGTGTTGAGTACAACTGGTTGTGCCGGAACCATTATCTAATGAATCAGGTGTAATTGTGCCGGAAGCGGAGACAACAACTTCATAATTATTATGTAATTTATAAATATAATTCATATCAGCACTACCATTACCCATAATAACATGATTATTACCTTCTATAGGGCATGGTACAGTAGTACATACACAATCAGAATGTGTTAAAGTTAAATAAGATTGTAAAAACAGGAAAAAAAGAGGTTTCCACATCATTTAATATAATAGTATATAATTTATATAATATTATATAATTTATAACATTATATACTTTATAGTAAAATACGGTAAAAAAATAAATATGCCATGGCAATTTCAAAAATAACATCATAAGATAACACTATAAAAGTATCACATATATTGTGTTTTGTTATAATATATTGGTCATTTTGGTCTTTAATATGTACATCAACTGTACGGAAACCTTTATACCATACAGAAACAGTCCACCAAGCGCTAACATAAATCATCACAAAAAACATAGATAATTGTCTATAAAAATGTTGTTGGTGTTCATACAATGTTTTTAGATTACATAGGGTTACCGCTGACATTGCCATTAAAGAACCCGTCGTATTCACTTGTCTGGTAGAGTTTCTTTCGATGGATGTATTTTTTTTATATACATTTATGACTATAAATGCAATTACCATATGTAGGAAGATAATGTGATTGAAACTAAAAATTCTATCTCCAAAATATAACCCAATTGTCGTAATACAACCTCCTTCTTGAAATCCTTGCAAAAACAAACCTAAATAATGCGGAACTGCCAAACTATCCTTTTTACTGTAATAAAATACCATAGGTTTAATAATTCTTGTATTGCTTATGTGTAATACAAATTCAATAAATGTCCATATTAGTGTAGAATAACTTAGTATAATAAAACAATCTATTGAATTATTCGTTATATAGTCGTCCAAACATAATCCAATGGAAAATAAACAATAATTTATTTTTGTATTCGCCTTTGTTGCAAAATCACCAATTCGAACTATATTATATTTCTTATTCGTTAGAAACATACTATATATTGATATTTTTTATTATTCATAGCTATTTTTCATAGCTATTTTTCATATCTATTTTCATATCTATTTTCATATCTATTTTATAATATAATTTAAATAAATCAATATAAAATTTATATATGTATGTATATAAATTATATGCTACTAATAATGTTAATTGCATGTCTTAATGTGGGGTATTCTACTGCCACATATAATTATTATGAATTAGCCGTTCAAAAATGGTGTAGTACAGATTATATGATTCACGGCTTTTGGCCACAATTTAATAGCACCGCTTATCCCGAAAATTGTAAAAAAGTTTCCTATGTTGAACCAGTTGGGACATTATTGACGAATATGAATACATATTGGCATAAGTGTGATAATACATTATGGGAACATGAATGGGAAAAACATGGTTCTTGTGTACAAGAACAAAATAACATGGACGAGGATACTTATTTTAATACCGCCCTGTCATTATTTTTAGACAACAAAAATTTATTAGAGAATTGTAAAGAGGAGGATTGTATATTAGGATGTTTTGATTTAGACTATAATCTTATAAAATGCGAATAAATAGGTATTTAACATAACTTATATTTTTGGTGTCGAACATTATTGTATCCAATTTCGATCAGCTTTTGCCCATCGTCAAAGTTTAGCATACTATACCCTTCCAACATTGACGGATCTACAAAATATTTGTTAATTTCTCCAACGGGATCCTTACAATTTTGGTTGTTAGCAGCCATTGGGTTGTTAAAATTTGTCTTTACAATCATTAATGTCCTTTTTATCATTTCTTTTAACGAGTCAATTGGGGTATTATCATAAATATATCCTTCATAAGGTGTAATAAACGTAATATTCAAGTATTTACCGTTATGTTCTGGTTGAAGCAATTCATTGCTTAGTGTGCCTCCATCTGCATACAAATTACCATTATATTTTATAGGTGGAAACATACCGGGGATCGCAGACGATGACATCATCAAGAATACCTTGTTTAAATCGTCATTGTCTTCAAAAGAATATACATCCAAACTCCCGCTATACAAATTAACTGCTCCTATCAGAGTGTGAATTACTGGTTTTCCAGGCATTCCATGAATGACCTTTACCAGTGTGTGAAACAATGGATCTGTGTTTAGTAATGAAACCGATGTTGTAGGTAGCAATTTATATATCATTCGATTATCAATGTCATTGTATATTTTCTCTGCTGCCGCAATACCATCACTAATATTAGTATAATAGGAGAGAAATCCTGCATTTAATGCGCCGGCAGAAATACCTGTATACATGTCATAATCATTGCCATCGCCATCGCCAACACCATTTAGTTCCACGACTCGCTTAATTATGCCAATTTCAACTGCACCAAATGCGCCACCACCGCTAAATGATATTTGATTTAATCCACATGAAGTATATAAAAAACTTAACAACAATAATGATTGAAATAACATTATATAGTATATTATATTATATAATTTTATATTCGTGTAATTGACTCAATGAAATGGTTTAAATACATTTTCATTCTTAATTTATAAACAAAATGGAAATTGTAAAGAACGACGATTTTTGCAAGTTAATTGTTTCCAAAGACTATGCCAAAGGTACTGTTATCCATACTCTGAAGGGGGAGATGTATGCGGAGCCATCGAGAACTACGATTGAGGTTGGGAAAGATCAACACGTAGATGATCCATATGGTATTTATATAAATCATTCATTTACACCATCGTGTCTTATAATCAATGATACTGTTGTTGCTGGAAATGATATGAAATCAGGAGATGAGATTACGTTCAACTATAATGTTAGTGAAACTAAAATGGCCACTCCATTTACGGATAATCATACAGGAGAGATGGTATCCGGTAATTCTGTAAATTAATAATAAATATTTTACACATATATATTATTAATCGATTTATTTACTATCAACGTGTTTCATTACTGCATTTAATGTGGCATTGAATGTAAACAGTGTGTTTAATTTATCCATGTCTTGTATAATATCATCACTAACGTCGTCAGACGTTGATTCTGAAAGTTTTTTGGCAAGAGCTGGCAACATTTGAGTTGATTTTGCACCAGACCATTCATTCATCTCAATGATCATGTCTTCTATATGTCTTCTATATTTGGCTAAATGTAATCCATCGTGCAATTTTGTCGTTTTTTCTTTCAATTCTGTTGATATTTTTTTAGAGTCTTGTATATCAGCGCCAGAATCAGAATCAGAATAGGAACTGCTACTTGGTTTCGATATTTCGAATGCCTCCCTTACTTTTCTACTTACGAAACAAAAATAGATTATCAAAAATAATATTGCATATAATAAATATTGGACCCATGTTTTTTCCATAATTTTTTTCATATCCATGTCCATATATATTTAATATAGAGGAAATAATTTCAAAAATTACATAATTTATATATAATTTGTATCGTTTTACATATTATTATTTGAAGCATCACGTAAATTGGTGGGCAATACATAAGAGTATTCAAAATTTACACTAATATTATCAGAAATATCACTTGCTTGAATTATGCGACTCATATTTTCATTAATATGTTCAAGCCAATTAACATTCGCATTACCAGAAGCATCAGTGCCAGCATAAGAATCCATGCCAGCGTAAGCATCAGTGCCAGCATAAGAATAAGCATTACCAGAATCATCCATGCCAGCGTAAGCATCCGTGCCAGCATAAGAATAAGCATTACCAGAAGCATCCATGCCAGCGTAAGCATCCGTGCCAGCATAAGAATAAGCATTACCAGAAGCATCAGCATTCGCACCCACATTATTAGCACTATTAGCACTCACTGCATCAGCCATGCGTCTCAAGCTATTTTGTCTTGAAAGTGCTCCTCCACCACCCCGCCTATATTCGCGAATATCATACCGACATAATGGGCACCTAACATTACTTCGAAACCATGTTTGCGCATCTTCTTGTCTAAAAATATGACCACATTGTCTAATAATACTAATATTATCATTATCATCGAATTCATCTTGGCTAATTGGACATGTACGATTCACTGGATCAATCACTTCTCCAAAAGTCATATTTTCCGTTGCTTCCACAAGTTGAGCATCCGTTGGTCGGACAACTACTGGAGATAAATTGTCCAGGTTATTTGTTGTTCCAAAACCGCTTGGAAATAAAGCCAATAATGTTATAGTATCTAACATATTCTGACTGTGTGTAAATGCTGGAGTTCTTCTACGACTAATACCTGGTTCATTAAATGGAACCACACCAGCACCTGCACCTGCGCCTGCACCTGCACCTGCGCCTGCACCTGCACCTGCGCCTGCACCTGCATTATTACCACTACGTAAACCAGGTATTGCAAAATCGGTTCGAGACAATCTTTGTCGGGAATTGCGATTTCGATTGGAATTTCGATTTAACGGGGGTGGTTCATACACATCTTGATTATTATTATTATGACATATAGTCTCATAAAGATGATTTTCAATGTTATTGAATGATTCTTGAGAGCGATCTATAAAAGAACTATGATGTTCAACCATTTGTAAGTAAGAATTGACTACTTCACGTCTATCCGAGTTGGCCATATTATTATTATTATTATTATTATTATTATTATTATTATTATTATTATTATGACATATAGTCATATAAAGATGATTTTCAATGTTATTAAATGATTCTTGAGAGCGATCTATAAAAATACTATGATGTTCAACCATTTGTAAGTAAGCATTAATTGCATTACGTCGATCAGCGTTGGCCATATTATTATAACACTTATTATAAATGTGTTTAAATGTTAGTTGTCTTATATATTAATACAATGCAATCATCGTGGGATAAATATAAGGATAAGGGATTATCTGGGTTAAGTAATATGGGCAACACATGCTTCATCAATTCATGTTTCCAAGTTCTATCACATACATATGAACTAAGTGAAATAATTGAGGATGGAACATTTACAAAAAGATTAAGTGCTCATCGTGATAAAAAATACGCAATCGATTGTTTTTTGACACTGGAATATTATAAACTACACAAAATGATGTGGGAAAAGAATTGTATAGTATCTCCTGGATCGTTTTTAAAAACAGTACAGAACGTCGCCAAGCATAAAAAGATGGATCTGTTTATGGGATGGAATCAAAATGATGTTTCAGAGTTTCTACTTTTCGTCATTGATTGTTTTCATAATTCATTACGTAGAGAGGTTATTATGAATATACATGGAAAACCTGACAGCGAAACAGATGAGATGGCGGTCGCGTGTTATAACGAAATAAAAACCATGTATTCAAAAGAATATTCTGAATTTATTCCCATTTTTGGAGGTATACTCATGAGCCGTCTTTTGAGTAAAACGGGCAAGGTTCATAGTATGAAACCCGAACCGTTTTTTGTTTTAGACATACCGATTCCACTGGGGAATAAAGAGCCATCATTGATGGATTGTATGGAGTTATACTGTGAAAAGGAGTCTTTAGAAGGAGACAATGCATGGTTTAATGATAAAACGAATAAAAAGGAAGATGTGGATAAGCAAGTGGTATTTTGGAGTCTTCCCAAAGTGATGATTATCTCATTGAAGCGTTTTACGGCAGATGGTAGAAAAATACAAGTACCGGTCGATATCCCGTTGAATAATTTAGATTTATCAAAATTCGTTTATGGGTATGATAAGGATACTTATAATTACGAATTATATGGAATATGTAATCATATGGGCGGCACACTCGGTGGTCACTATACTGCTTTTGTGAAAAACGCAAATGGTAAATGGTTTTCGTATAATGATACGAATGTAATTGAGGTTGATATTGAAAAGTCGTTGAATAAAACTTATGCTTATTGCCTTTTTTACAGAAAAAAAGTAGATGTATAGAATATACACCCATGTTATTATCATATAATTCAATATTAGGTATGCCAGTGGATGAATCTAAAAGCGACGAAAATAATAGTACAATTGAATTTAATCCTCGTATGATTATTATATTGGCAGTTGTAGTCGGTTTATTTATTATTTTGTTTAGTAGTTTAGGAAATGGAAATAAATTAAGTGCTCCTACAATCGGTGCCCCTACAATGGGCGCTCCGTCAAAAGCTACATCTGTATTGGAAATCATTATTGGAGGGGTTATAATCGCAGTATTGATTCTAAGCGGTGTGCAATATTTTTTCAATATTAACTTGAGTGCTCGATTAACGAATTTTTTTAGTGATAGGCCGAATTTAGACATAATAGTAAAGGATAACGAGCCAGGGGATATCTTGGTACCACCTGTTCCTGAAATTAAATTAAAGAAACAAGTGTTTCATGTTCCCGATAACAAGTATACGTATAAAAATGCAGAAGCACTTTGTGATGCATATGGAGGGCGTTTAGCAAATTATGACGAGGTTGAACGTGCTTACAAAAATGGAGCAGAATGGTGTTCATATGGTTGGACACAGGATCAGATGGCATTATATCCCACGCAGAAAAAGACGTGGAATTATTTACAGGGAGTAAAAGGTCATGAACATGATTGTGGTCGACCAGGCATTAATGGCGGCTATATTGCAAATCCCAATGTGCGTTTTGGTGCAACCTGTTATGGATATAAACCTAAAATGGATGAAGAAGAGGCAGAATTAATGGAAAACACACCGATTTATCCGAAATCAATGGCTGATGTGCGACATGATAAACAGGTAAATTATTGGAAAAAACGTATACCCGAAATATTGGTCGCTCCCTTTAACAAGAACGTGTGGAGTTTAATTTAAGTTATACAATTGAATCTGTATTAATATTTATTTAACAATTACAGTTAAATAAATAGTTCAACTCGCGTATTTACACACTCGCGTATTTACACACTCGCGTATTTACACACTCGCGTATTTACACACTCGCGTATTTACACACTTGAAGATTTAATTAGCCAATAAAAAGCCCAATGTGTCAGAAGAAACGATTCGTATTCCGTCTACACGACCTTCAATGATAAGACTTTCTCGAACAATAAATTGCGGTAAATTATCACCAGTTCGAAGAGTCACATCTGTTTCAAGTGTACCAACCATGAATTTGGAATTGCTTAAACTTCCTTGGTATGTGAGATCTACACTAACACTACCTTTAACAATGGTTTCTTTAAGTGGACCATATTTTTTTAATTTTCCATAAATATGACTGTCTCGATTTTCAGGGGTTTCAAATATACTCCATGTAGTACGTGTCTTGCAATGAGTTATTCCTTCAATTGCAGTATATGTATTAACTGATTCATTCATACCAACAATCTTATTATTTCTTCCGAGAACTGGTCCGGTAAATTTAATAGTATATATAGAACCATTTGATTCTATATCTTCGTATAAATTATAAATGGAATAGAATATTTGGTCTGGTCGTAATTTCAAACTATTAAAAATAATTGGGTTGTTAATAGGGTTTTCTGGTACATTAATTATTGTATCATAGTTAGATTGTTTTTCCATTTTTAGTTTCCCAATACTTGGCACCTGCAATATATTATCTTTCGAATAACCCGCTTCTAAATAAATTCCATCGAATCGTGATATTTCACCTATTTTATTCCGATGAACTTCTGTAAATTGGAAAGTACCATTATCGTCATAATCCGGTAATAATAATTTCATTTTGTTATTACAAGAATCGTCTTTAATTTTTAATCCTGGTTGAAAATTAGAATATGATCTAAGAGAAGAATTACTATCATCGACTAATGGGAATATGGTAAAATAATCGGATTCCTTATCCTCATTTATAATAACATTTCTACTATAATCTATAAAACTAAATGTTTTATTTATTGCATCATATCCTCCGGTTCTAAATATTTTTCCACTAATACACCACGTTCCTGAAATAGATTGGTTTTGTTGGCGAGTTTTGAATAATGAACGCATTAAAGCATGTGAAGGCATAGTCATTTATATATATATATAATAAAAAATATTATATATAATTTTTATCATAATGATGATTATTTTGGCGATCGCTTCGTTTTACGATTGCTCTTAATAATTGCTTTTTTTTGTCTGCGTGTGCTTTTCCCACTTTTTTCTTCCACACATCCACAACTAAACAGTTTATCGAAAAGTGATTCGTCAACAACGTCCTTTTTTTCAACTTTATGTTTTGGAGGATGTGAATCATTTACCCAAAATAAACCTCCTGGGATAGCTAAATCCTTGAGACCAAAACTTCCTCCTTTTTGTGCACCCGGTTGTGCACCATTTTTATTTCCTGCAGCAGCATTACATTGCTCGTTAAATAAGTATCCTGCGCTATGAGCTACATTATGTTTATCTGTATAATATTTAAAATCGTCGACAGCGTTCATTACAGAGTTCATTACAGTATATAAACTTTATATATTATTTATTATTACGTTCCTATATATTTATATATATATATCATTTATATGTGCGTTTTATTTCAGATACCAGCTTTGTCTCGCGTCTGGATTTAATATGTTCCATGATTTGTTCCACTTTTTCATCAGATGGTATAATTTCACCTAAACATGTTTTTAAAAATCCGAGTGTAATCGGTGCAGTCTGCTTCGTTTCTACAAAGCGCAATTTACCGTCGCTAATATTAACCTGAGCCTGTAGATGATTATCTTCGGTTGCAATTTCCAAAATCTTCTCTGCCATTTCACTTTTCTTAGTCCGCAATTCCTTTGATGCATCTGCATATTTTTTGAGTTGATTATCAATCTGAACCCATTGTTGAATGCTATTTTCAAAACTCATAATCCTTATAATTATATTATGAGTTTATAATTCTAAATGATTTATCTTTTATATTTTTCTGGAACTATTTTTCCTATATGCCTTACTTTTGTACGACTTACCCTTGTATCCGCGTCTCTTGGACTTTTTCTTATAAGAACTGGATGGAAGACTTGATTGAACTTTTTTTTGGGTAGCAAAAAGACCAAAGGGCACAAGTGCAGCCGCTATAGCCGAACCAATTACACCAATGCTGTTGCGACCACCGGTTTTAACAGTTTTTTTGTGATTGGAAACAGTTGCTGATTTCTTAACCTGGCCGTGGTTATTGCGAGTTTTATTAGGCACAGGATGGTATTTTTTATACGAATTATGGCTATTCTTAGCTAACATTTATATAATCTGCAAAGAAAAAAATCAATCATTTCGCTTCATTATTATATTATTATTACGCAACAATAGAAAGAATATTCCTAAAATCAATAAAAAGCTAATGCTCACAAATAGCAATGATAAATATATATATGGATAAATCTCATTTAGGAAAGCATCCAATACAGGTTTTGTCATATTCAACAATTCTCCCTTAATGTCTTCTCTTTTTAGTATGTCTAACAATTTAGTGATAAATGGGTCTTTCATTACATCTTTTCAAGATTATATTTTGGAAATTTAAATGCGAATAAATAACCGTCATTTTATCTATTTTCTTTGTAATGGAAAACAATAATATTATTCAGATGGACAAGGAACTTGATTATGACAGCTTTTTGCTATCTAATCCAAATGGTGTTCAGGGTGGATCATATATGACCAAAATTACTTCTAATGGGAATCAGGGACTATTTTTTCAAACTCCTAAATTGAATACGAAACAAGGTATTGTTATTACAGATAAAAAAAGCTATTTTGACATTATGATAGATCGCGGCGATTCTGAACTTATTTCATGGGTGGAAAATTTAGAAGAATGTTTACAAAAGAAGATTTATGAAAAGCGGAAGATTTGGTTCGAAACAGAATTAGATATGGAAGATATTCAGAATACAATGACCCCATTATTGCGGCCATTTCGAGGAGGTAAATATCATTTATTAAGAGTGTCAGTACCGTCGATGAAAAGTATGATTGGGCAATCACGGTGTGCTATTTATGATGAAAATGAAAATGTCATCGACGCGAAAAGCGTAGCTGATGATAATAAGATTATATGTATTTTAGAGATACAAGGTATCAAGTTCTCTTCAAAATACTTTCAGGTTGATATTAATGCGCGACAAATTATGACATTTAAGAATGAACCAATGTTTAAATCGTGTATGATTAAGAGACCAACTGATGCAAGTAAACTGGCAAGTACCGAATTAAGTACCGAATCAAGTACCGAATCAAGTATTGATGCTGACACTGACAAGATTGAATTAACTGACGAAATGATAGCAGTTTCGGGCGCGGGTGCAGAGGTAGCTGTAGCTGTAGATGTAGAGGTTGAGGCAGTGGCATCAGCAGAGCCAGATGCAGCAGTTTCAGATGTAGTATACAACGATATTGACATTGTGGGCGAAGATAAACCAGATACTGCAATTAAATTGGTAGTGGACGATAATTATGAACCCCTTTCAGAATTGGATAATGTAAACATCACATCAAACACTTTAGAAGAAATTGACATTGATTTAGAAACTATGAAGGATGAAGAAATATTGGAATTAAAAACAAAGGAATTCTATTATGACATCTATCGAACAGCAATTGAAAAGGCCAAGAAGGCAAAGCGACAAGCTTTAGAGTCTTTTTTAGAAGCAAAAAAGATTAGAGAAACATACATGTTGGATGAAATTGAAAATGACTCATCTGACGGGGAAGATTTAGAAAATTCGGATTACGAAGAAGAATACGAACAGTTGTTTTAACTTTAATTAATACTTTTAGCAGAATATATGAAAATATTTTATTCCTATTTTTATATATAAGAGATGCCAAAAACGCCTATTTCGAAAATGCCAAAAATGCCGAAAATGTCCGGTTCTTTGATGAATGTTTTAGTAATGATTGGTGGTGTGTTTGTTTTAATGTATATTATCAAACGTGTCGGTAATAATAATACAAAGAAGATAGAGGGGAATACTGGTTCAGGTGCTGCTTCCGGTCGCAGAGAAGCGCGTAAAAAGTTTTACAATGAAGCTTCTGGTGGAAATGCAGCCAATGTTCAACCAGCACAAGCAAGTGGAAATGAGCAATTCGCAACGGTAAATAGCAATGGAAAACAATCGGCGACAAGTGGTCATGGTCTCCCCCCGTCTTGTTCAAGTCAACCTTCAGCAAGTCCGTCTGAACTATTACCCAATGATCCCAATGGTGAGTGGAGTAAATTAAACCCTTCTGGTTCTGGTGATTTAAGAGATGTAAACCTTCTCTCTGCTGGTTCTTTAATTGGCATTGACACAGTTGGAAATACTTTAAGAAATGCCAACCTCCAAGTGCGATCAGAGCCTGCAAATCCTCAGATGAATGTTGGTCCTTGGCACAACACAACAATTGCCCCTGATACCATGCGTGTACCTTTAGAGGTTGGACAAGGTCCTCAATAAGTTTAACGATACCAATATAAGTTTAACAATATCGATATAAGTTTAACGATATAATGGATTTATAATTTCTATACAATATAGAAATTATGTACAATTATTATTTCATTGCAATCATAGGTGCAAGTATAGGTGCAAGTATAGGTGCAATCATATTATTCATAAACAGGATAGGTTATTTTTACGACAAGTATTTTTTGGATATTATGGAATTCTTTCTGTTATAACTATATATGGTGCAATCGTCCATGACATATATAGTTATAATTATGATAGTTGTAATTCTGGCCAATATATATATAGAGTCTGATTTTTTTCAATTGAAGTGTATAGTATCGGGGGTTGATGGTAATAAATACTGTGTTCGTGAGAGAAGGCGTTTAAATGAGGCAGCAGATTTATTAGCAGATGTAAACGTTAAAATGAAATCCATTGTATCCTTTATGTATAAAACATACCCTGAAAAAAAAAATGTCATCCGATTACACGAAGGATTTAATCCACAAAAGATTAATGAGACACTACCTACCAGTGAATATACTGCGTATAGTGAAAATAAAGGGGAAAAATTGGCATTTTGCTTACATCGTCGTAAAAACGGGACCAAGCTTATAGATGAAAATACTCTTGTATTTGTTGCCCTCCATGAATTAAGTCATATTATGAGCTCAACGGTTGGACATAATGATGAATTCTGGCAAAATTTCAAATTTCTTCTTACCAATGCAATTAAAAGGGGAATATATAAACCTGTTGACTATAATAAGAACCCACAACCCTATTGTGGTATGGATATTACAGACAACCCATATTATGACATGTAATATAAAATAAAATAATATAATATAATATAAAAAAATAGTATATATTATATATTATGAGTTGTCTTTTCAATAGTATGCATTATTTTTTACCAGATTTGTCAAGTGGGGATATTCGCAATAAAATTTGCGATTATATTCAAAATGGAGGTGCTTTAGTAGATGGTTTGGAAACATCTGATATTGTAAAAATGGAAGGTGGGAATTATATACAAAATATGCGCAATACGAGTACATGGGGTGGAGCAATAGAGATACAATCTGCTTGCAATATATGGCAATGGCGTATTATTGTTAAAAATTTTCGCGACAGAAATGGGACGAGTATTGAATTTATTCCCGTTTCAAGTAATTATACCAAGACGATTCAATTAGAATGGACCGGGGGTCATTATGAACCTGTTAGAAGTTAGAAATTAGAAATTAGAAATTAGAAATTCAATTGCGTAATTTAATAGAAGCAAGATACTTTTCAATAAGCTTGAAATCCATTGAGTTATATATAGCAATTTTCTTAAAAAAATCGTCGTACACGTCCTGGAAACCATATTCCGAATATCGGTTTAATATGGTATACTTGTATGTTGCAGTACGGCGATCACCGTTTACGGCATCATGTATAATCCAAAGTCTTGTTTTTAATCCATCAATGTGAAATATATCGTCATATTGTATGTAATATTTTGTTTTATAATGAACCGAACAAATATTACACGGTAGATTTTCGCAAATATAATTTATAAGATCTATTACGTCTCCTTTACAAGTATTAAACGCATTCGCATCGATATTTTCCACTAAAACATGCAGAAAGCGCCAGATGATATTTCCCCAATGTTCAGTCATATACATAGGTAAATATAATAAATATAAATATAATAATAAATAGGTAAATATAATATTATAAAAATATAAAGTTAGTTTATATATACATGAGTATTTATAAAATAGCATTATTAAATTCATCTAATAAATTGGTAAAATATCATGTTTTCTCAGGGCAAAGTATTTTACCTGAATTAGAAACCATATTTAGTAGTGATGAATTGGAACGCATTGCTTCCGAGGATATTGAAATCATGAACATAGATAGTATACTACATATGGATGATACAATAGAAACCGTAAAAAAGAAAATTATATTAGGAACCGGATTTAATTATAGTTTTGAGGAGATGTATTTATTTGTAGAAAATATGAGTGTAATAGATGTTTCCCAATTATATGCTAATCTTTCTTATAATGGTAAATTGGACATACATCCCAGTTCACTAAAACAATACATGGTGAATAATAACATTGAACATCTCGATACACTTGGACGCGATATTAGTTATATCGATTATGATGATATTATTCAGTTAAATATTAATAAATTATCTGTTATTCAAAAAAAACCACTTGGTATGAAATTGATCACCGGTGATGCAGTATACTCCATGTATGTAAATCCATTTCAGATATTATACATTAATAAATTGCTAAGTGAAAGTGTTGAAAATTTAGTGAGCACTACGAACAAAACACTGCTTATGAATTCCGGGTTTATAAATAACAATACTATCTATTTATGTTTAGCCGACAATGTCTTAAATTATGCAAAAACACATGGTTTTAATGAAAATGTCATCATAAAGTTGTATTTTACGTACCTACATGAGAAAAAAATTTATGACTTGGAAACATTTGAAGCGAAAAAGGAGGGTTTAATAAAAGCTACACGAAAACTGGTCAGTGCAAAATTTGAAAAAAATATTGAAAATGTGGACTTGTTTTATAATATTTACAATAATAATCCTGATTCTACAAAATATTTATACCAGGGTATTACTCGAGCCCAAGTAGTACTTTATCAGGAAAATGAGTTTTTTATTCCACTCGATGTCATATTCAAAATAATAAGCACAAGTGATGATATGCCATTGACGAAACTGAATGCTTCAAAGAAGCGAGAAACGATTTTTAGATTATATTGTCCCGAGACCGCAAAAGGTGGTCGAAAAATACCGAGTTTGAGTAAGGCTCATGTTATAAAGATCAATAAAGCTACGCCCCATAGTGGTCGTGTTTCAATGTATATGAAAAAGCGGATTCAAGATCAGGATGTAATCATAATTTGCGAGATTGACACTTCTGCGAATATTCATATTCATGTTCAGAGTAAAAAAAACTTTGATATGCTTGAAATACGAGATATTATTAGGGAAAATGTGAATCCGATTATAAACATTATTAAAAATTATATTGAACAGAGTGGATATAAAATGAGTGCATTTGATAGTTTTTATGACGACAATGTAGAAATTATTGACATGAATTATGTGTGTTATCTGGAAATAAGTAAAAATATACAATTGCGAAAAATTCTCGGGTGTGTTTCGAGTATATTTTCTGTCGAAAATAGTAATTTAAAAGATGGCATTGTAATGAGATTTAAGCGTGTGGCGAATTTTAACGAAATGGATAGTATTCAGTCATTTATATCCGATTTGTATAATAAGGAAACGCAAGAGGACATTATTATTTCAATGTTAATTGAAAATTTTCAACTAAGTGAAGAGGAATCTCAATTGAAATTAATAGATTATTTAAATGGTGTGCAAGTAGTCCAAAACATGAATCGTCGAAAATCGATGCGTTCTAAGGACAACCCCGGATTTTTAACTACAATAACACAAGATCAATTTCAATCTAATATTACAATACGAATTGATGGCATAAATAATATACGTTATTATGAAACATTGCCCATATATATTGATTCTCTAATTCAACTTACACAGAACCCGCCAGCCAAGTATGCCGAGAGTATTAAAAAATTGTGTACTGGGCGTCAAGAAAAAAAGCTTGAAGAGATGGTCGATATTATTGCTCCATCGGAACAAAACCGCGATATATATGACCCCATCGCGTTCGGAGAGAGTGAAGGAAATTCACCGAATGAAAGTGATAATATATTAGATTTATTGATACAAGATGATAGCGATGATGATGATGATGAAAGTGATGATGATGTGTTTGCGGGTGGAAACGACGACGATACACCGAGTCCTGTTAGCATAGAACTAATAGATTCAAGCCCAGAAGCAAGTCCAGAAGCAAGCCCAGATGCAAGCCCAGAAGCAAGCCCAGATGCATTCGACATAGATATTATATCCGACACACCCGAATCAATTCCTGAAGCACGTCCAGATGCATACCCAGATGCAAGTCCCGACGCAATAGACATAGACATTTTGGGAAGCAGCACACCACAATCAAGTCCCGATGCAATCGATGTAGACATTTTGGCTGATACACCACTTGCAAGTCCAGAAGCAAGCCCCGATGCAATCGAGGTAGACATTGTGACTGATACACCATTTGCAAGTCCACAAGCAAGCCCCGAAAAAGTCATTGATAATAAATCTGTCGAAAAAGTTGTTGTCGAACACGAAGAAGAACAACCCGAAGAAGAACAACCCGAAGAAGAACAAGACGAAACGTTAGTGAAGGATATAACGGGAATGTCTCTGTCATTTCCTAATCCATTTTTCCAACGTCTTGAAAAACGTGATCCGAAATTATATGTATCAACTCAGCAAGGAAAATTTAATGCCTATTCAAGAAGTTGTCAATGGAATAAAAGAAGGCAACCAGTAATATTGACAGATGCAGAGAAGGAACGTATTGATAAAGAACATCCAGGCTCGTATGATCAGGCTATGAAATATGGATCTTCTCCTGATAAAAAATTTTGGTATATATGTCCAAGATATTGGGACTTGAAGAAAGACACGAGTTTAACCGAAGCGGACGTAAAATCAGGTGATTATGGAGAGGTAATTGATATAAAAGCGACAAAAGTACCAAAGGACAAGTTCGTATTCGAATTTAATGATGGAAAGGAACATTTAGATACTAAAACGGGCAAATATGTTAACTATAATCCAGGATTCTTAAAATCGAATGTTCACCCAGACGGTCTATGTGTCCCATGTTGTTTCAAAACATGGAATTTACCAAATCAAGTGAAGCGAAAATCACAATGTCTTAACGACGATGTTGATATTAAAACAGATCGGATTGATACCGATGTTAATAAAGCAAAGACATATGAAATTGATGAATATGTCAAGGGGCCAGAAAAGATGCCATTAGAAAGCGGTCGAATAGGATATTTACCGAATCCAATTCAGCGTTTTTTGAATTTTGACAATAAAACATGTTATGTGAGTTCAAAAAATACCAATTTAAAACCGAATACAAGATGTGTCTTACGATATGGTATAGAAACCAGTAAAACAAGGTCTTTTATAGCATGTGTTGCCGATGCATTTTCAGATTTCGAAGAAAATAAAGAAATTCTTTCTATTTCTGGATTTATTAAGCATATTAAGAATAAGGACTCGGGAATACTTACCATCGATACATTTAGTTATTATCAAAATGGAAGTCTAATGAATACATTTTATAATCCAGACAAAGAAGTACAAATAGATGAATATCCCAATTCAATCGCTTATAAGTCAATGAATAAATCGAATGAAAATGAGCGCGATGCACTATTACGTCTAATAAATTCATATAATAATTTTTTAGATTACTTGGATAATCCCGATTCCCAATTAGATTACATGTATATGTGGGATATTATATGCACACCTAACCCGAGTCTTTTTTATAATGGATTAAATATTGTTATCATGGACATTCCTTCGGATGATACAACGAATAATATCAGTATTATATGCCCTACCAGTCATTACTCACATTCTCTTTTTGATATTAAAAAACCAACCTTGTTTTTAGTGAAGAAGTACGAGTATTATGAACCATTATATATTATCGAAGATTCTCATGATGGAAATAAAACGACACGGTCATTTGAACGATTGTTTACATATGGTAATTCTACGAATCCCCCAGGTATTAATGATTCACTCAAGGAATTCGAAACAATGTTTAAAACCATGTGCGCTCCATTAAATAGTATACCCAGTGAATATAAGTTCAAGACAAATATAACAGCAAAACTTGCACATGAAGAATTAGAAAAAGAAGATTACGTCGTAGAAAAACAAGTGTTAAATTTTCACTCAAAGGTTGTTGGTTTATATTGTAGTAAAGGTGAGATTGAAGGTTTCATACCTACATTACCATCTGGACAGCTTGTTGGTATAGATACGGTTTATTTTAATGATAGTAGTTTATGGTCAACCTATTTAGATACTGTCGAATTTCTTACACGGGTTCATAAAGAAACATCTGGTCGTATAATGAGTGCACCACATTCAAAAGTGTTAGAAGACAATATGATTGTTGGAATCGTAACCGAAACGAATCAATTTGTCGAACTTTCTGCACCTGAACCGAATCAATACGATGGAGACGGTCTTAAAATAATAGACAGTACTTCTTATAATAAAGTAGATATAGACACCCAATTAAGCACGGTTAAAGATGTAGAACGAATAGAATACGTAAAAAAAATTAAACTTGAAAGCGGGTTTTATAATGCGTTCCGAAATACATTGCGAAGTTTATTGAATAATTATCAATATATATCATTGCGTAAAGGCATAGAATCGATATCGAACTCGGTCGGGGTGTTGTATGTGTATAAATTGGAACGTATTGTGGAAATGTTGCATACACTTATGGACGATCATGTTGTGTTTGTTTCTTTTGAAAATATGGATTTTGATGAAATTTTCGGTTGTTTAAATACGAGTGAAGAATTATGTGCATCTCGCAAGTACTGTAGATATGAGAATGACACTTGTCGTTTATTATTGCCTCAAGAAAATTTATTGAATGGACAAAACAATGATAAAATGTATTTTGGTCGATTAGCCGACGAACTGGTTCGATATAACAGAATTAAAATGTTTATTTTTGAACCGAAAATGTATTTATCGTTCAATGATTTAAAATATAACCTACATGAAAACGAAATCATTTTATTACAGTCTCTCGTTGTTGGAGATTATTTTGATGATCTGGTCCCGGAAACACACAACTCATATATTAAACACATTAGTTATGATAATGCCGAACCATATATCACGCAATCATATTCCAATGTTTATTCGGACGTAGCATCAATAGATGCTGATTTACCCTCTATTGAAGAAGCTGTTATTAAAGAATCTTCTTGCACACCAAAACGGAAAAATATTTATGGAAACTTGCGCGCATTACTTCCATCCGATTTTAAAGAATTGTTTTATTATTCGCCCACGCCTAAATGTAGTTTTCAAGTAATAATCGATGTTATGGAGAATGCGAATATTTTCAAAACTATGAATGAAATTCGAGATGAATTGATAAATATTTATAAACCATTATTGGCCAAGTATGTTGGACAGTTGGTAGATTATTGGAAGCAATATGGAATGAAAGACTTGGCTGACATTCTAATAAATAAAAAGGCTACATTGGAGGACATTATATCAAGTGAACATTATGGATTGACAACCTTGGATATTTGGTTGTTAAGTGAAAAATTCGACTTGCCAGTAATATTGTTTTCTGCTACAAAGTTTTCGGAAAATAACCAACCCATATTACGTGTTAATCCGAACATAAAACTGAAATTTTATTTAATACAGCCACATATGCGCTACTCGAATAATACGCGGGTTAAATTAATTGAAAATAACAAGGACAATATTCTCATTGAACAACATGATATTACACCAGAGTTTGTCGAATTATTATCAAAGTCTCAATATACCTCTGGTATGGAATACTTGAAAACATATAAACGACCTGTAATCGTTCGTAATAAACGTCCATTACAAATAAAATAAAATAATTATAACTTATCAAAAATTATAATTATATTGCTTTGTACTGTATTGCATTGCATTGCACTGCGTTGCATTTTTATGTTATATTATATTTCACCATCTTCAATTGCATTGTCTATTATCAGTTGTAGATAATCTTCATCCATTGCATCCAATGTATCATCCATTTCGTCCAATGTATTACCCATCTCATCCAAGTTATCAGCTATATCATCCAATGCATCTACATCCATGGCGGAATCATCTATGGCATCTATATGATTCATATCATCATCCATGTCATCCATATTGATTCCAAATTCAATATTACTTATATCAGCATCATTATCAGCATCAAAAACGTAAGTTTCGTCGTCCGAGTCGACGATAGTGTGTTCACTATACATAAAATTCATGATATCATCATCACTATCATCTTCACTGTCATCAAACATAATATGTTGCAATTCAAAATTATCTTTACGATTATAATATAACTCATTCCATTTCATTTCAGGAACACAATAATTATTTTCCATCGTTTTATCATTACCCGTGTCGTCATGTATAAATAAACATAGTAAGTGTAATTCTTTTTTGGTTAATATTTTTTGAGGAGGATTTTTTATTTCAGAATCCACTGCAAAAATAGAAAAATAATTTTTATTTTCTCCAACAAAATAGCATTGTTTTTCAACATCAATAAGATCAGTTGTGGGTACATATGTCTGCGCGAATGTATTGCGATCACAATTATTTATATGGTTACTATATTCGTATAATTTATCAATGTTTTTAAATATTATTTTTCTACCAAAAATGGGATTTTCTATATGAAATCTTTTTAACGCAATTATCAACTGAGTTTTATTTTTTATTCGAACTCGTGAACTCAAACTAAGTATATTTAAATATATATGCATAAATTTCTGAAAAATCTGTATCATTCTATTTTTTGGGAAATTGGAATCGATAATAATTTTATTTTCAGACGGTTGTGTTTTATTAAAGTATCTCAGCATATTTTTTATACATTCTATTTTTTCGACGGTTGATTCCGTTTTGATAAAACATTTAATATTATGTTCTCGAATCAATTGTTCGTTGTTTTTTTCGAAATCATGTATATCAAAAAAGCAATCATAAAATCGCTCGAATATTATAGGCATTCTATATGGCGACGGTTTAAATGCACTATAAATTTTAATTAATGAGCTTTTCGAAAATGGAAGATTGGTATATGGATTTTTTATAACATTTGGCTCACTGAAGAATTTATCATGAAATGTCAAAGAGTTGTTTATTATATTAACTATATCACATAGACTAAATGTGTATCGTACGTCGTTTTCCACAACAGATACCTTTCTATTTTCTTTAATATCATCAAGACTGTTGAAGTTTAAATCCTTATTACAGTCATAATTTTGAATTTTTTTTAGTCGCCAATGTTTTTTCAGAGCATATATACCAAATATGCACTTCTGACTTTTTTCAAATATGTCAAAAAGATCGTTTCTATTATATTGATTAAACGCATTATTTTTCGACAATAATTTTTTCATAACAAAAAATTTATTTTCAATAAATTCAGTATATATATCATATGATTTCTTTTTCATATTTTGTAAAAAATAGTTTTTGACTAATATATCATCACCTATTAATTCAAAAATTTTATAATATAAACTTGGTTCCATTATATAGTAATGAATACATGTATTTAAATCTTCAAGGGTGTAATATATAATCTATATAAAAATATTTACTTGTTAAATGTCTAAAAATTCATATTATAATCGTCATCTGCGTCGCCCAAGTCGACTTGTTTAATTCCAACCACATTATTTAAGATTGCGATATTCTCCGCACTACACTTGTCCGCAATGTCTTGTGCGAATCCAATACTCTTCTCAATATAATCTTGCTCGTTTTCAAGTTCATATTCGTACGATTTCATAGTGCTCATCTTCTTCAAGTCTCCATAAAGTTGAAAGCTATTGGTTCCAAAATATCCTTCTTGTCCACACATGACATTAGAACTAACTCCTCGCATAATATCCAATTCACCATGACGTGCTGCCTTCAAGAACATTTCAGGTGTCTCTTCAAAAGATGCCTTGGCAATGGGTCCAATATTATCATTATTAATACCATTTCTGAAAATGGAAATCATGTTGGCCGAATATGTCATACGATCACATAATAGGGCCAAGTGATGGTAGTTAATATATGTACTATCATGCGCCAATACTTCGGACAATTCGTTCATAATCGACATGCGCGCTGCTTCAATTCCAAAGGTGCGATACATCTCACGAATATCATTACTATATGTGCGCCGGTTATTAATATAATCAAGGGCGAGAACATCAATTAAATTCGATCCCTTTGTATCGAGAACCCATGTTTCACGCTTGACGAATTTTCCATTCTCTTTATGTAAAGGACTAACATTGACCTTTTTATCACCTTCCAATACCAAGCTGTCTGCAATCTTACGCAAAACGACCTTCTCAATCCCCTTCACACCGCGAAGGATAATATTATCCAATAACTGGTCTTGAAAATTCTTCAAAATATAAATTTCATCTGACTGATCCAATGGATTTATCTTATTCAATAACTTTTTATTAGAAAGCAGTTGATTCACGCGAAGACGGAAAACCAATTTTTCGGAATTGTAATCGGAATAGACACATGATATATCATTTCCGTGTACATTGGCTATCGCAAAGTTAATATCTTCCATGGTAATCTTTCTATCCAACAACGCCTCCTTGTCGAGTGCCATTCGAATAATCCAATTAGAACGCTGCTTATCATCTCCGGGCTGTTCCATACATTCCTGTACCATAGTTTCGAATTCATGGTATTGTTGCAATGTTTCGCGATCTTCCTCAATAAGGGTGTTTAGATCATCTGGGTCAAAACAAATCTCCATTCCAGAAACCACTTCACGTAGAGGAGTATGTTCAATCTCGGGGATAAGCTCTTGTGCTCGCTCCTTGTTGTGCTCCTCATGATCTTTCAAATAAATTGTAATGGATGGATGCTTGGGATTATCGGATAAAGACAAAATTTCTTCAATACGAGGTACACCGAAAGAAACATTCGACTTACTTGCTACACCTGCCAAGTGGAAAGTATTAAGAGTCATCTGTGTGGTTGGCTCACCGATCGACTGCGCGGCAATCATTCCAACCATTTCACCGGGATTTACAATCGATTGCTTATAAATCAATTGAATGGTTTCAAGAAGCGAAATGAGTGCTGCTTTATTAAAACGCTTCACCATGAGCAAGTCTTTGGGTGTCAGATAGTAATAATACAGTATTTCGAAAAGTTCAGTAGGTGCAAAGTAATAATTGCTTTTCATTGTAGCCATGTTTGCTTCAATCATTTCGAAAGCTTCATAGGGTGTAATATCAACGATTGAATTCTTTGTGATATTTTGAATTCCTTGCACATTATTAATAATATGCACCATCGCAACTGGAAGATGAACCATTTTTTCACTCTTGTTTTGGAAAGTATTTTTCACAATCTTGTTGCGAGCATCCATCATGTAATCAATATATTTTAGACACTTTTCGTCGAGTTGCTTTTTCTGTTTCTTCATACGAGTAACTGCGGCCTTTGTATACGAAGTTGTAAAAATTGCGTCTTTCAAGTCATCGCTTGGCATATGAAAGTGGGCATAAATGTCTTCAATGGACATTTCAGCAATAGGAAGAAATTGGTTTTCTACTCGAATGGTATCAACACCATCATCGCCATATGCATATTGTACAATTTTCTGTTTATTATTGCGAACAGTCATATCGTATTCCACCTTTAGATCTTCCATGCCTTTAATCAATCGACGTTGAATATAACCAGTTTGCGAAGTTTTAACCGCTGTATCAATAATACCAATACGCCCACCCATTGCATGAAAGAACAATTCTTCCGGGGTTAGACCACCAATGAATGAGTTTTCGATAAATCCACGTGCACCAGGAGAATCATCATACTTAGTAAAGTGCGGTAGTGTTCTACTTTCAAAGCCATATGGAATACGCTTACCTTCCACAACTTGTTGCCCAAGGCATGAAATCATTTGAGAAATGTTAATCTCACTACCCTTGGAACCAGCATTTACCATCATAACAAAACGATTGTCGGCATTAAGACTTTTTTGACCAATCTTACCCGCCTCACCCGTGGCTTTATTCAAAATATTGGTGACTCGGGTTTCGAACTCTTGTTCATTCGAACGACCGGTTTTATTTTCAAAAATACCAAGATGTACTTGATCAATAATATTTTTCACTTCCAATTTCTTTGAAGTAATCGATTCAATAATTTTGTCATTCGTTTCCTTATTCGCAATAAGATCACTAATACCAACACTATATGCACTGGTTTTCATGTACTCGGTAATCAAGTTTTGTAAGTTGTCAACGAAATCTGCAGATGCCTTGTTTCCATAATAATTACAGATGCGCTGCAAAATTCCCTTTCCATTGGATCCAAAACATCCCTTGTCCAATTGACCGCGAACATATTTACCCGCTTCAATCTCCAAAACATTGTTGGATGTCTTATAATCTTCATCTTCATCATATTGCTTCGTCTTATACTTCATAGTAATCGGCGGCATAACTTGACTCATGAGTTCAAAATTGCTAATCTTACTCTTTCCGACAAAAGCACCAATGTCTATGTTCGGGAGAGCCATTAGTAGATTCATTGCTTGTAGTGGGCTAAAATCGATATTTTTGCGCGTAAAACGATATGCACCAAGAAGAGAATCCTGGAAAATTCCTACAATTGAAGCATTGTTCGCCGGACTAATAATTTGATAAGGAACTGCTGCGAGGTTTTTCAACTCCGATTCAGATTCTTCGTCTTGTGGCATATGAAGATTCATCTCATCACCATCAAAATCTGCATTATAAGGCTTTGTGTCAGCAACATTCATGCGAAATGTATCACCCTTATACATGATTTTAACAAGATGACACATCATGGACATTCTATGTAGAGTTGGCTGTCTATTAAATAGAATTCCGTCTCCATCCATCATGTGGCGATGAACTATATCGCCGTCATTTAGAACCATGCTTTCTCTATCGGCATATCGCAGTGAAACACTACCACCATTCTTGCGTTCGAGAATTTTTGCACCGGGATAGTGGTCAGGACCATTTAGTACCAATTGGCGAAGAAAGTTTTTATTCATTTTATTTACCGTTATAGGCTTGGTAATATTCTTTGCAATCTTTAGCGGTACACCGAGTTCACGAATCGACAAGTTAGGATCAGGTGTGATAACAGAACGGGCTGAAAAATCCACTCTCTTTCCCATAAGATTGCCTCTTACACGACCACCCTTTCCATTTAGACGTTCCTTAATTGCTTTCAGTGGACGACCTGATCGTTGAGTTGCCGCATCAGCGCCAGGTATTTTATTATCCACCTGTGTAGCGACATAATATTGCAACACCTTGTGCCAATCGTCGATAACATTCGGCATAGCCTCTTCTTTAATTTTATCCTGCAACATCTTGTTTGCTTTCAAAATATTAACCAGAATATGCGTAATATCATCTTCACTTCGCTGATTACCATCCATACGAATAGATGGTCTTACTGCTGGTGGAGGAACGGCTAAAACACTACATACCATCCAATCTGGTCTGGAAAACGTGGGACTAAATCCCATAAAATGAACATCTTCATCTGAAATACGACGGAAATTTTTCATTACGAGTTCGGGAGTGACGCGGACACTTAGACCACCTTCGGCCATTTCTTCTTGTGTCATACCTTCTCCACCCTCCCATTCTGCATATAAAGTAGCTAAATTCTCTTTGCGAAATTTCTTTGGTTGCTCACATCCACATCCATTTTCATTGTCGTCGCCACATTTTAACACATTACTGGCCAGTTTAAAAACATAATTCCACCGTTCCTCTGCTCGCATATTAAGTGCTTGCTTATATTTTTCTTTGCTTATCAAAAGACTACTACACTTGATACATGTGCAACGCAAAATTTTGATAATGGTACTTAAATATTGTATGTAAAACACCGGTCTTGCCAATTCAATATGACCAAAATATCCCGGTGTCTGCATGTAGTCCAACCCGTCAGTCGGACAAATCATACCGGGTTCAAGTACACCCATTCTCGGATCAAAAAGGCCACCGATTTTTGGTTTATTGTTTTCATATGGCACTGGTGATGTTATTTCAGCAACAGATGCCTTTCTAATTTCATCGGGAGACAAAATACTAAATTGTATACCAATGATTTTAGATACATTCTTTTGAGGAATAATATTATTAAACTGTTCAGACATCCTTCTTATATTTACCATATAATATTTAGATTGTTTGTCATCATTTTTTATTTATAAATAAAAATTGAAGATAAACAAAGTTAAATACAATTTATATATTCACCCAAATGGTAAAGCCCAACACCCCTAATAATAAGAATTCTATCATGTCATCAGAAGAAACACATAACGTAAGACGCAAGCGCATCATTGAGTCATCGTCGGATAGCGATAATGGCGAGGACGACGATGATGTAGTAAGCGGTAGCGAAAGTGAATCTGAAAATTCAGATGATTATAGAAAATTGATTGCTAAATTATTTCCATCCAAATATATGAAGAAACGTGTGAGCGAAATTAGTAGCTCAAAAAAAAGTGCCAAGAAGGCGATCAAGGCCGATCTTGCTGCTGCTGCCGATGCCGATGCCGATGCGGCTGATGAAAAAAAGAAGAAGAAACGCAAAAACAAAAATAAAATTATTCAAAAGGAAGAGGAGAGTGAAGAGGAGGAAGAGGAGAGTGAAGAAGATGAGGAGGAAGATGCTCGTATTTTGAGAAAGGTGAAGGAAGCTAAGAAGAATTTCAATATCATTTTTACAATTGCCGACCCAACTGGTTCCTATGATGAGGATGAAGATTATGAGGATGATTCAGAT
>Ga0209151_1000206_pt1 | contig 51090 bp, 42 predicted proteins | sample SaaInlV_DNA_165m_FD_184688 | JGI IMG/M metagenome (GOLD analysis project Ga0209151, IMG submission 184688) | Marine microbial communities from expanding oxygen minimum zones in the Saanich Inlet - SI075_LV_DNA_165m (SPAdes) (version 2) | ecosystem: Environmental > Aquatic > Marine > Unclassified...
GTATCAGCGAACCCATAATATTGTTGATGGTCCAGGACAGCCTCTATTTGTGATAGCGTGGGGTATATTAATAATGTTAAATAGCAATAGATAAAAAACGGCGTTTTAAATCTTCAAGGGTGTAAATCTTTTAAAAATCTTGTCATAAATAATATAAATAATATAAAATATTGATATATATTATTAATAATAATGGATAACATTAGTGAAATTAGTGATGATTATGATTCTAGTGAGTCATTAATTATAGAAGATAGTGGTAGTGGTGCAACTAAGTTTTGGTATAATGATGATGTATCATTACCGTCACATAATAGTGATAGTGTATTGAATGAAGTTTTTGAAATTAATGAAGAAAATGACCCAATTTATAATGATTTTAAATACACATTTTCTTTAACTGATTTTGATAATAATGTTCTTAATAATTTAATGAAATATTCATTAAATAATGATGATGATGATAATGATGAACAAAATAAAGTACTTGAAAATAATGATATTCAAAAATTAAGTTCTTATTTATTATGTCTGGATAATATTTATAACATTTGTAAAAAATATTATTATCACGACGATGATGAAGGTGTAAAAGGAATAAAAGTTGATATAGAATTAAAATATAAAAAGGAAAGAACGTGGTCTGAGTTTTTCTATTACTACTGGGTAGGTTTGTTTAATAATTTAAAACATAAAAGAAAGTATTTAGAGTATTGTAATAAAGTTTCTAATCTAAAAAAAAAATAAATTTGACAGGTCAGAAACTAAATATTACAAATAATATTACTAATTTATCAGGAGAAGGAGAAAATGGAAATTATTTTAATATAGAAAATTATGATACAAATAATTTTAAAAAGAAAGATTTATTCACACAAACTGAAAGTAACAGTATATTAACAGATATAAAATATATTTTTAAGGAGATTGATAATTTGCTAATAGATTATATTGATTTTATGAAAAATGCAAAAGCACCAATTGGGGATTTTTTTCATAAATATAAATCAACAAAAAATGACTGTTTTAAGATATCTAATATAAAAGAAAATAAAATATTTTATAACGCAAGGTGTTTAACGGAAATAAGACTATATAAAAATAATATATATTTACAAGATTTAAATTTATTAAATCAACAATTTAGCAAAGATGTCCCAAAAAGAAAAAATAAAGATTATCGCCAAAAGTTTAAAGATGATATGGATAAAGATAATGAATATATAGAAAAAGATAAATTTTTATTTTATTTAAAAGAGTGGATAAAAAGTGAAGTTTCCAAACAAAAAGATAATAATTATTTATCAATATTAAATTATTGTTATAGACAAAAAATATATTTTACCTTTATTGGAGAATTATATTATGTGTATCGTGAATTATACATGATAGATAATGTTATGCATTGTCACTATAATGGGAGTTTGACTAATGATCAATCGATAGATACTGATATGTCGTTGGATAAATTAAATAAACATATTAATACTATAACAACAGAGAAAAATTTTAATGATTATCGTGATAAATCAGTAATCGATCCAGAAACAAAAATAGAAGTTCAAACACTGATTAAAATTGTTAAAGAATCTTTTAATAATAAAGATGAATTTTATATGGTTCAGCATAATCAGCATTTAGAAATTTCAATAAATAAATATTTTTGGACCTATCGAAACAATCAGTTGATTGATGATATTTTTAGTTTAATAAAATTATTTAATAAATTTGATATTAAACAGAATAAAAAATTCAAACATATTTTAGAATTTACGGAAGTATTAAAAACAAAATTGAAAAATTTTATGGTTGATGAAAATGAGTTTGAAAAAATGATCTTAAAATGGTATGATTCTGATAATTCTGATAATTCGAAAAAAAAATATACAAAATCTATCTTTTCGGAAAAAGAGATCTGGTGGTTTTATTTTGTCTATAATTCAAATTTATACTATGATAAAAAAATTATTAATAAAAATCAAAGTTGTTGTTTTCCTACTATAGAAAATAATAATGATATTGAAAAAGGAATTAATAAAAATCAAAGTTGTTGTTTTCCTACTATAGAAAATAATAATGATATTGAAAAAGGAAAATTAATTATTAATGAATCAAATGAATTAAATGAATCAAATGAATTAAATGAATCAAATGAATCAAATTCAATTGACATAATAATTAATTTCTTAGAAACAAAAAAGTATTTATATCATAAAATTGATAAAGAGAGGCCTAAACACCCTGAATTTAAATGGAATAAATTAGAATTTAATCCAGATAAACTGGAATATAGTAAACGGCAATTAAGGTATAGGAAATATTTGATTGAAAGTCTAAATGATAAATTAATACAAAATCAATTAGACCAGATAAATAAATTAAATGAGAGTTTAGTTAGAAAGCATTTTATGAATGATTGTATTGAAAATATAGAAGTGGTTTTAAATGAATTAGAAAATATGGGAACATTTATGAAAGAGGGTGTTTTATTAAATGAACAACTTTTTTTTAAATTATTATTATTTGGTATAAATGTTTTAATTTTTATCGGCCAATATTTTTGGGATAATCATATCAAACAATCTATTTAGGTTATAAAGATTTTGTCTCTAAATTTCTCTTAACTTCTATGAATAAACCTTGGCAATAATAAACAGATATACAAACAATAGATGACATTCATTGGTTATATTCAGGAGCTTATCGCACCAGATCGCAAGTTATTTATAAAAAATAATTATAATATTTCATTAAATCTTTTAAAAATCTTATTGGAAAAACAGGGTCCAATAATTTATCATTATCCTCACTATTAAACCATACACACACAAAAAAAGGAAATATGCATAATGAATTTTTTAAATCTTTTTTAAATTCTTCATAACTGATATTATGTTTTTCTTTTTGTAATTTATAATAATAATTTATTACTATATTTACCGTCATTTCATCAAAATCAATACTTTCAATTAACAAAAATATAATATCACTTATACCTTTATTCAATTGTATATATTGCCAATCTAAAAATATTGGTGTTTCATTATTTTTATAAAAAATATTTGGACTTTTTAAATCTCCATGACAGAAACTTAGCGGATAACTGGACGATTCTTCATATATTTTATCAATATTAGAATATATATTTTTAAGTATTTTTATTTCTTTGTCATTTAATAATATACTTACTTTTTTTATAAATATATCAAATCTTGAATGAATAAGTTCTTTATAATATGATATATTTTTAACCTTTTTTATATTTTTCATAATGGGTAAAACAGTTTCTTCATTTTTAAAATAAAAAGAATTATGTATATCTGAAATATTATTTACAACATTTAACAATAATTTAATATTTTTATTTAAGTTTATATTAAATTCACCTTTATATTTATTTAAATTTTCTAATATAATTGCTTCTTTATCATTATCTTGAAATGAACCTAAAAATTTAGGAATATTATTTGTTAATAGATGTGAAATATGTTTATAAAAATATGTTTCATTTTCATACATATTCAATTTTAAAGCAGTTTTTGATAATTCATTGTCCAAATTACTAATTTTAAGAACAATATTCTCTTTTTCACCATTTATATATTCAATATCATAACTATTTATATCACATATATATCCTGTTTTTAACATATCTTTACATTTTTCAATTTTGCATATTGGTTTTGTGTTCATATTTTTAATAATTTCATCTAAATATAAAGATTTTGAATTATTTTGTTTTTGTTCATGTATATATTTGGGGGGTTTTTCTGAAAATTTGATAATATTTTCTAATTCTAAATCAATATAATTATTTATTTTATATTCATCTACATTTTTTATTTCTATACATGATTCCGAATTTTCTATTAAACAAATATGTGCAACATTCGAATGTGTAGCACTTAAATATCCTGAATAACTATCTTCAAATATAATTGTATTATTTTTATCTGCGTTTAATAGTTCAATAGCTTTTAAATATGGTTCTGGGTCAGGCTTATGTTTTATACAATCTTCGGAAGAAACTAAAATATCTATATATTTTTCTAACTTAGTTATTTTTAAAATATATTCTGCTGCTATTTTGTTACAACTTGTCACTATGGCTATTTTATTATTTTGTTTATTATTTTGGAAGAACTCAGTAACACCATTAATTAAAATATTTTTATTATTTTCTAAACTTTTTATAAATAATTTATCTTTTTTTTCAGATATATCAATAATATCTTTTTTTTTTATATTTGAAATAATATATGTTAAAAATTTACTATCATTTTTACCTTTAATAAAATGATTAAAAAAACATTTATTACAATTAATATTATATGGTTTTAATAATTCATTCCAAATATCAATGTAAATATTGTCTGTATTTACTAATGTACCGTCTAAATCAAATAATAAATATTTTTTATTCATTCTATTATTATAAAATATACAATAATATTAAATTAAATAATAAATTAATACTAAATTAAATAATAAATTAATATTGAATTTAATAAATTATTAAATTTATTTTTCAATACAATCTTTTTCTGTTAAAATATATCCCCAATGTTGAAGTGTCTGTCTTCTTTTTGGACTTATTAAAAAATCATCAAATAATGTATTTTTTTTATATATTAAATTTATCAATGCTCTGCGAAATCTACTGTTTTTTCCTGCTGTTTGTATCCATCTTTTAATTTGCCAATTATCGTCAGAACATCTTTTACCAATATAAAAATCACAATACCAATGTACCCATCCATAAGGATGATTTTCTGTTATCCATTTATTTTCTTCCCATTCTTCTAAAGTAGAACCAACTTTAACATTATATTTATTAACTTTAACATTATAATTATCCCATTTATTTGTAAGTTTATCATCTTTTATATTTTTCCACCATTCTTCAGGATATTTTTTATGAACATTTTCGTATTTTTTATTTGTAATTGATGATTTTATTTGTCTCCAATATGTTCCACCAAAGCTTCCTAATTCGAAAATTTCTATTGGTGTTAAATTTGGTGTAAAATCAGGAAAATCTTTAAATATTATTTCACCATATTTATTTTTTTTTGGATATTCCATTACTATTATACAAATCTAAATAAATTCAACTAATTCAACTAAATTGTCACATATTCTTCCTTCTTCTTTTCCATATCTTACATAGTGTTCAACTAATTGCATACATGTTAGATTATGAAGGTCAGTATAATTTTTTCTATAATATTCTAAATTAAATGTTGGTACAATATGTTCAATTTTAAATGGTCTTGTCTCTCTAATACCGTGATCAATTAAATGAATAATGTATTTATTCATATCTTCATCATATAATTTTTCTAAATCATTGTTTAATATTTTATACATTTCAGGTTGTGTATTTAATGCTTCAAATAAATTTTTTAATTGATTTAAATATTTGGTAATTATTAAATTATCTTGTTTTTCATTATATAATATATGATAGTTTGGTGGCATTGATCTTTTAGAATTCATTGTTGCTCTTCCTCTATCTATTTTTTCTTCCATTTCTTGATATGACTTACCCCAATAATGATTTATTTGTATAATATCAGTTGTTTGAGTATAATTGAAAAACTCATTTTTATCATCTAATATTACTTTTTTTTTATTACAATCAATATATCCTTTATTTTTATTTTTTAATAAAACAAAATGAGGATTTATAATTCTTTTAACATCTTTTGGACGACATATTGTTTTAATGTGTCCATCAGGTTTAATTTCACAATATGTATAATTTTCTATTAAATATCCTTGTTGTTTAAATTGATAATAATTTGAACCAAAATTAATCCAGTTTATTGCGATAGCAGAATAATTTTCATAATCTTTTAAAAAACTAACTAAATTATCATGTTTTTTTGGCAATATATATTCATCACCGTCTATAATTGCTAACCATTCTGTATCTTTTCCATAATGAAAAATACAATGATTATATGCCTCTATTTGTTTTACTTTACCAGGAAAATAATTAATAGTACATATTTTTTGATATAAGTAATGGTTTAATCTTTTTTTAATTGGGATATCACTTTCATTATCATATATATAGAAATGTTCTACACCTAATAAATAATGATATAATATAAATTCTTCTAAATATTGTTCGTTTTTTATAATACACACTAAAGATAAATATCTACCCATTAAAAATAAAATTATAATAAATTATAATAAAATACAAATTTTTTAATAATTACAATTACGATTGCGATTACAATTGCGATTATGTTTTATAAACTAATTTTCTAAGATCATTCATCTTCTTGTCTGTAATTTTTCTTTTTGAGATTTTATACATACTTATATTATTTAATCTTTCTAATAAAAAATTAATAGAATACATTCCACATTCACTTCCTCCATATTGGTGTCGTGTATCATTATAAATAATAATTGATTTTTGATTTAATTTTTCATATTTTTTTTTAATATTATTTAAAAAAACATTTATTAAATGTATTGGTTTGCTTCCATAACTATCGTAAAAATTTATTTCATTATTCTTATTATCAATATAAACTGCGACCCAATGTGTTCCAGGTCCTGAACTTACATCTAAATTATATACTAATCCAATTTTATTAATTTTTTTCTTTTTTAATGATTTTATATCAATATTCGATAATTCACATTGAATTTTTGTTGGACAATCTGATGGAACTACACCTAAAAATTTAAAATCATCATATTTTTTTTCATATTGTTTCATAACTCTTAATATATCATATGTATTTAGCCATGTGTTTTTATTTTTCTTCCATTCATTTGGATATTCGGGTTTAAATGTATATTTATTTATATTTATATCGTTTAAACTTTTAACTTCTGTTTGATTCTTCCAACAATCTTCTTTTTTTTTACAAGTTGAATTAAATTCTTTCTGGATAAAATCCCATAAATTTCTTTTTGATTTAGTATTCAAATCAATTTTAATATTACTTTTTTTTTTTAATTCACCAGAAATTTTTAATAATGATTCTTTAGAATAACATGTTTTAAAATTACCATCTTTATTATTAGATGGAGAACAAGGTGACTTCGAAATATCATATTTATACATAATTAATTTATAGTGATATTTTATTTTTATTATATTAATAAAAAATAGTATATTTTTAATCTAACTATTTATTATGGTTACCTGGGGTTTGGGTATAGAACATGAATTTTTTCTGAAATATGATAAAAAAAAATTAATAGTTAACGAAAAGTATGATATTTATATTAATTCAGGGTTAATTAAGAATATGAGTGATATGAATGAAATAAATTTTTATCAAAAATATAAATCATTTATTAAAGATAATAATTATTATAATGATTATAAAAAATATATAGATGATTTAATATTGCTAAGAAATTTAGCAATAAAAAAACAAAAATATCCATTTAATAAAATAAAATTTTTTAATATAAAAGAGAATGATAGATATCAAGAAATAAAATATTATATTGATGAGGAATCTATAAAGAAAATGAAAATATATTTATTTTACTTTTTTTTATACCATGATCCAATAATATTTTTTAATTTAAGATTTGAAGATGAAGATATTAATAATAAAAGAATATATAATGAAATAAATTGTAATAATTTTGAATCATTATTTCTTACAAAAGATAATGAAAAAGAAAATTTAATAAAACATAATTATGAATTATTTAATAATATTTATGATAAAAGAGATGTATTGGAATTTAAACAAAAAATAAATTCTTATATAGATAATAATAAATATGAATTTTATAAAATAGTAAATTCAAATACAATTTATTTTAATAAAAATAACAATGGTAATATTAAAAATAATAAAAATTTAGTAGATTTTATTCAAATACAAATAAATTATTTGAAAAATTATATATTTAATAATATTAATATTGATAAAAAAATTATTGTTGATATGTTCTTTTGTTATAAAAATAATATTCCAATTTTAGATATATCAAGTTCTAATTATATACTGGAAATGATGACAATTGATTATAAAAATTTAAATTTTGAAACTGTTTATAAAAATTTTATTAAATATGAAAATACTTTTATAAAATATGTTAATACTTTATTTAATAATTATATTGATAAAAATAAATATGGTAATATAAATTATAATAAAATTGGTTCTCGAAAAGAAAGTATTCAATTAAATGATATTTTTAATGAAAAAGATGAAGATTATTGTTATACATCATTAAATACAGAAGATTATACAGGTAGTTTTCATATATGGGTGACATGTCCATATAATAATAGAATGCCCAAAGCAAAATTTTTAAATATTCATGCTAATTTAGCTAATAAACTGCAATTATTAGAACCAGTTATAGCATGTAATTTCTCATCACCTTCATATGAGATAAAACATAAAAAAAATTATCCAAGTAAATTAAGTTTAAGACATTTTATAAATCCTTATAGTAATTATGGAACATCTGATGTATCATTAATAAATGGTTCTGAATATACAAATGTAAATGCTATTTTTTTAGATAAAAAAGATAATCCAACTATTCAACAAATATATAATCAAAAAAAGAAAGTATATAATGTTAATAATACATTAATTAAAAGTTATAATGTTTTAAATGATCGAAGATATACAAATAATATATTTAATTTTATAACAAAAAAGAAAAATAATTCAAAAAATGTGAATATTAAAAGTTTTTATGAATTATTATTTAAAAATCATAATTTAGCATTTAAAGAATTTCAAAAAATTTATAAAGAACAAGAATATAATTTAGGTGCTGATATTAGAACAAGAAATAATAATGATTTAATATATCCACTTGATACAAATTTAAAGAAGATTTATTATCCTAAAAATAATAAATATATTATTCATTATATTGATTCTTCCGGTAAAGTATATGATAAAAGAAAATATAATAAAAATGAATATAAAACATATGTTAATGAAGAAAGAGTTGGAATTGAATTTAGAATTTTAGATCATTTTAATACAATGTTTTTAGATCAGATTTTATCTATATTGCCTTATCTTATTATGGAATCTTATACAACGTATCCAATAAACTCAATACATGATACACATGTATCAAAACAATTCTGGCATAATGAAATGTACAATGTTATTACTAATGGATATAAGCATAATTTTACAAAAAATTATATAGATAGTGTAAATAAAGAATTTAATATTAATTTAAAAAATAAAAAATATACAAGTGATATATTATTGGAAGATTTATTTAATGGATTAAAAGATAAATATGGTACAAGAAAATATAAAGAATTATTAAATAAATTAACATTTAAAAATCCTGTAACTTTTGTTAATATAACCGAATATTCTACTAAATTTATTGATAAAAATACATAAAATGTTATATTCCTTAATAAAATGTTGCTTTTTTAGGCATTAAAATTTCCTTATTATAATCACTATTTCTTTTCAAATCTAAATCTCTTATCAATACACCAATTTTTGGTGCTCTAATAATATATCTATTATCAATACGTTTTCGAACAATCCATCTATAACGCGGACTTTTATTATTTGGTAAATTTACAAGAATTACTTTCCCAACATATTTGTCTTTTTTATTCAATGATTGTGACGTACCCATATTATATAATATATAATATATTATATATTATATATTATATATTTTAAAGAAAAATTTAAATATAATATATATGGAGATGATTGGGAAACACTAAAATATACATATGTATATTTTTACCAATTTTATTAATTTATTGATAAAAATACATAAAAAATTTTATTTTATAGATTTTATATATAATATATATGTATATATTATATAATGAAAAAGATATATTTAGAAACAAATAAAATAATTGTAACAGAACATTTTGTTGAATATTATTTAACACTTGGTGGAAAAAACATTGTAGGGGGAAATAATGTTAATATTAAAATTCCATTAAGAGCATTTTTACGTGATACAACTATTATAGAAAAGGATGATCATTATTTAAAAGAAAAATTAGAATATCCAATGACTATAAATTTACAATTTAATGGTGATATTGGCACAGAATATCCATATACTATTTATTCTTCATTTACAAAAATAAATTCAATTCTATCTAAACGTACTTATTTTAAAACAAATGATATTAGTGGTGATTATGATAAACTACTATCTGATGATAAAATAGTTCTTAAAGGTTCTTTGGTTAGAGGTAAAAAACTTCATGACGATGATGAATATCCTGGTTATGAATTTCCATTATTATATTTATATTTAATTAATTAATTTTATTGAAATAAATACATAATATTATTGAATATAAAAGTATTTAATATTATTAAATTTAATTTGACCGCCAGTCATAATTATATATTTTTAATATAAAATATAATATAATAAATTTCATTTCTTTTATTTTATTCAATAAATACATAATTTATTTTTATTTTATGTATTTATTAATAATATTTTTTGGATAATATTAAAAAAAAAATATATATTGAAAAATTAATGGATATTCCAAATAATTATTTAATATGTGATATTAGAACATCAAAAGAATTAAATGGTGGTACAATAAGTGGATATAAAAAAAGGGATACTATTAATATTTTTCAAAATTCAATTATAAATAATAAAATCGAAGAAGCATTATATTGGGGAGTAGAATTACACGTATCAACATATGATAAAGAAATATGGAATTCAATTCATGATATTTATAAAAAATATATTCATATTAATAATCCTAAATTATTTTTTTATATTATACAAAGAGAAAATGAATATAATAATATTATTTTAAATTATCCAAAAAAACATTATATATTCTCAAGAAACAATCAAGAAATAAGAAATTTATTTTGTGATTTAATAAGTATATTAACTTTATCTAAAAAAAATAATTTATTTTTAGACAAATCATTGCCAAAAGTTAATTTAAATAAAATAACAAAAGATGAATTAAAAAATAGAGTATTAAATAATAATTATAATATTATACAAGATTTAGGATATGATTCTTTAAATAATACTGAAATATTATGTATAAATCAAATATTTCATAATTTAAATAATCATCAAGGAACTTTAAATAATTGTTTTTATTGGTATATATTATTAGAAAAATCATGGAAAAGTAAAAAAAGTAAGAATATAAATAATATAAATGATATAAATAATACAAATAATATAGATAATTATATTAAATCAAATAATTTAAATAAAAATTCAATATTAAATTATACAAGTAATAATACAAATAATAATTGGACAGAAATAATATGGCAGATGATTGAGAAAATATTAATGAATAGTGAAAAAAATAATTTACTAATTAAAAAATTAAAAATATATTATAATATTCATTTTAAGGAAAGTAAAATTAGTAATTTAAAATATATTTTTTTTATTGTTTTTTTCATTGTAAAACAGAATATTAATTGGAGTATTCCATTAATTAATAAATATAATATATATATTCAATGTTGTGCGAATATTAATCAATTATATATGAAAACTTCAAACAATGTATTTATTAAATTAGATAAATTAGACCAAGAAATATATATTAAAAAATTTTATGAAATGAAAAATAAAATGATAAACAATGTATCAAATGAAATAGAAAAGAAACATGTAGAGAATAATAATATAAATTTAAATAAAATAATTCAAGGAAATCCATTAACAAATGAATATACTAATTATGATATTCATGATGATACATCAAAAATAAATAAAAATAAAACAATGAAAGATATAGATGAAGCAAAAGAAGAAAAAATAGATAAAAAGATGGAGTTTTTTAATAAAATGATAACAAAAAAAAATAATAATATAAATAATAATATAAAATATAATAAAATCAATGATAATAACATCAATGATAAAGAATATATAAGAGAGTTATTTATTACAAAAAAATCAAAAAAATAAATAGTAACTTTCTTGAAGTTAATATTTATAATTTTTAATATTATAATATAATAGATATGTCTGATGATAATGAAGAAAACATAAAATATATAAAGTACATGACAGATATTAAAGATAAAATAATAGTTACATCAGAACATTTAAATAAAAATAATATAAAATTTTATTTAACATATTTTATTATATTTTTTTTATTATATTTTACATTAACAGCAAAATATATTAATAGTTCTTTTGAAGATTTTTATAATAGAAAGAAAAAATCTAAATTGTTTTTAACATTTTATTATGGTGGATTATGTTTATTATTATTAGGATGGTGTTATTATTATTTCATTAATATTTTTAATTTATCAGAAGATTATGTTAGATTAAAAATTATAATATCAGGTATTTTTGTTATTTTTGTATTTTTTAATTTTATGCAAGTATTTTTAAAATATATATCTGATTATTTACCTGATTTAGTAATAAGAATTTTATTATATTTATTTTTACTATTTAATATTATATTTTTTATTTTTTATATAACTTTGTTTTTACTTAATATTAATAAAGATTACAATATTGAATATTGTATAGCATTGGAGATGCTTTTATTTTTTTATTTTATTAATAGTGCTAATGCAAGTTATAATAAAAAAAAAATATATAATGTTTTACAAAAGAATGATTTTAATTATTTATCTTTAAATTGTATTAAACAAAGTATTGGTAATGAGACATTTTCATCTGAATCCAAATCAATACAACTTGATAATATATATAAAGAGAATGGTTATGATTATTTACAATTAAAATATAATATACCAATAAAATATAAAAATAGTAAAACAAAACAATATGAAGATTTATTATTATGTGATTTTTATTATCCAGGATCTCATAATACTTATTTAGCAGATAGTCCATTAAATGGAACACCTGATTTATATGCTATAGAAAAAGCATTAACTGATTTTAAGGTTAGAATAATAACATTGGATATTTATAGTGATATTGAAAATGAATATTCACAAGATGCAAATCCTGTTGTTAGATCTAAAAAGTTAAAAGAAGGAGCTCATCCATTAAATTTAAATGATTGTTTTAAAACAATTAATGATTATGCATGGATTCCTAATAATAACAATGATATAGCATATCCATTATTTTTAATTTTGAATTTTAATTTTTCTGATGATAATAATATATTATATGATAAAATAAAAGAAATGATATATAATAATTTTAGCAAATATTTAATAGACAAAAAATATGGATATAATGGATACGGAAAAAATTTTATATCACAAGCAACAATTGAAGAATGTTTAGGAAAAATAATTTTAATAACTAATAAATATCCAGTAATGTCATTAAATGAATTAACAAATTGTTCTTATAAAAAAAATTCAGGAAATAATTCGTTAACTATTAATGAATATAAAAGAAATTATGTTGAATTTAATAGTATTGGAGTTTCACAAGATTTTGATAAAACAGAGTTATTTAATACATGCAAAACAAATATTATGTTTTTTTATACTGATGTTAATGAAGAATATGAAAATATAGAACAGTCTAAAGCTGGTTTATATAATCCCAAATTTAAAGATTTAGGTCAATATGGTATCCAAGGAACATTAATGAATTTATTCATACCAGATAATAATTTAAATGAATGGTATGCGTATTTTTATAGAAAATCTAATTTTGATCCAGTATTAAAATCTGAGAAATTAAGAAATATTGATATTCAAAAAGATAACACTAAAGGACAAAATCCTGTTATTGGTATTCAAAAACCACAAAAATATTGTTTACTGGGTAATGATGGATTTATGACATCTAATAAATCAAATTTAAGTTCAGGAGAGACTAATAATTCATGTAATGACAAATAATTCATGTAATGAAAAAAAAATATATTTATGAATAGTATAGATGAATTCAAATAGATTTAATTCAAAAAGTAATAAAAATAATTTCCTTTTAGGTATATTAGAAAATAATAATGATCAAAATAATAATGATCAAAATAATAATGATCAAAATAATGAAATTATTAATTTTTTAAGTAAAATTAATAATTCTAATAAAAATAATAATAATTCTAATAAAAATAATAAAAATAATAATAATCAAAATAAAAATAATCAAAATAAAAATAATCAAAATAATAATAATCAAAATAATAATAATAAAAATAATAATAATAAAAATAATAATAATAAAAATAATAATAATAAAAATAATGATCAGAATAATAATGATCAAAACAATAACGATAAAAATAATAACGATAAAAATAATAACGATAAAAATAATCAAAATTCTATAAGAAAAATGTTTAACGATAATAATAAAAATTTAGAGATTAATTCTAAACATAAAAGAAGTAATTTGACAAATCAATTAAAGAAAGTTGAAATAAATATAAGAAATTCTAATAATGAAATAGATTCTAAAAAATCAAAAGATATATTATTAAAATTAATTAAAAAAATGGAAACAGAAATAATAAATGTTAATACTAAAATTATTGATTATAATACTAAAATTAATAATATGAATAAAGAAAAAAAAAGTATTATAGAAAATGATATTAAAAGAAATAAAGAATTAAAAAATATAATCAAAGAATTATATAATATTATACATAAAATTTATAAATCTTATGATTTAAATAAAAATAAACGATTAAAATTATTAAATTCTATAATAAATAATATAAAAAAAAATAATAGTTTTTTAAAAAAAGTAAATTCTATATTAAATAATACAAACAATACAATAAATAAAGAAAAAATAAATAATTCACTTTTATTATCAAATATTCAACAATCAATGGATGATAATAATTCAAATAATAATTTAATAAATAATAATAAAAATAACAACAATAACAACAATAACAACAATAACAACAATAACAACAATAACAACAATAACAACAATAACAACAATAACAACAATAACAACAATAACAATAACAACAATAATAACAACAATAACAATAATAACAACAATAACAACAATAACAACAATAACAAAAATAATAAATCAAATGATAGTATATTGGGAACGTTAAATATATTTGGTATATCAAATACTAATAATACAGCTAATAATACAGCTAATAATACAGCTAATAATACAGCTAATAATATAGCTAATAATACAGCTAATAATACATCTAATAATACAGCTAATACTTCAAAAAATTCTATATTAGGAGCACTAAATATATTTGGAACATCAAATACAAATACAAATAAAAATACAAATAAAAATTTAAATAATAATTCAACAACCAAAAAAATTAAAATGAGTAAAATAATAGATGCGATTAAAGAAGGTGAAATTAATCAATCAACTTCAAATAAATATTTAAAAGAAGATAATATTTATAGTTAATAAATAGTTTTTATTTATTTTATATTAACGAAAAAATAACAATAATATTTTTAAATTATTGATATAATATCCTATAAATAAATAAGTCACAAACTATTATTACTAATTTAAGATAATATTATATCAATTATATATTATAATAATTATAAATTATTTATAATTATTATTATTTATTATAATAACCTTCATCTATATTGTCTTTATCGTTATCATTAATTATTCTCATCATTGTCATCATTATCATCATCGTTATCATCATTATCATCATTATCATCATTATCATCATTATCATCATTATCATCATTATCATCATTATCATTATCATCATCTGATTCATTGTCAGAATCATAAATTGTTATATTATCCTTGTTACCTGAATCATCAATGGTTATATTATCACAATTGTCATCTGTTTGAATAAGCATATCATTAAAGTTAAAATAATCTGAATAATTACAATTATTTTTTTTGAAACTTATTTTAATATTCTCGATAGTTTTAATATAAAAATTTTTTAAATTAATTAATTCAAATTTTTCTTTATCGTTAATGTTCATTATTATAAATATGATTTCTAACTTATCTATATTAATATTTATTTTCTTTTTTATTTTTGAATTTTCAAAATATCCTGTTTGTAATATATTTTTATTATTATAAATTTTATAGTTTATTGTATTGTATGTTTCTGGTAAAAATATAGTTAAATTATATGAATCATTATTTTTAATAATTTGTTTTTTAAATATTTTTGTATTCATATATTATATCTTGAATATCTTTTTATATATATTTTTAAATTAATTTTCATCTAAAGAATAACCTGATTGATTTTTATCAAAGCCTGAAAGAATATCTAAACCTTGAGTAGTATAACTATTTTCAAATGTTGATACTGAATCACATAAACTCTCCCCGACCTTTTCATTTTTTTGTGGGAAATTATTTATACATGTATCTAATAATTGTTCTTCTTTATTATTAAAACGTTCTTTAACATTATTAGGAATAGCTGGAATAGCTGGAATAGGTGGAATTTTAGATTTAAAACTTTCTTTAACTTCATCTTCTTGATTTTCTTGATTTTCTTGATTATTTCCAGATAATGGTTCAAAATTTTCCATAATTGATTTATAATTAAGTGATATTATGAAAGAAATTGCTAATAGTATAGCTATTAGACAACTTTTTCTGGCAATATAAATAATTAATAATAATACAATAACTCTAATAGTTGGATATTCATAATATTCACTTACTAAATTATTAATATTTTTAAAAATACATGTATTATATAAAAATAATATAAATACTATTGAAATATATACATTGCTATCATCTAACAAACTCAAAGATTTTAATATTGTAGTATCAATATTTTCTAAAGTATTATCAACATTTTTTATTTTCATTATATAGTTTTTAATTAGATTTTTTTTTAATTAATCTTTTTTTATTTCTTTTATATTAATAAGAATGAATCAAAATATTTGGGGTCCATCATTGTGGTTATCACTTCATACAATTACTATGAATTATCCGAATAATCCAACATTTTTACAAAAACAAGATTATAAAAACTTTTTTATTAATATGGAAAATATAATACCATGTACTATTTGTAAAAGAAACTATAAAAGACATTTATTAGAATATCCTATTAATAATTATTTAGATAATAGAAAACAAATTGTATATTGGTTAATAGATTTACACAATGCTGTAAATGCTGAAACAGGTAAAAAAATATTATCTTATGATAAAGTAATAGAAAAATATGAAATTATATATAATAAAAAAATATTAGATTATGATAATCCGCAAAATAATAAAATAATTATTGTAAATAATACGAAATATATTAAATATATGTTATCAATATTGATTTTATTAGTTATTATTGGAATATTCTATTTTTATAAAAATAAATAAAAAGAAGATTAAATAATTATTATGAATTTTATATTTATTATTTAACATGGATATATAAATTTTATTTATAGGTAAATATTGTTTAATATCATAATAATATACATAAATTTTCATATATAATATATTTTATACCATCCTGGAAAAGGAATAATATGCATTGATACAAAATCTTTAGTATTGTTGTAACTCTTAATCATTATTCTATATTTAATTCGTAAATAATGAAATGTTAATAATTCATAATCATTTCATCGACGTAAAGAAAATGAGACAAACTAATTTTAAAATATAATAAAAAGATATAAATATTTTTTTATTATATATGATTATCGTAATGAATAATGAAAAAAAAATAAAGAAAATATTAGAAAATGAATTAAAAACAACCAACGAGTATCTCAAAAAATATACAACACCATCAAGTAATACTGGTATTGATATTATTGCGGAAGCGATGAAAAAAGGCAAAGTAAAGTCTGGTTCACGCTTTTATAAAGATGATGATGAGTTTAGCAATAGCTCTCATTCGCTCAACAATAGTAGTCACGAAATGGGTTATGTACTAGGTTCTAGTACTCATTCACATGGGAGTGAAACTGAAACTGAAACTGAAACTGACTTGGATGGTAGTTGGAATGGTAACACGAACAGAGTCATTCTTGGTAGATATGCTGATCAAGATAAGGTATCATCTAAACAGAGATTCACAACCGAGTACAGGGAGAAATTTCGACTAAACCGAATACATCCAATCGGATGAAAACCAGATTAAATGTGCTTCACTTCATCTTCACATTATATGTGCGATTTTAAATATTAATGGTATAAATAAATATATTAAAGAGAATCTAAATATTTATTTAATAAATATATAAAATTATCCAATGTACTTTTTATCATATGATGAAGATATATTAATTTATTTCTTTTATCAATATTATAGTTTCTAATTTTATCAATAGAGTCATTTATTGAAAACCAACCAATATCACCAATTTCGGTATTCATATGTTTATTAGTTATATCAACTGTTAATACTCTATTATTTTTTGATTGTGCAATATAATATATGTGTTTATATTTACTTAAATTTGTTGATAAATATACTTCATCTAATGGACTCATGTTTAATATTGTATAATCAGATTCCTTATTGTTTGTTTCTTCTTCAAATTCTCTTTTTGCACAATCTATATTTTTTTCATTTATATTTCTTCTACCTTTAGGAAATCCCCATTCTGGTTCAGAATAAGTAATTATATTATTTTTAATAAGGTATTCTAATGAAGTTTTAATATTAATATCATTCTTTTTAATATATGTTCCTTTCTTTAATAAATTAAATTTATGCTCAGATTCTTTATATTCAATTGAATTTTTTTTAGAATCATTCCATAATTCATTCCATAATAAATTAAAGCTATTGTTTAATAATTTATTTTGTTCATAAGTGCTCATCATATTTATAATATTTTCTAAATATTCTATATTGTTTAAATCATATTTACCTCTTATAAATTCAATATAATTTAAACTATGTTTCCGTCTTATCATTAAATATTTAATTAAATTATCATAATTTTTTAAACAGTATGTTTTTGATATATTATTTTTTAATATTTTTAATTTATTTATTTCATCTAATGAAAATAAATAATTATTTTGAATTTTTTTTGAATAATTTATTATTTGATTTAAATCTATATTATTAATTTTTACACAAATAATACCTAAACTTATTATCGGATATAAACATTTTTTAAAAACATGTCCCTTTTTACCACAGTTTATACAATATAAAGATTCTTTATTCATATATGAATATATATTTTCATTTGTATTAGTATTAGTATTAGTATTAGTATTAGTATTAGTATTAGTATTAGTATTAGTATTAGTATTATTAGTATTAGTATTATTATTATTAGTATCTTTATTTATATTCATATATGAATATATATTTGTATTTGTATTTGTATTTGTATTTGTATTTGTATTTGTATTTGTATTTGTATTTGTATTTGTATTTGTATTTGTATTTATACTTTCATTTGTATTTTCATTTGTATTTTCATTTGTATTTTCATTTGTATTTTCATTTGTATTTTCATTTGTATTTTCATTTATACTTTCATTTGTATTTATACTTTCATTTGTATTTATATTTTCATTTATACTTTCATTTATACTTTTATTTATATTTTCATTTATATTTGTATTATATTCCATAAATTATTATAATTATTTTATTTTAAGTAAGTATTAAATAATCTTTTAATACTTATTAAAAATTATTAAAAATTATTATATTTTTTATCTTATATGTTATTAGTTATGTCTATTAAAAATAAACAAAAATTTATGTATTATCCTGAAATTACAAGTTCTACTTTTAACGAAGAAATATACTTAAAAAGAGAATTTAGAACAAATGAAATAAATAGCACATCTTTTGATAAAAATATAAATAAATTTACAAATACAAATATATCTAAAATTAAAGATTTTGAGTTAGATAATCATCAATCATTTCTTAAAAATTATATATCTCCTGATACGCCATACAATGGTATATTAATATTTCATGGAACAGGTGTTGGAAAAACATGTAGTGCTATATCAATTGCGGAAGGATTTAAAAAGACATTAAAGAATATTAATAAAAAAGTATTAATATTATCTAATTTAAGTGATAATTTTAAAAAAGAAATATATGATTTTTCAAAAGATACTTTATCAAAACAATTTCAAAATATTAATTTTCAATGTACAGGTAAAAGTTATGATTTAGGAAAAGATAGTATATATTTAACACTAAATCAAAAAAAGAAAGAAGTTGGAAAAATGATTAAATCTTATTATGAATTTATTGGTTATATAAAATTTGCGAATGATATAAGAAGAAAAACAAATGACTGGGATGGTTCGGAAGAAACTATTACAGAAGATATAAAAAAATTTATATCTCGTGAATTTGATGACAGAGTAATAATTATTGATGAAATTCAAAATATTAAAACAGCAAAAAAATTGACATTTGAAAAAACAATTCAATCTATTCTCCAATCTATAATTAAATATGGGAAAAATATTAAATTAATTCTAATGAGTGCTACTCCAATGTTTGATAGAGCAGATGAAATTATATTTTATTTAAATTTATTATTAGAAAATGATAATAGAAGAATAATTAATAAAAATGATATTTTTAACACAAAAAATGATTCGTTAAAACCTGGTGCGAGTGATTTATTAAGAAAATTATTAACAGGGTATATTAGTTATATAAGAGCAGAAAAACCATTTGTTTTTCCATTTAAATTTGATGCTACAGATTCTATTATACCTTCTGTAAAATATGATTTTTATGGTGATATTATTGATAAAAAAAAACAAATAAAGTATACAAAAATTATATCATTGAAAATGATTGATTTACAAAATAATACATATATTTATTATTATAATAATAAAATTAAAAATAATGAAATAGTACGGATAAATGACAATAATGATTTTAATGAAAATGATTACGAAAATTTATTAGATAATAATCTTATTAAAAAGGATTTTTATCATATTGATTTAACACAAATATCAAATATTGTTTATCCAATAAAGGATAAAAATAAAATTAATATAGGTAACTTTGGACGTGTTTCAATTAATTATAATAAAGATAATGGTAAATCTGGATTTTATAAAAATATAAAATATATTGGAACAAAAAAAAAATTTAAATATATGTTTCAAAATCATGCTATATTTGATAAAAATACATTAAATGAGGCACCATTTTGTGATGAAAAACATTTGAAAAAATATTCAGTAAAATATGATTATATATTAAATAAAATAAAAAATTCAAAAGGGTTAATATTTTTATATTCGAATTTCATTGATCAGGGGGTATTACCTCTTGCGTTAGTATTAGAGCAAAATGGATTTACAAGAGATAGAGTAGATGGTGAAGAAAATTTATTAGAATACAGTCCAAATAAAAAAAATGGTGGTGGTAAAAGAGCCCCAATTTGTTATTTATGTGGAAATGATATTAAAAACGATGTACACAATAATGAAAATATAAAAGATTATCATATATTCAAACGTGCTAAATATGTAATTTATTATCCTGATTCTAAAGAAATTATAAAAGTAACAAAAGAAGCTGCATTAAAAAAATTTTCAAGTAGTAATAATAAATATGGAGAAGAAGTAAAAATATTTATAGGAACAAGAGCTGTAAGTGAAGGATTGGATTTTAAAAGAATAAGACAAGTTCATATTATAGATCCATGGTATAATTTATCCAGACATTCACAAATTATTGGCAGAGCAATAAGAAAAGATTCACATAAAGATTTATTACCAGAAGAAAGAAATGTAGAAATTTATCAATATGCAGCATTGATTAATAGCAAAGATAAAATTGGACAACATGAATCAATTGATTTACGAAGTTATAGAATAGCAGAGAGCAAAGATATATTGATTAAAAAAATAAATAGAATTATGAAAGAGTCAAGTGTAGATTGTACATTATTTAAAAAAGCCAATGTGTTTCTTTCAAAAAAAAATATAAAACAAATAACATCATGTGGAGAAACGGTTAATATAAATATTTCTGATAAAAAATATTCAGCTATGTGTGATTATAGTGATACATGTGATTATAACTGTAATTGGTCACCTAATCCAGCAATTAAATATCCTATTAATAATGATACTTATAATATATCATTTGGACAAACAGATATATTAAAATGTAAAAATAAAATAATAAGTTTATTTAAAGAAAACTATGCATATCATTTAGATAATATTGAGCAAGAAATATTAAGTTTATATCCTGAAATGAATGAATTATTTATTTATACAGCATTGGAAAATTTAGTAAATAATAAAAATGAAATTATAATAGATAAATTTGATATTAAAGGATATATTATATATCAGGGAGATTATTATATTTTTCAACCATTAGATATTGAAAGAGAAGATATACCTTTAATATATAGATATTATCCAATGAATAATAAAAAGAAAAGGATATCTATTGAGAATTATAAATTTGATTATCCAGAAGAAGAAAAATTATTTGAAATTAATAAAAATAATAGACGACTTTATAATGAAGTAATAAATAATATTGAAAATAATATTGAGATACATCATTTGATTAAAAATAATTCAAATGAAAAATATATAATTTCTGTAGTTGGATGTATATTAGATTCAATTAATTTTACTGATGAGCCATTGTTTATAAATGAATTATTAATACAATATTATAAAAATGCTAATAATAATAATTTAATAAAATATATTATTGATTATTATAATAATAATAATACATTGATTAATTATTATCAAGATATTGAATATAATAAATCCAAAATAACAAAAAAATATTATATTGGTTATGTTAGTTTTGATACATTTTATGTAATTAATAATATTAATATAAAGCAGAAAATAAATGAAATTGACTTTAAAAAAATTAAATTTGAAAAAGCTACTGATGAAATAAGAAGTAATATATTGACATTAAGAAAAATATATTTTACCAATAATATTGTTAATAAAAATTTTAATATAATATATGGAACATCACAAACTGATATAACTAAAAGTAAAAAAGAAAGAAATTTTAAAATTATTGATAAAACAAAAGAAGAAAAAATTATTACACAAAAATTAGAAATGTCAAAACGAACAACATGTACTGGTAGAACTTGTTCATTTTATAAAAAAGAAGATTTAGTAAATGTTAGAAATCATTTACAATTATATAAATATAAAAATGTAAAAATGAAAATAGATTTTTTATGCAATGATATTGAAATATATTTACGATATAATCAATTAATTAACAAAGATAATAAAACATGGTTCATTTTTGAAAAGAAATATATTTTATAAAAAATCATGACTTATTTATTATAATAAATCAAAAACTATTTAATGACTATATATTATATATTATATATTATATATGATAAAAATGATTAGTAATTTGTTAAACCATCATATATTATCAATTAAATTATAATCTATTAAAAAATGAAAATAGTAAAAAAAATTAGAAATACTTTATTTTTTGTAAAGAAATACTTTATTTTTTGTAAAGAAATAAAATATTTTTATTTAAAAATATTTTACTATAAGTTATTAATGATTAACGATAATAATTGTAACCAATTTTCATCACTTAGTTATGAACTAACTAAACTTTTAAATACATATACTATTAAAGAAAACGGAATATATTTTACACCTGCTGATATTATTAAAATATGTATAGATAAAATAAAATATTTTGAAAAAGAATATAATATAACCATAAATAATATTTTAGAACCATGTTGTGGTTCTGGTGAGTTTATAAAATCAATTGATAAACATTTTATAGATACAACTATATATGGTATAGAAAACAATAATGATATATATAATAAAATTAAAAATATCGAATTAAAGAATAATAAATTAATTTTAGAAAATACAAATTTCTTTCATAAAACTACAAATAATAAATACGATTTAATTATTGGTAACCCTCCATATTACGTAGTTAAAAAAAATACTATTAATGATAAATACTTTAAATATTTTGATGGTCGTCCAAATATTTTTATTTTATTTATAATAGATTGTTTAAAATCTTTAAATAAAGGTGGTATTTTATGTTTTGTATTACCTAATAGTTTTATGAATTGTTTATATTATGATAAAACAAGAAAATATATAAAAAATAATTACAGAATATTAGATATTATTTTTTTTAAAGATAATAAATTTTTAAATACAAAACAAGGTGTTTTTATAATGATTGTACAAAATGCTAATTCAAATAAAAACAGCAATGAATATATATTAAATATAAATGAATATACTATATTTAATGAAAAAAATAAAATAAAAAAATTAAAAGAATTATATGAAAACTCTATAAATTTAAATAAATTAAAATTTAGTGTTAATGTTGGAACTATTATATGGAATGAACATAAAAATATATTAAGTGATGATGAAAATAAAACATTGTTGATTTATAATGGATATTTAAAAAATAACAATCTATCAATTAAAAAATTTAATAATACAACAAAGAAAAATTATATTGATAAAGATGGTATAAATGAAGTATGTTTAGTTGTTAATAGGGGGTATGGTGTTGGTGATTATCATTTTAATTATTCATTAATTGATTTAAATCAAAAATATTTAGTTGAAAATCATTTGTTGGTTATTAAATATATTGGAAACAAATCTACTAAAGATGAAATAAAAGATATATACAATCAAATAATTAAATCATTTGGTAATGATAAGACAAAAGAATTTATTTCAATTTATTTTGGTAATAACGCATTAAATATAAATGAATTACTTCATATATTACCTATCTATGTTTAATTATTTTTTATTAATTCAATAATTTCATTAGTTGTTAATTCTTGAATATTACTATTACTATTACTATTATTATTTATTTTATTTCCTTTTTTACTTTTTCTAAAGTCTTTATTTGTTAAATTTGAATTATTTTTTAATTCTTGAATACTATTATTACTATTATTTCCTTTTTTACTTTTTCCAAAGTCTTTATTTGATTTATTTGTTAAATTTGAATTATTTTTTAATTCTTGAATACTATTACTATTATTTCCTTTTTTACTTTTTCCAAAGTCTTTATTTAATTTATTTGTAAAATTTGTAATTATTGAATTAATTTGCGATGATTCAATAATTTGAGATGCTTTATTATTTTTAGATGATTCGTTACTTTTAGACGATATATCATTTGTTCCTATATTTTTATTATTTTTTTTTATTGGATTATTTACCCTCCATTTTTTTAACATTTCAATATCATTATTAATATTAGTTTTTTGAGTAGGTGTTAAATCTTTTTTCTTGAGTTGTGAATACAATGACATAATTACAGATCTAAATGATTTTTTTTTAATATCATTTATATATTTTTGCATTTTTAAATTTTCTTTTATTTTTGATTCAGGTTTATTATTTATTTCAATACCAGGCTTACCTTTATCTTTTATACATACAGGTCCAATATATATATTTTTTTTTATTTTTTTATTATTTTCTATTGAATTAATTTTTTTTGTATATCCCTTTTTAAGTATTTCACCTATATCGCACGCACCTGTTCTATATGTATTCTTAGTAGGATGATGAAATGTTCCGAGTGGGTATTCTAATGCTTGTTTTTCAGTTTTAATTTCTTTTTTTTTAATATTTTTACTCATTACTTACTACAAATAAAAAAATCTATTTTTAATAAATTAAAAAAATATGAATATAAATATATAAATATAATAATTATTATATAGTAAAATGGCATATTTTTTTGGAAAACAATCAACTTTTATTCAAAGTTCTTCGAACTTATATAATCAAATTAATAAAAACTTATTAAATATTGGTAGATTTAAGATTGACAGTAAATATTATTCTTTTTTAAATAAAAAGAATTTAAATTCTTTAGTAAATTATAAATTTTTTGTATTATTAAAATCATTTGGTAAAAATTATGTATTATTTTTAACAAATGTAGATGATAAAAATTATTCAATTTTTATAAATAAAAAAAACAATGTTATGAATATTGTTAATATTAATTTTAATGATGAATTATTTAAAGGAACATTATTAGATGGAGAAATAGTTAAAAATAATGAAAATAAATATATATTTCTTGTTAATGATCTACCATATTATAAAGGTAATTCATTAATTACAAGAAATCTCGAAGAAAGAAATAAAATATTAGAAAAATTATTAAATAATGAATATATAATTGATAATGAATTATATATTTCTAAAAAAAAAAATTTTAATTTTAAAGAAATAAATGATCTTGTAGAAAATTATTCTAAAATATTAAGTTATAGATGTTCTGGATTATTATTTAAGAATAATACTAATTTTGGTGATAATTATTTATTTAGTTTTCCGGAATGTAGATCTGATAGTAAAATCTTGAAAAATGGTGTAACAGTAGATAATCAAAAAGTTATTATTGAAGAAGATCATAAAATTGTTAAACCAAAACAATATAACAAAGGATATAACGAAAAAGAAAAAGAAAAAGAAAATGAGAATGAAGATAATGAATTATTTGGAGATATTGAAAACGTAAATGAAAATATAAATGAAAATATAAATGAAAATATAAATGAAAATATAAATGAAAATATAAATGAAAATATAAATGAAAATATAAATGAAAATATAAATGAAAATATAAATGAAAATATAAATGAAAATATAAATGAAAATGAAAATGAAAAAGAAAATATCAAAATGGATAATAATATATTAAATAAAAAGACTTGTAACTTTATGATAAATCCTACATTATTACCAGATATTTATGAATTATATTGTTATAGTTCAAATAATAATATTGAAAAATATTCATATGCATCTGTACCAGATACCCATACAAGTAATTATTTAAAATCAATTATAAGTTTTGATAATATAAATGAAAATATATTAACAAAGATAAAGAAAAATAATGCGACATTTGTAGAATGTAATTATCACAAGGGTTTTAAGAAGTGGGTTCCTTTTAATAAAAATAAAAATAATATTATGGACAATATTACAATAATAAATAAAACCCAAATTATTTTAGATTCATTATAAATATATTATAAATATATTTTAATTACTATTTTATTTATAAATTTTATTAGTATAATATATATGTCTAATAAAATAGGTAGTTCTATTAATAATAAATTTAACATACCTTTAAATGATAATGTAGATAATTTTTTATTATCTAAAAATAGTATTCATCCAGCAATGGTTATGGATTTTATTGATAATAAAATAAATAAAACTCAACAAACTGGAGGAGATGGTTATACAATTAATGTAAATAAATCTATAAATGGAATGGTTGGATGGAGTAGATATAGTTTTAATTATGCTCCAGTTATTTATGGTGATTTAATTCAAAATAAAAATCAAGATAATTGTAAAATTGGTGGTCAAATTGGTGGTGAATCATGTGGATGTGGTAATTCAAATGATAATACTAAATCAAAATCAATATATGATTTATTACAACAAAGCGGTGGTACTAAAATGAAAGTAAATCAATTTGATGCTATTCAACAAGTTGGAAAAGGTCTTATACCATTAGCACCAAATGCTTTAATAAATTTAATATTATTAATATTTTTATATCATAGTGTTGTAGATAGTAATATAGATAACAAGAAAATAAAAAAATCAATTAAAAAAGGTGGATATAGTTTATATTCTATAATTGCACCATTGGGGCGTAGTAATTTATTAGTATTAGCTTCTTTATTATTACTACATCATTTCGCAGTCGAAAAACCTGCAATGAAAAAAAAATTAAAAGGAGGTGAGAATAATATTTATAGTAAAATGAACGAACTTTTAAAACCCATGGGTTTAAAAAATGGAGTATCACCTGTATTGAATAGTTTATATGATGGATTTAAAAAAAATAAAAAAGATGAACAAAAAGGTGGTTCTATATTAAAATCAATTGTTGCACCTTTGGGTACAAATGCGTTTATTGCAACCGGAATATTATTAATTATGAAAAAAATATTAATCGATGAAGATAGTAGTAAAATTAAAAAAGGAGGAAGTAAAAAAGATTTTAATAAATTAGTTAATTTATTAGGACCTTTATCATTTAATGCATTTGCGAATGAAGATTTTGTTAAAGAAATATTTAAATTAAATAAAAATAATAAAAATAATAAAAAATAATAAAAATAATAATAGTATATTACAATGTTATGCAAATATAAAGATATATTTGGCAAAGTTGGAAAAGGAATACATTCTTATAAAATATTTAATATATCAATATTTGATGTATTATTAACTATATTAGTTGCATTTATTATTAGTTTATTTACAAAATATAATTTTATAAGTATTTTAATATCTTTATTCATATTAGGAATTATTCTTCATCATATATTTTGTGTTAGAACAACAATTGATAAATTGTTATTTTCATAATTATAAAACAACAATTGATAAATTGTTATTTTCATAATTATAAAACAACAATTGATAAATTGTTATTTTCATAATAAATTATAAACTAAGAAATAAAATATTGTACTATTAAAACGAAATAACGATGATGCTTTATTTTCATTTGGATAATTACTTTTTAAAAATTTATTAAATAGTAATAAAATTATAAATTCAATAAATATTCTATGTATAAATAAATTTGGTATATAAATATTTAACGTAACAATATTTCCTATGGAATTTAATAATAGAGGCATCGCAATATCATCAAAATTTGATACCCAAAATTTATTGCCCAATATAGTTAATATACTATATTGAAAAATAAATTTATTAAATAAATTAAAAATAAAAATATTGAATATTGAACCAAATAAATTATTATTTGCTAAAATATATTTATAAGTAAATAGATGTGTATTTAAAAATATACCAAATGAATAAATATCAATTATATCACTTTTATTACTTTTTTTATTCATATATAAATACAATGTTAATTTTTTATATATATTTATTTTAGATGTATAAAAATAGTATTATATTAATATTAATATTAATATTAATTTTGTTTTATATAATTAACTATTTATTAAAAAAAAATTACGAAACTTTTGTGGATTTTCAACAAGAGGAAGATACTAATAAAAAACCTGACACAAATAGTTGGAATAATTTTTGTGGTATTAATAATTCTAATTCTAATTCTAAAACTTATGAATCAAGTACTGAAGAAGATATAGTATTAAATAATTGTGCTGGTGAAAATGAAAAATGTTATGTAGATATAAAAGGAAACAATACATGCTGTGGCAATTATAATTGTATAAGTCTTAAACAAAAATTTAATTATAAAGTTTGTTCTAATGATAAAGATGCATGTGGATATTATAAATTTATAAATGTGGATTATTTTAAATATTTATTTAACGATGAATGGTGGAATAATAAATTTGAAAATATTAAAAATATTTTTTTTCAAAAAAATCCAAATATATCTGAAAAAAAAGGTAGGTCTATATTAGATAAAAAAAGAGAAGAAATACTAAATTCAATGGATTTTTTATGTGGTGGTAAATCCAAAGAACAAATGAATGATAGCAATTTTATTACATATGTTATAAAAGAAATAGAAAAAGAATTTATGAATGATCAAATATTTTCTGGATTAATTTATGGTGTAAAAGAAAGTGTTAAGAAAAATGATAATTCAGATAATTCATCATATAGAGTAAATAATTCCAGACGTAGATGTACGTAGACGTAGATATAGATGAGATATAAATGTACTTAGAAAACATTAAAAATATCAAAAATATCTTTTTTATCTTTTTTAATTTTATTATCATTTAACTCATTCTGATAATTACACATATCTGAATCAACTAATTTATTTGTTTCTTTAATATTAATTGAATGATAATGATAGTTTTTTCTTCCAAATATTTCATTCTTATCTAAATCATATTTAATATCCTGAACTTCATTCTTATTTTTTTTATATAAATCCAATCTTTTTTTTCCTTGTCTTTCAAAAATAGAAAAATTATCAATAATATCAATAATTAATGGCTGAATATTTTCATGCTTTATTCTATTTATTCTACCAACAGATTGTATAATATCACTCTTTGGTGTAGCTAAAATTAATCCATTTAAAGTAGGAATATCTAAACCTTCATTTGCCATCGGGTAAGTACCAAGTAATACTCTACATGTCTCACTGATTTTTAGATCCTTCTGTTTCATCCCTCCAACATAATATCCAACGCTATCAATTCCAATATCTTTTAATAATTTTTCGAAATCAAATAATTGTTGTTTTCGATCACTTAAAATTAAAAATTGACGATACTCATTCTCATCTAATTCCTCTTTTATTCTATTAACGATAACTTTTGTTCTTTTTATATATTTTACAAGTTGGTTTATCATAGTAGCCATTTGAACTTGACCCCTATAATTCAATATTTCTTTATTATAATTTTCATCTTCACTTTCAATTATATATCTATCCACCTTAACAATGTTTTTCACATCTGCTTTAATACTATATATAATATCACCAATAAACCATTTTAATATTTTTGTACATCCATCTTTTCTTGTAGGTGTAGCAGATAATCCTAACATATATTTACAATTAATCTTAAATAATGCCTTCATAAATATTCTTGATGGAATTCTATGACATTCGTCAATAATAACATGACCTATATCATCAAAAGCATCTTTTGATAATTCTTTCATAGATAATGTTTGTAACATTCCAATAATTATATCTTTGTCTTCTATATCAAACCTATTTCCTTGAATAAATCCAATTCGTGCACCAGGTAACGCAAAATTAATTCTTTCAACCCATTGATTCATTAAAAATTCTTTATGAACTATTATTAATGTTTTTTTTGCCAATTTACTGATAAAATATAAACCCATGATCGTTTTTCCTGCACCACAAAACAATGACAATATCCCTCCACCATTTTTTTTATAACTTTCCATTGACTTTTCAGCAGGTATTTTTTGAATATCTTTTAAAGATAAAACAAATTTTACATCTATATTCGCACCTTTTGGTGTTATATTATATTTTGGTTTATTAAAATTTTCTATACCATAAAATTTTGGTACATATAAATATTTATCATTTTCATTATATACTTTACATGGTTCTTCTACAGAACCATAATCACTTGATACAAACGGTGTAACAGTTAATTCATTCTTAATATTATTTAATTCTTCATCTGAAAAAAAGGATTTATTTAAAATAAATCCTTTCTTTCCAATATACGTCTTTTCTTTTAATAAATCTTTAATTTTTATCATTATTATGATTAGTATGAACTTTATGTTATTAATTAATAAAACTTTCTTATATAAAAGTTTTATTATTCTTAAAAAAATAAAAATATTATAAAAATATTAAACTTGAGGTGCCGGTGCCCCGTCTGTATTAGGATAACCAGTTGCCATCCAATAATTAGGACTTAATTCAGGTGCAGGACTATTAACACCAGTACTATAACTTGAATCAAATTGTTTAGAAGGTCCTTCATTAAATAAATATTCAATCATAAATGGTTGAATTGCATAATTAAAATATCTTAATCTACACATAAATCCATCAAATCCTGCATAATTTGTAATATATAAATTATCATAATTCAATTTAGGAACACCACGAAGTTTTTGTCTTTTCTTTAAATTACCATTAATAAATACATCTACAGAATTACCAATTAATAATATAGTAACATGTGTCCATGCATTTATAGGTATATTTCCAACATCACATGATTCTGTTATATTTTGATAAGTATTAAATCGAATATGAAATTTATTTGTATTAGGATATAACCAAACACCTGGATTTTGTAATAAAGGTAAATGATTAGCATTCTTATTATAATCATTACTACCTTTATGAAATACATGTTTAAAATCTCCTAAATCACCATCAGAACACGATGTGTCAAAATTTGTATCTTTTATAAATATCCAATATGAAAAAGTATATTCAGTACCATATTGATTATCCATTGGTTGTGGAACTCTATAAGATTCTATTTTTTGTGATGTATTTCCACCAATCATATCTCTAATTAAATAAGGACTATATTTAGAATAATTTCTATAACCTTGTATAATTGAATATACGAAATATAAAATCACAAGTGTGCAAATACATATTAATACTATACCAAATAATTTATTTGAGGTACCTCCTTTAGAATTATTTATTTTCATAACTGCATTATTTGAAGACATATATATATATATATCATATTTTTTATTTATTATTTATTAATTACTCAATTACTCAATTATTAAATATTTAAATTTTTCTTAAGAAGACTCAAAATTTCCAGATTCTTTAAAACTTATTAGTTTTCCATCTGTCATAAACTGTACTTGATATTGGGTTGACCCGAGAGGTCCTTGTTGATATAAATTCATAACATCAGTTGGTAATAAAGATTTAGTAAAATATTGTGTCTTACCAATTTTTCCATAAAATCCTGCCTCAGGTTTTCCCATTGTCATATAAACTTTCGGTGAATCTTCTAAAATAGGAAGACCTTTTAAAGCACAACTTCTTTCTAATTTTCCATTAATGTAAATATCAACAGTTCTATTATTTAATACATAACATATATGTACCCATGTCATTAATGGAATATTTGGAATATCACATGATTCAACACCAGAATTATCTTGTGTAGATGTAACAATTTTCAAAGAATTTGTTAAAGGGTAAAGCCATATACTAGGACTGTGGACACTATTAGAATTATCGTTTGGAGTGCCTTTCCATAAAATATTTTTATAATCTCCAAATTTATAATTAAAATCCTTTACATATATCCATGTACTAAAAGCTTGATTTAATCCCATTGTAACTTCAGGTAAACTAAATGCAGGTCTTGCTTTATCAGAATCAATTACATCATTAATTATAACTGGGCTACCAGCATTTTTTTTATTTACAGCTTGAACAGCAATATAAATAACGTAAATTATTACAATTATTAAAATAATTATAAATATTGCAGAAAATATTTTTCCTGAACTTCCGGAATTTTTTTGGTTAAAATTATTCGCCATAATATATATATATATTAGAAATTAATTCTATTAAAATATATTTTTATAATGATTTTATATCACTATCTGTAACTAAACACGAAGTTTCATATCTAATATCATTATTTTCTTCATTTTGAAATTTATCTAATACAGATTTATATTTTGAACAATAATTATCTATATCATATTGACTTAATGTGAAATTATAATATTTAAAATATGCCATTTGACCCGGAAATCCATTTTTTTTTACGTCATCTGGATATTTTATTAATTTACCATCATTCGCTATATATAAATTATAGTCAGATGTGTCTGGAATATGTGAATTTAAACTTAATATTTTTTCTAATTTACAATTCTTGTATAATGATATGGAACCACTATTTACTAAAATTGTTATAGAAAACCATTCATTCAAAGGTACATCATCTAATTCTAATCGTCCATTATTGGTACCATCATTTATTACTAATACAATATTGTTTAAATTCGGCTTTAACCATAATCCAGGAATTTGTTGAATTTTATGTAATTCTATAGTATCTCCATTACTATCTTCACCAATTACATCACTATCTTTACCAATTTCATTTTTTCCTAAATAAAATATAGATTTCCAATCTCTGAATCGATAATTTTCAAATTTATTTTTGTATTTTGGATTACTCCCATTTATATATAAAAACATTGATATTGAAAAATTCCTATTATCTACTTCATCTCTAAAATTCTTATAAGATATTATATTATCTGCAGTTTGAGGTGCATCACATATAAATGGTTTTTTAGTAGATGTATTATATACATCAGTTTGTTTAATTATAACACCAGAAGTTTTTTCTTTTTTATTAATAACCTGTGTCAAATAAATAATATAAAGAACAATAAAAATCAATGAAAAATATATACCACCAAATATAAATAACATAGATGATGTCAAAATAGCAAATAGAATCGATAATCCTAAATTATAATTAATTTTTGTAAATACATACATTAATATAAATGATATAACTACATTAAATACTTTAAGTTGATATGGCATAGAATTCATATTATTCATAGTTTCATTACTATATTTCGTTACTTCTTTCGCACTATTTTTTGCATTATTTAAAAATTTATTAAAGTTATTGTTATTATTATTGATATTGCTATTATTATTATTGCTATTTTTATTGTTGTTATTTTTATTAAAGTTATTATTGTTATCATTATCATTATTATTATTATTGTTATTGGAATTATTTGTATTATTGTTGATGTTATTGATATTATTGCTATTATTTCTATTATTTCTATTATTTCTATTGTTATTATTTGTATTATTTGTATTATTTGTATTATTTGTATTATTTGTATTATTTGTATTATTTGTATTATTTGTATTGTTTGTATTATTTGTATTGTTTGTATTATTTGTATTGTTTGTATTATTTGTATTATTTGTATTATTTAAATTATTATTAGTCATTTATTCTAATTAAAACAGAGATATATTTTTTGTATATTTTCTGTATATTTTTTGTATATATTTGTATATTTTTTGTATATATTTTCATTAAAATAAAAAATTTCCATATTCGTATTTATTTATTTTACCATTTATCGTACAATTATTTTGTAAGTCTAATGGACCAGAAGCTGTTCCTTCTATACATTTTCCATCACCATATTTATTAGTACAATATCCACAATTTGTATTCTTTAAACATTCATTTTTTTGTCCTTTCTTACCTGAATTATATTTATCACAACTATTTATACTTGATATACATGATTTTCTGTCTAAATATGGTAATATTAATTGGTTTGTTAGTTTTTCAAATCCACAATTATTATTACTTATATATTTATTTTTTGTTGTCGCAATATATTTTTTACATTGATTGCCATGTTTACAATAATAATCTATATCTTTATTTACAATATCATTATTACAAGATTCTTTAGATTTATTTACACAACTATTTGTACATGAATTGTCTGAAGTATTAAATGGTATATTAACACTGTCTTTTTGATATGTACATTTACATTTATTTGTATCAATATCTAACGTACAAAATGATTTATTTTTAAAAAATGGATTTATATAATTTTCATATTTTTCATAAAAATATAAATTCTTATTTCTTTTCCATTTCATTTTTTTCAAATAAAATATTATACAAAATATAATAAAAATCAATAATGAAATAATTAATAAATTGTTCATTACTATTATTATATATTTTTATATATTTTTTATATTATTATATAGTAATATGATTGAATTAATGACTGCTTTCAGAGCTATAGAAACTTTTTCTAATAAAACAAATGAAATTGAACTAAATGATGATATTTTAACATATTACATGACTAAAATAGAACCTACCTGGATAATTGCTGTGTTACTTGTAGCATTCGGCTCTGCATATTTAGCATATGAATGCAATATTAATGAAAGTCCTGCTACACGTGCTATTTATTCAATATTCGCATTTTTCTTTAGTGGATTTTATTTAATCTATTATCTTATCGTTCATGTAATATTGGGATATCAATGTTTTGATGGCAGAAATATTTCTAACATCGTTAAATCAAAAAAGAAATAAATAACATATAAGTAATTTTCTATTTTATTTTTTATTATTATTATTGTGTAATATTAATAATATATCTTTATTATTAATTTTTTTTATAATATCATAAATTATTTTTTCTGTATCTTTATTGTATGTATTTTTTAAAAATATCATATTAATAAAAATATATGATAAATTTTCATAATAAATTAAATCTTTTTTATTTTTTGGTTGAAGAAATGTTATTATTTTTTTTCTAATATTATAATGATTTTTTAATTCATATATATTTTTTTTTTGAATAGTATATTTCATTATCTATATATTACTTAAATATATTTGTTAATTCCAAATTTCTATTTACAATTTTAACATTAAAATTATTATTTTTTTCTTTATCTTGTTCATAATATTTTTTACCTCTATTTATGTAATTATATGGACTACAAAATTGATAAATATGATTGTCTTTTGGTTGATATATACTTTGAACTATTGACCCTCTATAATTATTTGTCCATGTTTTAGATGAATTTTCATTTTGATTTATATAAAAATAATTATCATTGTATTTATTATTTACTTCATGCATTATATTACTAAATTATAAAAAAATATTAAATTGTGTAATATTATATGACTAATAACTCAGTTTTAAATAAACATAATAAATTATTAAAAAATTCAGAAAATATCAATGAAGTTAATATTAATAACGAAAGTAAAGATAAAAAGGAAACTAAAGCTAAAAAGGAAACTAAAGCTAAAAAGGAAACTAAAGTAAAAAAGGAAACTAAAGTAAAAAAGGAAACTAAAGTAAAAAAGGAAACTAAAGATAAAAAGGAACCCAAAGTTAAAAAAGAACCTAAAGATAAAAAGGAAACTAATGCTAAAAATGAAAATAATACAACAAATAAAGAATTAAAAGATATAAATAATAAGATTATTAATAAAAATAATATAACTAATAATGAAAATAATACAACTAATAAAAATAATACAACTAATAAAAAATTAAAAAATATAAATAATAATATTATTAATAAAAATATTAAAAATATTAAAAATATTAAAAATAATAAAAATATTAAAAATATTAAAAATAATAAGATAATTAAAACTAAAAATATTGAAAATAATAAAAATAATAAAAATATTAAAAATAATAAAAATAAAGAAGATGTACAAAATATAATTATTCGTCCAGCAAATAAACAATTTATGAAATATTTTAAAAATGATATAAAAAATAATAATAATATAGATTTTTCAAAAGAAATAAAAGAATATCAAAATTCATTTAATGATATAGTTGACTTTTCTAAAACAATTACTGAAACAAAAAAAAAAGATATAAATTGTATTTTATATCATGCAGAAAATAGTGATGGTTTAATGTCAGCTAATATAGCCGTTAAATATTTATTAGAAAATAAAAAAAGTGATATTGTATTTATTCCTATGAAACCTTCTTCTGGTGAAGGTAAAGTAGATTTTCGATTAACAAAATATGATAATGATATGAAAGATAGAAATATATTAATATTAGATTTACAATATAATAGAGAAAACCTTTCTTATATTAAAAATTTAGCAAAAACAGTTTATATAATTGATGATCACGCTATTGGAAATAAAAATGATAAGTTATGTTTTATTGGAGATAGTAATCATGCAACTATTGCATATACATGGAAATTCTTTTATCCTAAAGAAGATGTTCCAATATATATTCAGATTATTGATAATGATGATAGAAAATTACAATTATCATTTTTATCAAAATATCGTTCAATGAGTTCATTTTTTAACTATAGAATATTCCATAATCCTTATTTAAATGTTAAATTTGATAAATTAGAAGACTTTAAGAATTTAGATAAACTTATTAGTGATGATTATAATTTTTTATCAAATATGGTTGGACATTATTATGATGAATTAGCAAATAATATTAAAGATCAAGTAGCACGAAACGCAAGAAGAGCTACTTTTCAAGGACATCCTGTATATGTTTTAAATTATAATGATCCAGTTTTATATAAAATGGTTGCAAGACAAATGCTAACAAATGCACAAAAACGAGGTGATAATATACATTTTGTTGTATTATGGGGATATGAATATACAAATCAGGCATATAAAGTATATTTATCTGAATTTCATGGTGGAAAGCCTAAATATAATATACCGTATATTGCTAAAACTCTTGGAAATATTGGCGGTCAAACTAAAGGTGGAGGAGGTGACAAATATATAGGAAACTTTTATTGGCCTCGTACCAAAGATAAAGATATTTGGGATTTATTTTCAAAAAATTATATTAAAGATAAATATAATTAATTAAATTAATTAAAATTAATTAAAATTAATTAAAATTAATTATAATGATTTGTAATGATTTGTAATGATTTGTAATGATTTGTAATAGTGAATCACGCACATTTGGACTCTTATCACTCTTATGAAGTATAATGCCAATTTTTTCTGGTTTGAAATACACTGATTGTGAAACAACCTTTCTAAAAATTATTGTTATTGATCTTCTTGTGCTTTCTCTTCATGATTATTTTCATATTTTTCAATATCATCTGGACGTAATACAAATTTTATATTTTGAATACGTTTTAATTCATCGTTACATAATTGTTCATCTTCTGGATATATATTCTTTAAAAATTCTTGTTGAATATCTTTAACGTTTTGATTATTGATAATTGCATATTTATCAAAACGAATAAGTAATTCCATATCTTCAACCTTTTTTAATAAAAATTTACAATTATCATAATTATAATTATTATATAATTCATCGTTAATATCAGATGTATTATGTGAATATAATAGTTTATCACAACATATTTTATTATTTTTCCATATATGTTTGGTTAGCACAATTAGACGTTTATTCATATTAAATCCTGTTCGATAACTACATAACTCAGCACCTTGATAATAATTTGAACTCCAATTTCCTGAAATGCATAAAACAGAACAACTAAGTAAATGTATTGCTGTTCCTATTACATAACCAATCGGTAATCCAATAAAAGTCTTACATATCCTTTGTGCCTTTTGTGTATAGGTTAATTCAGTCATATCAATATCATTAGTTATTTTTGCTAATAGTTCTTCAACTTGATTTTCATCACAAAATAAATGTATTTTGCAAATGCTATTTTGCACTTTTCCAACAATCTTTACAATTTCATATTTTTTTTCAAATAACTCGTCTATATCATTAATATTTTGCACTGTATAACAAAAAACAGGTTCTTTATAGACTGCATTATCTTGTTCATCTACTTCATGATAAATGGCTGTATCATTACCACCGCCTTGTTTAATTGTATAAGCACTATGTGACATAAACCATTGCGTATATATTTTAGTATATCCATCACATTGTAGAAAAGCACTTTTTGTATTAACACTAAAATCACATGCTCTTATTTTAATATTTATATCTGGAGATACATTTCCACATATATATCTAAATTGATCAATATTAGAAAGTCGTGTAATTGACATTATATATATATTTATATATATATCTTTATATACATCTTTATATACATCTTTATATAGTCACTAAATAGTTTGTGACATATTTATATATGATATTGTATCAATCTTTATATAAATTAAATTTATGATTATTATTTTTTCATTAATTAAAATAAATAAATAAGTCACAAAAAATTATATTAAAGATAAATATAATTAATTAAATTAATTATAATTATTTGTAAAAATTGAAAGAACATGAATGTATTAATAGTTTTTAATTGTTATAATTATCATCATCATTATTATAATCATTAAATAATTTTTTAAATTTATTAAAAAATTATTTATATTAAAAAAATAATATAAATTGAATTAAATTTTATTATAAAATTATAATAATAATTATAATAATGAGTCTAATTATTTCAATTGAAGGTAATATTGGTTCAGGAAAATCAACAATTTTAGAATATTTAAAAAAAAAAGGGAATAATGATATTGTATTTTTACAAGAACCTATTTCAGAATGGGATAAAATTAAGGATGATAATAATAACACAATCTTAACAAAATTTTATGAAAATCAAAAAAAATATAGTTTCGCATTTCAAATGATGGCATATATTAGCAGACTAGACATACTTAGAAAAACAATTAAAGAAAATCCAAATAAAATTATTATATCAGAAAGATCATTATTTACTGATAAATATGTGTTCGCAAAAATGCTTTTTGATTCAAATAATATGGAATCAGTTGAATATCAAATTTATAATAACTGGTTTAATTCATTAATAGATTTAGCACCCCTTCATAAAATGATTTATTTAAAAACTGACCCTAAAGTTAGTTTTGATAGAATAATAAAAAGAAGTAGAACTGGTGAAAATAATATACCATTTGAATATATTGAAAATTGTCATAAATATCACAATGACATGTATGAATTAATTAATGTTGAAAAAAAAACGATTGATTGTACAAATGACTTTACAAATGATAAATCATATTTTGATCAAATATCAAAACAAATTATTGATTTTTTATAATTATATTTATAATAAATTGTGAATAAAGTTTGTATCTTCATTAAATTTAATTTTTGATATTTTTTTTATATATTCTTCTTCATTTTCTAAATAATGAAGAATATTTTCTATCATTAATTCTATTGAATTTACAAATACCATACTTTCTTTATAATATTCAAAATTAGAAATATCATTTTGATTAGGATAAAAACTAATAACTAATTTATCACAACTTTGAACTTCGTTTATACGATAACATTCTAATAAAGCATCTTTGTAATAAGATATATTTAATACTATTTTACATTTTTTTATATATTCAAATAATTCTTCTCCAAATATATTATTTATTATTTTTATATGATACTTACAACCCAATTTCATTTGTATCATATTTAATATTTTTAATCTTGTATTATTCATAGTTCCATAAAATAATATATCATGTTCTTTTACTTTTTCATTGTTATAATTATCATTTATCAAATTATATTTTATACATGGTAATCTAAATAAAATCATTTTTTGTTGTATTAATTTATGAAATTTATTTATATTAACTTCACTATAATCCCAACATCTTTTACTAAATAATAATGATAATTCATATTTCTTATTTATCCAATTTGATATTTCTTTTTGCTCTAATTGATATATTATATAATTCTTTGGATATGTTTTTATTTTTTGTGAAAATAATATTATATTTAACGTTTCATCATTTAAATCCACATTTTCTTTTATATTTACTATATAATTTTCTTTTGTTAAGATATATTTTAAGACATTACTTAAATAATATCCATATTTACAAGTTATTATATTTATTTCCATTTTGATATATTATTATTATTATTAATATATTTTTTTACGAATTCTTACAATCTTCTTCTACCATTTCTTCTACTAATTTATCAAAATCATATTTAGGAACCCATTTTAAATTCTCTCTTGCTTTGGTTGAATCGCCTAATAATTCTTCTACTTCTGTTGGTCTAAAATATCTTTCACTAATTTTAACTAATGTTTTACCTGTATTTTCATCAATGCCTACTTCATTCACACCTTCACCTTCCCATTTAATTTTAAACCCTTTCAATCCAAATGCTTTTTCTATAAATTCACGAACACTATAAAATTTATTTGTTGATAATACATAATCATCTGCTTCTTCTTGTTGCAACATTAAATACATTCCATAAACATAATCTTTAGCATGTCCCCAATCTCTCTTTGCATCAATATTTCCTAATGTTACATATTCCTGTTCCCCTCTTAATATTTTTCCTAAAGAAATAGTTATTTTTCTTGTTACAAATGTTGGTCCTCTTCTCGGGCTCTCGTGATTAAATAATATTCCTGAACATGCATACATGTTATATGCTTCTCTATAATTTTTTGTAATCCAGTGAGAATATAATTTTGCAACTCCATATGGTGATCTTGGATAAAATGGTGTTGTCTCTTTCTGTGGAACTTCTTGAACTTTACCAAACATCTCACTTGTAGATGCTTGATAAAATCTTGTTATTTTTTCTAATCCGCTACTTCTAATAGCATTTAATAAACGCAAAGTACCAATTGAATCTATATCAGCAGTATATTCTGGAACTTCAAATGATACTTTAACATGACTCATTGCACCTAAATTATATACTTCTAATCTTGTAATTTCCGGATTATTATTTTTAATTTCATGGAATATTCCTAATAATCCAGAACTATCAGATAAATCGCCATATTTTAAAATTAAATTTTTATTATGAAATAAATAATCAATTCTATTTGTGTTTATAGAAGAAGAACGTCTAATTATTCCATAAACTATATATCCTTTGTCTAATAATAATTCTGTTAAATAGGAACCATCCTGTCCTGTTATTCCTGTTATTAATGCAATTTTCATTATATTAATAAAATATTTTATTTAATTAATTTAAATTAAATATTTTATAAAATATTTTATATAATATTTAATTTAAAACAAATTATTTATTTGTTTTTATAAGTTAATAAATGATAAATACGAATGATTTTGATTATAACTTTTATATACATATTTATAAAGATTTAAAAAAGAACGGTATTAATACTTTTGAAAAAGCATATAAACATTTAATTGATAGCGGGATTAATGAAAATAGATATTATACATTTGAAGATTCAAAAATTTTTTATGAAAATTCATGGCAGTTATATATTAATCATAATAGTGATTTAAAAAATATTAAAACTGAATTCGATGCGTATCAACATTATATGTTACATGGGAAAAAAGAAGATAGAAAATTATACGAATTAGAGATTAAAGATATAAATAATTTTAATTGGGATTTATTTGAAATAAAATTTTATACTAAAATAAATAATTTAAAATTAAAAAATGAAGATGATATTAAAAAACATTTTAAACAAAATGGCTACAAATTAAATTTATTACATGGTATTAAACATAGTGAAATATATTTTAAATATGATTGGGATAAATATATTAGTGATCATGATGATTTATTAGGATTTAATCGTAAAAATGCTTTTATTCATTATATTAATTTTGGACAAAAAGAAGAAAGAAAAATATTTGAGAAATATGATATTAATTTAAAACTTGTTAATTTTAATTGGAAGTTTTATTTACTCGCAAACAATGATTTAATTTCAAATAATATAACTGATAAAAAAACTGCTTTAAAACATTTTAAATCATGCGGGTATAAAGAGGATAGACCATATAGCCATTATCATTATTTATTATATATTAATCATGACTGGATAAAATATTCTGATATGTATAATCTTAATAAAAATGAATTAAATTCATTTAAATATTATTTAAGAAGTGGAATGAATAACCAACATAAAATTTATTTTTCTATTAATGAAGGTAACTTTTATAAACAATTTTTTATTGAGTTTAATAATTTAAAAGATTTAAAAACATTTGATGAATGTAAACTTTATTATTTAAAATTAAAAACTAAAATACCTTATTCATATGAACATTATTTAATTTATAAATTATTTAATTGGGTAAAGATATTTGACAATAATAAAAATTATTTTAATACTTGTGAAATTAATAATCATCAACAATTATTAATTGAATATGTAAATAATCATAATAAATTCAAAATTAAATTAATTTTAAATGAAAATGTAGATGATATTTATAAATTAGATAATATTGATACTATTTTTACGAATACATCATTGATAAAACAAATTATTCATAAAAATATAATTTATAATGATTCTTCCTTCTTATTAGATTTATATGATATTCAAAATAAGTTACAAACAATTTTATCCTTTTATTTTGAATTTCTTACAATACCTCCTGGGTTTGAATTTAATAAATTTGAATATAATAATGAAAATTTAAGATTTACTTTTATTGTTTCATCCTTCAATAATAAAGATAATATTTATAATAATTTATTGTCTATTATTTATCAGAATTATTCAAATTGGAAGATTTATTATACAAATGATTTTTCAAATGATAATACCCATGAATTGTTTCATCAAATTGTAGAAGAATATAATTTAAAAGATAAAATTCATTACGAATTTAATGAAGTAAATATGAAACAATCCTATTCTAAATATAATTCTTATAAAATTTTAAAAAATAATGATATTGTTTGTATTTTAGACGGTGATGATTGGTTAAGTACAAATGAAGCATTATCAATATTAGCCGATGAATATAATAATTCTAATAATTTAGTAATATATTCTGGATATCATGTTTATTATGATAATAAAATTGATAAAACAGTACATGGTACTGAATATCCTGATATAGTTAAAGAATCGTCTGGTTATAGAAAATATAAAAACTGGCTTTTTACACATTTAAAAACGGGATATGCTTGGTTATTTAAAAAAATACCAATAGATTATTTTAAAATGAATAATAAATGGTTAGATAGGTGTACAGATTTAGCCGAAATGTATTCTGTTTGTGAAATTGCAAATACAAATGTAAAACATTTAGATAAAATATTATATGTTTATAATAAAAAAAATTCAATAATATATGATAATTCTTATTATAATGATCACAATAGTGATATGAGAAAAAATACAGAAGAACATATTAAAAATTTAAAACCATTAAGTATTTATTTACCAAAAATATATGTTATTAATTTAGAAAATCGAGAAGATCTAAAACAACAAATGATTGAGAATTTTGCTAAATTTAATATTAAAGATTATGAATTTTTTAAAGCATTAAATGGTTATACAAATAAAAAAATAAAAAATAGATATGATGAATATAATTTAAAATATGATAATAATTTAATTCCACAAGTCACATTAACAGTTACTAAAAAACATATTAATTCTTTAGGGGCATTAGGAATTATTTATTCAACAATTGAATTATATAAAAATATAAATAAAAATAAGGATATTGACCATGTATTAATTCTTGAAGATGATGTTTATTTACATAAAGATTTTAATATTTTATATAATATAATAAATCGTGAAACAATTGGTAAAGATTTTATATATTTAGGTTTTAATTCTTTGTCAATTGAATTAAATAATATATTTAAAAATGAAAGTAATAAAAATTTAATAGAATTACAAAAAAATCATTATTATGAAGGCGGGATTTATGGTGCTTATTCATATATTTGTAGTAGAAAATATAGAGAACATGTTATATCACTTGGTGTAGATTTTTATATTAATAATAATATTAATTTGGATTCTGCGATTAATATATTTTTAGGAAATGATGAAGTTGAACATGTAAAAAATGATTTAACATTTTATATTTTTAATACTCATTTATTTATACCAGAAGTTAGAAAAAATGGAATAAATATTAGTCGAAGTGATAATTTTTATAAAGATAGATTTATTAATTTGGATAATTATTTAATTTAATTTATTTTTTATGTATAATTATGAATACAAATAAATTAGAAATTGAATTCGATATTAATTTTTACATAGCAATGAATAATGATGTTGCTATTAAATATAATTTTGATTATAATAAAATAAAGGAACATTTCTTCAAGAGTGGGTTTAATGAAAAAAGAATATTTAGTATTAGCCATTCTAATTTATTTTACTATAACGACTGGAATAAATATATTAATAAAAATAAAGATATTTTATCTAAAAAAATTAATAATGAAATATTAGCTTTTAAACATTATTTAGAACATGGTATGAACGAAAAAAGAAAAATATACCCTAAAGAATATATTAAATATAATGTCGTTACAATACCAATGGAAAGTAACTACGAAATTATTGATTTAGATTTTTTTAAGAAAGTTAATAGTAAATATAGTCACTTAAACGATAATGAAATAGTTAAATATATATCTGATAATACACAAAATTATTTATTATATACATTAAATCATAAAAATTTATATGAAAATTATGATTGGAATAAATATTTAATTGATTATCCTGATTTAAAAATAAATAAAATTTTTAATAAATATGAAGCATTAAAACATTATTTATTATTTGGATGCAAAGAAGGAAGAATTGTAAAAGAAAAATTTATTAAAAATAATCCATCCAATAATTCAACTGATAATCCATCCAATAATTCAACTGATAATCCATCCAATAATTCAACTGATAATACAACCAATAATCCAATCAATAATCCAAACAATAATCCAACCAATAATCCAACCAATAATCCAACCAATAATCCAACCAATAATCCAACCAATAATCCAACCAATAATCCAACCAATAATCCAACCAATAATCCAATCAATAACCCAACCAATAATCCAATCAATAACCCAACCAATAACCCAACCAATAATCCAACCAATAATCCAACCAATAATCCAATCAATAATATATCCAATAATACAACTGATAATACAACTGATAATGCAACTGATAATACATCCAATAATACAACTTATAATACAATGGATAATAATACTTACGATATCAAAAGAAATTTTAATACATGTATGAATATATTAGAAAATATTGATAATGAGGATGATAATTTATTTGAAATATTTAAAAATAATATTTTAGAAAATTCTAATAATTTGGATATAGTTAAATATGATATTAAAGATATTAATGAAATAAATAAAATATATGAGATGTTATGTTTAGAGTTTGATTATAAATATTATTATTTAATGAATAAAAATATTTATGAATTAAAAAATGATGAGTTAGAATGTTTAGAACATTTTTTAAAAGTTGGAATTAATAATTGCACCCCCTTTACTAAAAACCATTATTTATTATATATTAATTATTCTTGGAAGACATATGATATTGGGAATGAAATACAACAATATAGTGATATTGAATTATTTAAATTTAATTATTATATTCAACATAAAATATATTTTAAAAAAGATATTGAATTACCAAAAATCAAATATCAAATTAATGAATTCATAAATGATTTTTATAATAAATTATATAATAAATCATCACAGTATTTAATTTCTTATAATAATTTCTTAAAAATAGAAGATCAATATAAAATTTTTCCAAATTTATTTAATTACTTTTTATATCAAGTAATAAACTGGGAATTATTTAAAAAAGAGAATAATTTAAATTTAGAAATTTTTGAATTAATGAATTTATTAATTAATAGTCAATTTGATTTTAAAAAATATAAAGTGGATTTTAATACAATATCAACATTAGATATTCCTGATAAAAATAAATTAATTGATTTATCAAGTTTTAATGATTTTTATTTTAAAATTATTAATTATATTAAATATAATAAAAATATACATAATATTGTTATTATAAATAAAGAATTTAATAAATTATTTAACAAAAAATTATTTGATATACCTAAAAATTTTATTTTCAATAATTATGAACCATATTTAAATCCAAATAATAAAAATATATCCTTTAATTTTATAATTAGCTATATTAATAAATACAATTCATTATATGATTTGCTATTAACTATATTTTATCAAAATGTTACTAATTATAAAATTATTATTTTAAACAAATGTGATGATAATATATTAGACCAAAATATAAATGAAGTAAAAAAATCTTTAAATATAATGAATGATATTATTATAGTTAATAATGAGGATATAAATAATAATTATTTTAAAGGTATCATAAATATTTTTGATATCAATATATTAATTGATACGAATTATTATTTTAGCAATAATAATATATTAGAATATTTAAATGATTTATATAAAAATAATAATTTTTGTTTTGAAAAAATACTAATTGAACAAAATACACAAAATACACAAAATACACAAAATACAAAAAAATCAAAAAATAACTGTTTAAATTCGTTATTTATTATAACTTCAAATTTATTATTAAATAATATATGTTTGTTACATCATTATTTTAATAATAAGATTGATGAAGAATATATGACAAATATTAATAATTTAACTATTTTAAATGATATAAATATAATAGATCATAGTTTTTATAATTCTGACATAGTAATTAATAAAACGATAGATTATATATATCCAATTTTTGTTTTATACAAAGATAAAGATAAAATTAGTTATATTAAAAATATAAACTTTTATAATTTAATTGATATAAATGAAGATAATCAATTCAATATATTTATTAATTATCTTAATGAATATATAATATATGATTATATTACTATAATTTTTATTGATGAAGTATATAATAAATTTGATAAAATTATTATTAATAATTCAATTGAAAATTATAATATTATGAATATACTTTTGGGTAGTAAAAAGAAAAGTCACAAAAAAAAATATAAAACTATTCCTAAAATTGATAATTATGAAGCATTTATATGTAATAATAATTCAAGAGTAATTTATATATCTAATAATAAAAGTTAAAATCATAAGTTTTATTTATTTGCATATAATTAATGAAATATTTAATTTATAAAGGCACTGGTGGATTGGTACATATGCTAAATGGATTACAATCATCAGTAGAATTATCTAAAAAAGAAAATAGAACATTAATCATTGATACTAATAGAACAACTTCTTTTAGAAAAAGTTTTAATAAATATTTTTTTATTTATGATAAAGAATTAAATTATTTTTCTGATTATGAAAGTATTGTTGATGATTTATATTTTGAAAATATTGATATATTTGAAATTGAAAATAGAGGTACAAAATTAATTGATGGAAAATATTATTTATCTAATTCTGATATTTGTATTCAAAATTTAAGTGGTATGAAAAATAAAATTGTAAGAGTTTATGCTGGCTATAGTAATAAGTTTATTCAAAATTTAAGATTAAAAAATGAATTATTATATGAAATTTTTGATTATACATTTAGTTTTATTAAACAACATAATCAATATATATCTGTGCATTTTAGAAATACTGATATGAAAAATTCAATTGATTCTTTTATTCAAAAAATAAAAGAATCAAGTGAAAAATATAATATAAAAAATATTTTTATTGCTACAGATGATTATCAAGCTTTTGAAAAATTTAGTTTAGAACTACCTGAATTAACATTTTTTAAAGTATGTGAAACACCTGATTGTAATGGTAAAAATATTCATTATCATTTTGATGATACAGATACACTCATTAAAAATACATTAAAAGATTTATACATGATTGTAAAATCAAAATATTTTATACCATCTATTAATTCTGGAATATCTAAATGGATTATTCATCAAAAAAATAATAAAGATGATTCTTTATTTGATGATGATTATGACTTTACAGTTATTTAATAGTATTTAATAATCTTTTAAAATTATTAATCATTTTATTAATTTCAAAACTTGCTTTATTCATAAATATATCTTGATTATAAAATATTAATAATTCTTCTTTATTTTCATATAATTGTTTTACTTTTTTAAAACAATTATTTAAGGATAATTCATTATCTGATTCATAAAATAGTATTCTTTTTATATTAAATATATTTTTATCTATATTATCTAATTTCCCACAATATATTGGAATACATCCAGAAATACAGCAATCCATTATTTTTTCTGTAACATAACCAGGAAAATTATATTTTGAATTTTCAGGACATAAATTAAATATAAAATCTTTCATAAAATCTGTTTTACCTATCTTATTAAAATTATTATTATCATAATTATTAAATAATTGTGATGGACATATAATATTATTAATTTTTAATAATTTATTATATATATCTTTTCTTGTATTCCAATTATCATGTCTTGCAATTAATGTACAAAAATTTTTATTTGTTAATTCTTGTATATTATTGATTTTATTTATTTTATTTAAATTGTTAAAATATTCTTCACTATAATAATTATTTTCCCATCCTTTATAATAGTTTATATATAAAGGTAATTTAAATCTATTATTATTTATATTATCCAATACACAACCATATATATAAGTAAACTCGTTTTCTTTTATTAGTTCAAATGGATATTTAAAATGATGTATTATTGGTTCACTTAACCATAATATCTTTATTTTATTTTTTAATTTTTTTATAAATAAATAATCATCATGTGTTATAAACGAACCAATAATATATAATTCAATAGAATTATCAATAGAATTATCAATAGAATTATCAGTATTTGATTTTATATAAGTATAATCATGTAATATTTTTTTTGAATATAAATTTGTTTCATAATTAAATGCTGGGAACATGCAAATAATAGTAAATTTCTTCATTAATAATAATAATTATCATTATAATTATTATTAAAATATAAACCAAATTTAGTTTATATAATAATAATAATAATAATAATAATAATATAAATGAATAAACAAAAACCTATTAGAATAATTCAAACAAGTGCAGCAAGATCTGGAAGTACTGTATTATCAAATATATTAATGGCATTTTTTCAACCTTATGAACCAATTTGTTTTATGGGTAAATCAAGTTACAATGAGGATTTATTAAGAGATAATATCGTTATAAAGACACATGATAAAAAAATTGATGAATGGGTTGAAAAATTTGGCAATAAATATGATTTATATTTTATTATCTCTGATAGAGGAGATTATGAATGGGATAAATACTATCAATATAATAATGTTTTATTTATTTCATTTGAAGATTTATTAGAGAACGAAAAAAATTTATTATCAACTATTGTTAAAAATGCATATGCTAAAATAAAAGAGTTAATACCAAAAAAATTTATGATTTATAATAGAGAAAGTGTTAGTATTCAAAATGGTATTAATAGAATTAACAATATGAATATTAGATATGAAAAAATAAAAGAAAAACCTTTTGAATTTGTAGATAAATATTATCAAATTCACGGACATCATAGAAATAATAGAAAAGGTTAAATTTTAATATTTTTTTATTTTATATAAATAATTAAATAATGATTTACGAAAATATTGATGATTTTATAAATGATAATAATGACCACTTAGTTTCATTTACAGTTAGTACAAACAATAATTTAAATCTTATTCAGAATTTATTTGAAAGTGCAAAAAATAATAATATCAAGCTTGTATTATTTGCTTTAGATAAACATATTTGTACATTTATGAATAAACTTTTTGATATTGATATTGTAATGTTTATGGCTGATGAAAATCCTCATAAAGATAAAGAATTTTATAATTATGAATTTGGTTCATCTGAATGGAAACAAATTGTATATTATAGATATTTTATTGCTCACAGATTATTAAAAGAAGGAAAAAATATTGTTTATATGGATACAGATGTATATATTAATAGAAATTATATGGTGGATATTAGAGAACAATTAAGAAAAAACGACTTAATTATTCAGACAAATGGAAATAGTTGTTGTACAGGCTTTTTTGCTATAAAATCCTGCCGTAAATTAATTAATTTTTTTAGTAAAAGAAATATGACTGAATTAAAATATGAAGATTATGGAGGAACTGGTGGTTCATCAGACCAAAAATTCTTTAATCATTTTATTGGTAATAATATGGAAAAATATAATTGTGCAATGTTAGATAGAAAATTTTATCCAAATGGTAATTATTTTTATGATAATTATGATATGATTAATGATTATTGTT
>Ga0209151_1000219_pt1 | contig 49231 bp, 43 predicted proteins | sample SaaInlV_DNA_165m_FD_184688 | JGI IMG/M metagenome (GOLD analysis project Ga0209151, IMG submission 184688) | Marine microbial communities from expanding oxygen minimum zones in the Saanich Inlet - SI075_LV_DNA_165m (SPAdes) (version 2) | ecosystem: Environmental > Aquatic > Marine > Unclassified...
ATTTAAAAAAAGAAAAATATTGTTTAGAGCCTCCTGAAAATTTAAAATTATTTTTTAATTACTTATCTTGTATTAAATATACATTTGATTTAAATAAAATATACATGGATAAAATAGAAAAAATTGAAGAAGAAATAAAATGGCCTTTAAATTCAAAAATATTAGCAGTTCAAATTAGAAGAGGTGAAACATGTAATAAAGAAGGTACAATAAGTGATAGACCATATTTTACTTTAGAACAATATATTGATAAAATAGATATAATGATGGAAAAAAATAATTATAATTATATTTATATTTCTACAGATAGCAATGAAGAAATTGATAAAATAAAAAATATAAGACCAAAATGGAAATTATTATATTTACCTATAAAAAGAGAAGATTTCTTTAGATTAAAAGGTGATTCAGTTTCATCATTAATTGATTTAGAAGTAAATTGCTCAAATAATCCTGATAAAATACCATTTATTGTAGATACAGCTTTGTATGATTTATATTTTATAAGTAAATGCCAAGGTTATATATCAACAATGAGTATATCACATTTTTCATTATTAGGATGGTATTTACAAATAGCAGAGCAAGAAAAAATAACACCTTATATTAATATGAATACAGAACCTCTTGATATGACAAATAAAAATTTATTATTATTTATTAATTTGTATTAATTTATTAATTTATTAATTTATAAATAATATATATAAATGAAAAGAAAAATAATAATTATAACAGGTCGTGAAGGAACCGGATCTACTTTTTTATCCAGAACATTGTATAATGGTATTACTAACAGATTTGATTGGAGTGGTTCTGGTTTAAGTTCTGATAATATTAATGAAAAAATAATATTTAATAATCAAGAAATAATTTTATTTCATAGAACGCAACCTTGTAATACGGTAGATTATTTTACAGAATTAGATGATTTAAAAAAAAAATATAAAAATGATGACATATACTTCATAATTACAACAAGATATAACATAATTACAAACATTACAAATTCTAATAGATTCAATAGAACAGATCTACAAAATCAAGATAACTCTAAAAAATGTAAGAAAATTATAGGAGACATAATAAAAAAAGAAAAATATTTTATATGGAATTATGAAACAATGTTATTTTTAAAAGAAATATATTTTGAAATGTTATATAATTTTTTAGAATTAGAGTTAGATTATATACCAAATAAAATAGAAGATGGTAATCTAAAGTATATTAAATTTAATTAATAATTTTTTTCTTTAAATATTTATATTTTTAAAAAATTATTAATATAATGAGAGAATTCATTTAATCCTAACTCAGTATAATGGCGTAGATCACGTGTCATAATTTGTTCTTGAGTAAAATTAGCTAATACATCTGTTGGATTAATAAAAGGAATATTATATTTTTGACAAATATTATTCAATAAATTTATTAAATTATTTCTTGAAATTATATATTCACTATTTAGTTTTGAATTGTAATGTGAAACAATAATAATTTTTTTAGGATATAACATTTTTAATATTTCTAAAATATCATTTTCAATTTCTTCATCACTTTGTTTTTCAATTATATAATTATTTTTAATTTCGAGAGGAGTTACAGAATTAAATTCATTAAGATTTTTATCTACACATAAATGATGTAAATAAAAATCTTTATGAATGTAATTTTTATTAGAACATATTTCAATAATAAATATATCTGTATCAGAAAAAAGTTTATTGTATTTATTATCATATTCGATAAATTTATTTTGACATATAGCAGTTCTAAAACATAATTTATTATATGGTGGTGGATATATAATTCATTTTTTAAAAATTTAATAAATTGTATAACTTCTTTTGTAGTATGAGTATAATTAATAAGATTATTTAAATTATTATGATTGGATATTTTATTTAATCTACATGTACCAAATAAAGTAATTAACATATTATATATTATATATTATATTATTTTATTATCATTATTAATTAAACACATACCATGTATATGTCCAGGACCTAAATTCATAATATACAATCATACTTTTTTTTTATTATATCTAATAATTTTGAATTTTTGGGTGATATAAAATTATATTTTTCATTAAAAGGAGAATAATTTAAACTTATCATTTCAATCCATCTTACTGATACAAGTCCATTATTAATATCATTATTCATTCCCATAATAATTTCATTTATATTATTCTTATCTCTTAAATCATTATAGATATCACTTAAACAAAAATCTTGCCAAACTTTTACAAAATTAGGAATTTTAATATTAACATTAAATACATTTGTATTTTTTAAATATGTATTGTAATATTTAATATTTTTTAGGATAATATTATAAACTTCTTTAAATAATATTTTTTTATGTACAAAAATATTATAATAATCAATATAAATATCATTCGATAATAAAGATATAGGAATATCCATTAATAATAATCTTTCTTCATTATTTTTAATTTGATAACAATCTTGATAATTATTAGTTCCTAAATTTATATGAACACTTTTTTCATTTAAAAATACAAAATTCATCATTGAAGTACCTGATGAACTTATATGCATATATGAATTATTCAACAATTCTAGTTGTTCTTTAAAATTAACATAATTTTTCCAATTAATAAATTCACAATTAAAATTTTCACTATTTAATTTTTTTTTTATTTCTAATAAAATATTTTTTTCTTGAATTGAATACCTTTCACTTTCTATAATAATTATTTTATTTCTTTCATATGTATTTTTCCTTTGTATATTGTATTTATTATAAAATCGATTACGAAATAAACTTAATGAATTAAAGTCTTTTCCAGGTGTAATATATTTTTTATTAATTGTTGAATATCCACAATACCCGGAACCAGCTATTAATACTTCAAATTTATAAATTTTATTTTTATCTAAATTATTTTTTAGTAAATTTTTATTTCCACTAAATTTTTCCATAATTTGTAATACCCAATCTTTTGTACATTTCATAGGACAAACCCAACCTGGAACATGAAGAAGATTTATTAAATTTGTATAATTATTATTTTCATTAAAAAAATTGTGTAATGTCAAAAAAGAAGGATATAAAGCATCAAATAATCCATGTCCAATATTATGTTCATAATAATGTGAAAAATAATTACTAATTCCTTTTATTTCAATGATTTCTTTATATAAAAAATTATTTATTTCTTTTTCATTATTAAAAAATTTGATATTTGGTTTAAATATATATTCATTTTTATGAATACAACCAGAATGTTCTGGCCCCCCTAATAATTTTACTTCTTGTAATTGAATATTTTTATCTAAAGTTAAAAAATAAAATTCATTATTAAAGAAATATATATTTTCATATTTCACTCTTTTTATATTTTCTTTATTTTCATAATAAAATTTAGAATTCATATATTTTATATATTAAAATTAATTTAAAATTTAAAATTATTTATTTATTATATATAAATGTTAAAAGTTTTACACATTAGTTTTCATAAAGGATGTCAAAATGATTTAGAATATATAAGTAAAAAATTAAATTTTAAATTAGAATTTATAGCATATAGTGATGATAATGTAAAAGGCGGAGATGTTTATAATATCACTCATGAAAGAGCATTAAATAATTGGGAGAAAAATAAAGATTATTATAATAGTTTTGACATTATTATTACATCAGATACAGCACCATTAAGTAGAATATTTTTACAAAATAATTTTAAAAAAAAATTAATTATTTGGATATGTAATCGTTTTGATTATGCACATCAACCCGATGCTGAAAAAATTGGATTTCCTGATAAAGAATATTATAATTTAATAAATGATGTTAAAAATAGATCCAATGTAAGTATAATTGGTTATACTCCTTTTGAAACTTATTATGCGAATCATATTAGAAAATTAGATATTGGAAATGAGTGTATTAAACCTATTGGACAAATTGGAGATGTTTATAACACTTATACATCAACAATTGTAGAAGATAAAGAAAATACTTTTATCATTGGACCTTATCATAATGATAACTTAATGATGGATTTAAAATCAAAAGTTGAATCTTTGGGTATTAAAGTATTTAATGGGAGATATAATGGTCCAAAAGATTTAGCTGAGTTTGCTGGAGTTATCCATATACCCTATGCATGGTCAAATTTAGCTTTATTAGAGGCTATTCAATTAGGAATAGTATTTTTTATTCCATCAAAAAAATTTTTAAAATATTTCATTCATACAGATATTGATGGGTTAAAAAAAGATGGATTTTTCTGGAGTCCTCCTTTAAGAGAAGATGTTCTCCATTTATCAGAATGGTATTGTAATGAATTTGAAGAAGCATTAATTTATTTTGATTCATGGAAAGATTTAAAGAAAAAAATAAATACATTAGATTTTAATAAACAAAAGAGTATATTAAAAAAAATAGGAAAAAAACATGAAGAAGAAACTTTAGAGAAATGGAAAAAATATATAAATTTAAATTAATTTCCTATATTTTTCAGCATCCCAGTTATTTAAATAATTATTTTCTTTTTGACTTAATATTTTATTTTTTTTATCATAACATATTAAATGACTTTTTAATAATGATTCAATTTCAATGCATTTTTTGATTGAATTTGAATTTATATATATATTATTTTTACATAAAAATAGTTTAGGTATTTCATTATATTTATTTTTATATTGTTGAATATTTGATAAATCTTCTTCAAAATTATTATTTAGATAAACAATATCAATTCCACAATAAACTAATTTATCTGGAAAGTATGGTTTTAAATTTATGGTATCATTATATAATTCTTTGATTATTAAATCCATAGATAAATATGAAATAGTAAATTTATTTGTAATTTTATTCATTAATTTTGTAATGTAATTAGTATATTTATAATTATTAAATTTAATATTTATAATATCTTCTAATTGATCTATTGTTTTATTCAATAAATTATATAAATCATCAATAGTATCTGATGTCAAAACAATACCATGATTTTTTAAAAATATTAATTCTTCATTTTTATATATTTTTTTTAATTCCAAAGCAACATCAATCCCAGGTGTAAAATAATCTATAAAGCAAAAATTATTAAATTTTTCATTTAATAAATCATTACAATTTTCTAAACCACATATTTTTAAGAATTGTAATGGATGTAAGTGTACTGTATATTTCTTTGTTAAACTGTGCATGGTTGTTTCAATGGATGGTTTATAATTTTTTAAAAATAATATAGAATCATCGCATAATTGTTTTGCTTCTTTTTCACGAATTTTTTTATTTTCATTTTGAATATTTGTTAAATTATTTACTATATTATTTTTATCTAAACAAACATAATTTTTATTAGTATCCATATCAGATAATAAACAACCTGAAGATTTAATAAATAGTAAATTATTAATTTTAAATGAAATATTTCCACCACCAGCTTGTACTAAATCATATCTTTCACCACAATATTTTGATAATTCAATAAATTTATTTGTTTCAATATAATAATTATGAAAGAAATCAGTTAATTGTTTAAAATGATTAAATTCACAATAATCTTTATTAAATTTTAATTTAGATTCATGAAACCAAAATCCATACATTCCTAATAAATTTACACTTTGAATATCATTTTCAAATGAATCTCCAATCATAGCAACTTCATTCATATTAATATTATTTTCTTGTAAAATAGAATAAAATAATTTGGAATCTGGTTTTTCAATTCCAAATTCTTCACTGGTATATATTTTTTTAAAATACTTACATATATTTAATTTTTTCAATCTATTTATTTGTTCATAACATATATTATTTGTTAAAATATAGCAAGTTATATTATTTTTTTGACACAATATAAAAAAATCTTCAACATTTTCAAACAATGTAAGATGTTTATTAAATTCTTCTATATATAAATCATACAAAGTACATGATTCTTCAATAGGTAAATTTAAATATTCTAATAATTTTTTAATTTGAATACATTTATTATGTGACGATGCTTGATGAAATACAGTATTGTGATATTTATTTTTTAATTTATCGAATAATGTTTTTATTTTTTCTAATTGAATATTAAAATTATGTGAAATATATTCAAAAACTGTAAGTAACGCATTTTTATTACATAATGAATAATTATATAGTGTATTATCCAAATCAAATATTAAATGATTAAACATATAATTTGTAAAACAATAATAAAAATTAAGATAAACAAATTATATGAATATTCAAAAATTTAAAAATAATAATTTAATAATACTTAAAGAAAAAGATGAAAATGAACGAATAATAGGTTATCAAAAATTAACAAATATACAAATTATTGGAAGAAATTTTTTTTATCCTAATATATTGTTATTAAATCAAGACAAAGAAATTATTAATCCATATGATGAAAAAGTAATGTCATTAAATAAAGAATCATTTTATGACAATAATATGTATCATGATGAAATTGTAAAAATAGAAAATAAAAATGTATTGGAAGAAAATGTATTTTTCTTTATTTATAATTTTGATAATTATTATCATTTTCTTTATGATACATTGCCTTATTTATATACATATTTGGAGTTAAAGAAAAAATATAATGATTTAAAATTATTAGTAAATTATCCAAATAAAGACAAAAATGAATTTTATAGATTTAATACTGATTTTTTATATAAATTAGTGAAACAAGAAGATATTATTATTCATCATAAAAATAATATTTACAAAAACATAATTATTTCGACGTCATTAACACATGGAGGATTATCTAATAATCCTCCAAGAAAAGAAATATTTATAATATATGATATGTTAAAAAATAATATTGATTTATATAATGTTGATAATAAATATAAGAATTTAAAAAATATTTATATATCAAGAAGAACATGGTTAAATAAAGATAAATCTAATATAGGTACTGATTATACTTCAAGAAGAAAAATGATAAATGAAACTGAATTAGTTGAACAATTAAAAAAATATGAATTTGAAGAAATATTTGCAGAAAAATTAAATAGTGATGAAAAAATATATTTATTTTCAAATGTGGAAAAAATATGTGGATCAATTGGTGGTGGAATGGCAAATTTATTATTTTCAAAAAAAGAGACGAAATCTTATGTAATAATATCACCTTATTTTTTTGATATAAATTATCGTTTCAAATTTAGTTTAGAAAACACAGATATAGAATATTTTAATGAAACAGATGTTTATAAAAAAGAAAATAGTAAATATTCATTTTATATAAGAGTTAAAATAATAAATATAAAAAGTAATCATATGAATAAAATTGGAGAAATTATAGATTTTGAAAATAATCAATATAAAATAGCATTATCCAATAATGATGTAGCAGGATTTAATAATCAAATTAAATTTGAAAATATTTTTTTCAATGAAAATGAATTTGAAATATTAGATGAAGGATTAAATTCACCTTATAATTTTAATTATCAAAATTTAATTAAAAATATTTCTATAATTTAATGAATAATATATGCATTTGTATTTGCGGTCTAAATAGATCTTTATCTTTAGTCATAGAAAATTTTAATAAAATTTTTAATGGATATAATATTGATTATATAGTAGTATTAAGTAAAAGTACTGATAAAGAATATATTAATAATATAAATAAGGAAATACGAAATCCAAAAATTATAAAAAAATTAATAATAAAAGATTATAATTATAATGATTTTAGAAATAGTGAAAATTATAGCAATAAAATTATACATTCTATAAAATTAATACATGATAAATATGATTTATATATAATATGTAGGAGTGATTTAATTATTGGTTCTATAAATTTAAATATAATTAATAAAGATGAAATTTATTTTTGTAATAATCATCTAAATCCATATACAACAAATGAAAATAGAATAAATGATAATTTAATAATTACAAAAGATTTTAATCAATTATTAAGATTACAAGATTTACATAATTTTAATCAAAATAATAAAAATTATTTTGATATTAATTTATATAAATATTTAAAAGAAAATAAAATAAATTATGAATTAATTGATATTCAATACAAATTAATTTTATCCGAATGTAATATTATTGCGATTAATGGAGATTCTGGTTCAGGTAAAACTACATTATCAAAAATATTGAATTTATTATTTGAGAAAGAAGCATGTATTTTAGAAACAGATAGATACCATAAATGGGAAAGAGGAAATGAAAATTATCAGAAATATACTCACTTAAATCCATATGCTAATCATTTAGAACGAATGAGTGAAGATATATTTCAATATAAAATTGGACAAGATATTTTTCAAGTAGATTATGATCATTCAATGGGAAAATTTACACAAAAACAAAAAATAGAAAATAAAAAAAATTTAGTTTTATGTGGTCTTCATACATTATATCAATCTAATATGAATGAATTATTAAATTTAAAAATATTTTTGGATACTGATAGAGAATTAATAAAAAAATGGAAAATAGAAAGAGATGTTAATGAAAGAGGATATAGTTTAGATAAAGTATTAAAACAGATTGAATCAAGAGAAAAAGATTATAATGAATATATAATACAACAAAAAGAAAGTGCAGATATAGTAATACAATTTTATGAATTTAATACAAATTTGGAGTGTAATTTTATTATTCAAAATGAAAGTATAATAAATAAAATCATAAAAAATATAATGAATTTAAATTATGAGTTAAATTATGAAAATAATAAATTATTAATAAAATTAATAAATAATATTGATGAAATTGATGAAAATTTAAAATATTTAATTGATAAAAATATTAATTTATTTAAAAATAATTATTATATTGAATTATTAAATTTAATTAATTATATATTTTTAAATTATATATAATTATAATAATATGAAAGATAATTGTTTTATATTATTTCATTTATCAACAGGAGATTGTTTAACAATGTATGCATGTATATGTCATTATTCTAAACTTTATAAATATATATATATATTTTGTTTAGAAAGGAACGAAAAATTTATTAAACAATTATATAAAAATAAAAATATTATTATTACTGTAATTCCTAAAATTGAACATAATAAAATAGAATTACATTATGCAGCACCTTTAAGTTATATTAATAAATTTTTACCAAAATTAAAAGATTTTGATATAATAAAAAGTGGTAATTCATTTAGTGAGGATTGTAAAATTATTGATGAATGGGATAAATTAAATAAGTATGGTGAATTTTGGAAAAAATTTTATGCCCAGGTTAATTTACCATATGAAATAAGATATAAATATACAGATATTAATAGAAATTATAAAAAAGAAATAGATTTTTATGAAAAAATAAAAAAAATTTATGGTGAAAAATATATATTTGCACAAGATCATTTATCAGTTAATTATAAACATGCTGGAAGACAAAGTTTATTAAATGAAAATATTATAAATAATGAAATACCTATTTTTCATCCAAATATAAATTTTTATAGAAATCATAAAAATCATAAATTTTATAATCTTTGGAATACAGATTTAATTTCAGATAATTTATTAGATTATTGTACAATATTAGAAAGAGCAGAAAAAATTATTATGATAGATAGTAGTTTTAGTTGTTTATGTGTATATCTAAATTTAGAAAATGTAAAAGAAAAAATTGTTTATACAAATTTAAATTATATTGATTATCATAAAAGTTTTAAAAATTGGTTTATAAAAAATAAATAAAATATTATATATTATTATATGCATCTTAGTCTTCCAGTATCACTTGGAGAAGGTATTGATAAATTAACAATTTTAGATATAAAATGTGAAAAAATTTTAGATAAACGAAAGATAGATGTTCAAAAAGAATACGATATTTTATATGAAAAATTAAAGATATTTATTGAAGAATACAATGAATTATATTGTACTATGAAAAAAGTAAATTTACTTATTTGGGATCAAATGGATATATTAAGAGATGGAAATATTAGTGATGAAGATTATACAAAATTATGTCGTGAATGTATTGATAGTAATGACATTCGTTTTCGTATTAAAAATAAAATTAATTTAATATCAAATTCAGAAATAAAAGAACAAAAAAGTTATAAAATAAATAGATTATTTATTAAATTAAATTGTAATGTGGAATGTATATCTTTATTTTTAAAGCCAATTAAATATTTTTCATTTATTTACGATGAAATTATAATAGAATCATTAAACAATATAGAAGAAATAAAAAATACGTTTTATTATGATAATACAATAAAATATAATATAGAATTAAAAGACATTAATTTAAAACAAGAATATATATTTGATAAAAATCATTATCTTATTGATGAAATATATGATATAATGAATATTGATAATGATATAATTAATTTTTATATATAATTATTTTTTTAGATATAAAAATATATATACATTTATATTATGAACACATTAATATTATGTATATATGGAAGAGCTGGCTATGAATGTTTAAATTATATTTTATTAAAAGAATTTTTTAATTATACAGAAATAATAATTTTTACTCATACAAAAAATAATGATTTATTATTAGATTTTATAAAAAATATGAATTTCAATTTCTATACAACTTCAATTAATAATTGTGAGAATGTTTTAAGTGGAAAAAAAGGACTACTACTTTCTATTCATTATAGAAATATTATTAAAGAAAATATTATTAATTGTTTTGATGGTATGAAAATAAATTTACATCCATCTTTATTACCATATTATAAAGGTTGTTTTTCTAGTGTATGGGCATTAATAAATGATGAAAAAGAAACTGGTATAACTTATCATATATTAACTAGTGATGTTGATAAAGGAAATATTTTAATACAAGAAAAAATAAATATTTGTGAAAATGATACTGCGTTTTCATTATTTCATAAATTAATGACAATAGGCATAAACAAATTACCAAAATTATTTGAATTAATTAAAGAAAAATATCAAGGTGAAAAACAAATAGAATCTGGAAGTTATTATAAAAGAGAAGTTCCTTATAATGGAATAATTGATAATGAATGGAATAAAAGACAAAAAGAATTATTTGTGAGAGCTATGTATTTTCCACCTCATCCAGGTGCAACTCTTATAAAAGATTCAAATTATATAACTATAAATTCTATATCAGAATTATATAAAAATATTAATTGAAATTAATTGTTTATAAACTTATCAATAACATCAACAACTTGTTTTTGTTCCTCTTCTGTAATAGACGGAGATGATGGTATCATTATAATATTTTTATTTAATGAATATGATACTTCATCATCATTTTTAATATACTTTAAATGTTTATGTGAATTTATTGGGTAAAAAAATGGTCTTATATCAATATTATTATTTTTAAAAAATAGAATTGTTTCTTCTATGGTTTTATTATTATTAATAATGTGTAAAGCATAAATCCAAGGTGCGTTTATTGTATTTTCTTCATTTTTTATTAATTGAACTTTATTTAATTCAACTAAATTTTGTAAAAATAAGTCATAGTTTTTAAATATTTTATTTTTATTTTGTAGAATATTATCTATATTATTTAATTGTTCATATAAAAATCCAGCTTGTATATTTGTCATTCGATAATTATATGCATGTAAATTATGTAAATATTTAGTTTCTGACATTCCTTGACTATAAACAGATTTAATATAATTATAAACTTCTTCATCTTGAGTAAAAAAAGCACCACCTTCACCTGTTGTAATAATTTTATTACCATAAAAAGAACATGATGAACATAATGATGATTCAGACATTCCACTAAATATGTCTTCATATTTACCAAACATTCCTTCACAATTATCTTCAATAAATATTAAATCTGGACGAATTCTTTTTAATCTTAGAACATTTATTATATTACCAAGATTATGTACTATTAATACTGCACTATTTTCTTTCAAAGATTTTATATAAATTTCATCTGTAAAAATATTCCATGTATCAATATTCATTTTCATTACTTCTAATTGATTTATATTATATACCATTAATGCTGCATTCCATGCTGCTACATAACAATTATTTGGAACATAAATTTTATTTATATTAGGGTATTTAAATTTTAAAGATAAAAATAAACAATGTGTAGAGCAAGTTCCATTTGACATTAATATGGAATATTTGGATTTTATAATTTGTTTTAATTTGTTATTCGCTAATTCAATATATTTACCATGATTTGAGATCCAGCCTTCTTCAATAGCATTTATAGCTGATTTTATATATTTTTTAATTTCTGGGTTATAAATATTTATCATTTAATTTATATATAATAATAAAAATAATAATAAATTTTAATTAATTTAAATCTTTAATTAATTTTTTTATATTAATATATTTTGGATAATCTTTTTCATATTTTATAGAATTTATATATTTTTATATGTATTTTATTGACGAATATTATTTCTTTCAATAATAGTAGATTCTAAAACATCATGTATAATATTATTTTTTTTCATAAATTCTAATAGTGCATTTGTATCTTTTGGAAAACAAGCTCCAGCGTAAGATAATTTACCATCAGAACCTGGAACAGAAGTGTGCATTTTATTTATCCATCCATTTTTAATCATAGAATCCTTTACAACATTATAATCTATATCTATTTTGTTACATAAATCATATATTTCATTGAAAAACTGTATTTTCACGCAATAAAAAGAATTACAACATATCTTAATTGTTTCGCTTTCATTAGAATTAGAAATTGTAATTTCAGAATGAGGAAAATAAAATTTAAAAAAATTTATGATTTCTTTTTCCTTAGATTTTGATTTATCCGTAAATCCTATTATAATATGATTCTGATTTTCAAAATCTTTTATAGCTGTTTTCGCAGATAAGAATTCAGGATTATGAATTATTTGTAAATTATTATATTTATCATTAAAATATTTCGTTGTCGTCGGTTCAATTGTAGATTTTATAAGTATGATTCCATTATAATGATTTTCAGATAATAATTTTATATTTTCTTCTAATGGGTATTTATCATATTCTTTTTCATTTTCTAAATATAAAGTAGGAAGGCATAAAAATAATATTTCAGTATTTAATATATTATTAAAATTATTATATTTTTCAATATATTTATCATAACAATATACATCTGTATTTTTTTTATTAAAAAAAGTTTTAATAGCATTTCCTACAAATCCAATTCCTATAATACCAATTTTATTCATTATAATATTACAATTATATTTTTATTATTATATTATCGTTTTATTTATTTTATTAATATATTAAATAAAAATATAAAAAATGAATCATTGTGTTATAAGTTTAATTTATAATGAATATATTTTTATAAAACATTTATTACCTTATTATTATAAGTATTTTTCTCAAATTATATTTGTTGATTATGATATTAAGAATAATTCAAATTCAACAGATGGTAGTATAGAATTTATAAAAAATTTTAATGATCATCAAAATAAAATTACATTATTAACAGATTATAAAAATAAAAAAGAAGAAATTAAAAATTATAATGGATATTCTATGATTGATAAGCAAAAAATGTTTTCTTATGCTTCACAGAAAATAAATGATGATATTGACTTTGTATGGGGTACTGATTTAGACGAAACTTTTAATTCAAGTTTATTTGCTAAAGTTGAAAATGAATTTAAAAAAGATAAAGATTTAGTTAGTATTGAATTAATGTGGAAAAATTTTATTTTCAATCAATATAATTTAATTAATGAATATGGTAATTTAAAATTATTTCCATCAAGAATTTGTAAACATACTAAAGGAAAGATATATGGACATTGTAATTGGAAAACATACGGAAAAACTAAATTAATAGATGATGAATATCTTTATCATTTTAGTTTTATAGGATATAAAAGATGTTGTTTGAAACTTCATTTACAAAATAAATTAACAACTTCTAAACATTTAGAAAAAGAGTGGACAGATAAATATTTAAAATATTTAAAAGAAAATAAAAAATATGTAGATTTAGTACATCCAGGGTCACTAAAACCATGTATTAAATACGATGGACCACTTCCTACAGAATTCAATGTTTCAAAAATGATTGAAGAAATTAATTTAAAAAATATTAATTAATATAAAAAAAATATAATATTATATAATATATATATGAAACCTGATTTTTCAGATATAGACTTTGAAAGATTTAATAAGTATATAAAAGATTCTGATTCATATTTAGAATTTGGAAGTGGAGGATCAACTTATGTATTTATGAAACAATATAATCAAAAAAATATATATGTTATTGAAAGTGATTTATATTGGACTAATAAAATAGAAGAGAGTTTAGGACAAAAAATTAAAAATTTAATTTATGTAGATATTAATTCAAGTCCTAATACTTATGGAAGACCAGATAATACACCACCTGCTGGTAGTATTCTTCCTGTATTACCTGCCAATGAACAAAAAAAAAAACAATGGGCAAATTATAGTGATTCTTTTTTAAAAATTGATTTAAATGATTTTAATAAAATAGATTTAATATTAATTGATGGAAGATTTAGGGTTGCTTGTTGTTTAAAATTATTTGAATATATTAGCGATAAATGTATTATTATGTTTGATGATTTTAAATATAGGGAATGGTTTCACGAATGTTTAAATTATTTTGAAATTGTTGATGAATGTGAAAATAAAGAAAGTAGAATGTGTATCTTAAAAAAAAAGAAAGTTGAAAAACCAAGCAAAGAATTGATAGAAAAATATGAAATAGACTATAGATAAATCATATATATAATTTTTTAATTATAAATTTAAAATTATAGAAACAATTTTATTTATTGATGTTTGAAAATAATTATTTGGAATTTGAATCTTAAATTCTTGCTCTATTTTTTTAATAAATAAGATTGTTTTTAATGAATCACAATCTTCATAATCATTAATAATCATGTCTAATTCGGGTTGAAAATATGTAATTTCTTTTAATATTAAATATATTTTATCAATTATTAATTCATTTTGTTTCAAATCAATTTTATTATTTATCAAAATTTTATTTTTTTCATTATCTTTTTTTTCAATAAGTATTTTATTTTTTTGTTTTTCAAAAAAAATTTCAGTATTTTTAATTTCTTTATTAAAGTTTAAAAGAAATAATTCATAATTATTTTTATTCTCTTTAAATTCTAAATTAGAATAAATATTTCTGACTGGTATATTTCTATCTGTAGGTATTATTTTTCCTGTTATTTTATTTATATTTTTTTGTTTTAATTGATGAATAAAGAATATTAAAATATCTTCTTCAATACCCTTTCCAATAACTCTGCAAGATAAAATATAATTATATATTTCATTATTTATATTATCATAAATTAAAACTCCCACATTTTCATATTCAAAATAAATATTTTCATAACCTATTACATAAAAATCATAATTGGATTCATTCATTTTAATAATCTCATTTTTATTTAGGCGGACTGTAGTTAAATTAAATTGATTTGTTTTTTTTATTAAGGATTCACATCTATCTATATTTTTTTCGGATAAAGAATATAGATAAACTTTTGATTTTAAAGATTTATAAAAATCATTAATATTATCTACATTTATTTTTAAATTATTAAATTCATTGTTTTTTTTATAATTTTCATCTCTTTTTAAATCTTCTTTTAATATTTTATCAACTACTATTTTATTATATTCTAGTAATATATTACTATAATTTTCAGGATAATTAATATCAATATTTAATATATTTATATCAGGTAATATTTTTTTTACTTCTTCTCTTTCTATTGGATTATCATCAATAAATAAAATATTTTTTAGTCCTAAACCTATTTCTTTAGATATATCTAATATATTTTCTGATTTATTTATCCAATTTATTTTTTTTGAAATAAAATCATCGTATTTTAATATCATATCATTTCTTTTATTAAATAAATCTTTTACTATATTCTCGTCATTTTTACTACATATTGCCAGTGAAATTCCCATTTTAGTTAATGATTTTAATACTTTTTGAAAATAAGTAAAACAATTACCTGGATATGTTTCACCAATTTGTATTCCAAATATTCCATCTTCTCCAACAATTCCTTTCCATAATGTATTATCTAAATCTAATATAATTAATCGTATTGAATTTCCCGAATGGTTATGTATTAATCCTAACATAAAATTAGCAATAATTTTAGAACATTCGTAAGAATAAATATAATTACCAATAAAATAAGATTTATAATCAAATTTATTTGTATTTGAAAAAATATTAGAATTTATAATTTTTATATCATTTAATTCATTTGATAATTGATACAATATTAAATTATATTTATTAATTAAATAATCAATTGATAATTTATCTGTATTATTTTGTGTAATTGGTGTTATAGAATGATGAAATGAAAATATATAAATAATTGATTTACAATTTTCTCTTAATTTTCTAATCAATAAAATATAATTATCAAATAGATTGTCATAATTATCTTGATAAATATCATATATATCAATTTTTAAAATGTCTTCTATTCTATTAAAAATAAATATATATTCAGGATGATTTACATATAAATTAGATTGATTGTTAATTATATCTTCATCCATTTGATTATAATCACAAGAAATTACTTTATAATTAATATTTTTTACTAATATATCTAATTCTTTTTTAATAAAATCAATATTTTTATAAGATAATAAATAAATATTATTTTTCTTTTCTTTTATTTTTCTATCAGTATTTACAATTATTTTTCCATTTATATTTTCTGATTCTAAATTAATTGTTAAAATAGAATGATTAAAATCATAAAATTTAAAAAATATATTATTATTATATTCTTTATTTTTAAATTCAACAAAAATATTCATACATATAGAATTTAAACCTGGATAATTCATTCCAGCATTTTTTGATATAGATATTAATAAAATTATTTGCTCTAAATTAAAATAATGTAAAATAAAAGGATAATATTTTTTTAATTTTTTAATATTTGCCTCAATTTTTATAGATTCATTATATTCATCAAATTTATTGGTGTCAATAAAATTAGGTTCTTTTACTTCAAATAATGTATTTTCATATTCCAGTAATTTATAGTTATTTATTTCTTCAAGTTCATATTCTATTGTAATATTACTTATGTATTCATTTTTTTCTAATAATTTAATAATAATTTTATTATTTTCAAAAATATATTCAAAATTTATTTGATGATTAATAAAAATAGGTTTATAGTAAATTATGTTTATTTTTTTAATAAATATTTTAAATTTAAAATCTTTATCTTGTATTAATAAATTTAAAGCAGTTAATACACCATTCATTCCATGTAATATCCATTCTTGATATAATAAATCTTTTGATAGATTTTTATCAAAATGTAAAGGATTATAATCTCCAGATATATCTGAAAACATATATTGGTCTTCATCTTTAAAAGTTTTTATTAAATTTTTACTATATAATTTATGTGAGACTTCTATTTTATTTTTTATATAAAAAAGATAGTCATATCTTAATGATTCATTTATTTCTTTTTTGAATTGGTTTATATCTATATAATGAATGTAAAAATTATTTTCATAAGTTTCAGTAGTGAATGAACTAAAATTATTATATTTTTTAAAACAATTATCATGAATTGAACATAAATCATAATTTCTTACATTCATTTTATAATCATAATTATTAATTAATTCATTATTAAATATAACACTACCATTAAAATTTTTAATAAACCTATATTTTACTTGTAATAATTCTTCATAATAATGAACCATGGTAAAGTGCTCATTATTAATCATTAAAATTAAACTATTATTATTATTAATTATATCAAATATAGAGTCTTTTCCAAATGCACTTGTATAGTTTTTTTTTAGAAACATAGATTTATTTTTTCCTGCTACTAAAAATGAATAAATTGGGTCATTGGTTTGAGTAAATAAATTAGATTCATAACACCATTTAGAAAGTATCCCAACTTTTGATTTAGAATTTAAATAATTATATTTTTTTTCATTACAAAAATCCCAATTAAAATAAGGAATTAGTATAGTTTTTTTATTATTAATTAATTTATTAAAAAAATCTAAAAATAATTCTTTTAAATTAATTTCATTTACATACAATAATTTTGTTATGTCAGAATGAATTAATATAATTTCTTGATTAATACATTTATTAAATAAATTTTCAAAAATAATATTTAATAAAGTCATTTATTAAAAGACATTAATTTTTATTTAATATTTATTCTAATTAAATTTTTTTATTAATTTTATATTTAAAATAAAATTTCATTCGAACAATACATACAATGAAAGGTTGTTTCTTTATTAATTTTTAACCAACAAATACATAAATTACATTTCTATTTTTATTATCTATTATAAAATCACTATTTGTTAATTTTTCTTTAGCATATATGTATATTAATGTATTATGATTCTCAATATTTTGCCATATATTTGGTGAATAAGTAATATATTTATACATTAAGTCAAGAAATTCATAAAATATGTTATATTTTGAAAAATCCAAATAATCATTTGTATGACTTGTAGTAATATATGTATTAGTATTTAAGGAATGTATGGTTTCAAAATTTAAATTTTTATCTCTTCCAAAATGATTATTACTCATACCTTTTGCTAATGATAATCTAACAATTTTATTAGATTTACTTAAATTAATAAGTTCATATATTATTTCTTTATTAAATTGAAAAATCATATCAATTCTAATCCGTAAAATATATTCATACTTATTAGAATTATTTAACATAAATTTATATAAAGAGTATAATCCTTTTAAATTTCTTTTACAAACGTTATTAATATTTAGTATATAGTTACCATCATAATAAAATTTATTGATTTCGTCATAAACAGCATTATCTATATCATTATGCAGACTTGCTGGGATTAAAATTAAATTAGATTTATCAACGTATTTAATTATTTCTTTTAAATCAAAATTTAAATTGTAAGTCGATAAAATAATATTTCTTGTAATATTATTATATAAAAAATCTAAATATTTATATAACATTTTTGGTTATTTAATATAACCCACTAAAGCTATACAAAAATTATTTATTTCAGTCATTTATTATAATATACTATTTTTTTTTCTAATAAAATATTTATTAATTTAATTAATTCTTTAAAATTCATATAATCTTTTACACCTTTGAACATTTAAAACGCCGACTTTATAATGTTTTATATTTTGAATAAAAAAAATTAATATCATTCTCATTATAAAATAAATGCATAATATCTGTGTTTAATAAATTATCTAAATATTCTTTTTTATAAACAATTTTTTGTTTTACTTGCTTATATATTTTAGAATAATTTCTATAATCAGAATTATTTTTATTTTTAATGTCAGATACAATTCCTAATTGTTCTTTAATATATTTATCATTTGCTGTTAGTTTTTCCATTGTATAAATCATAATAGTATTATTATTAGGAAACTTGTAAAAATCTACACCCTTATCTTTGTCGAAATTAGTAATTTTTGTTATATCTAAAAATTCTTCGAACCATTCATTAAAAGTATTATGGTATTTTTGTTTAAAATATAAATCTATGATTACTTCTGGTGTCGCATAACGTTTCAATTTTGTATCATAAACTTCTGGTATATAACATAATTCACCTTTATAGCTATTTTTTTTGGTTCGAAGGTCATTAAAAAAATTTTTATTATAAGTTTGGAATAAATATGATAAATTTCTGTCGATTGGATTTCTAATTCCAACAATTATTAAACAATTACTTTTATTATTAAGTGTATTTTGTAGTGTTAACAAATTATGATCATGGTGTATTTTTGTTGATTGAGAATATTTACAATTTAAAAAATTAGCAGAACCAACTTTAGCCACTGTATTAACTATGACTGTTTCGTAAGTTATTTTAGACATATATATATATATATATAAATAAATAAAATTTTATACAAAAATAAATTAATCATTTTAGATAATGCGAGTAGTCATAGAAATCAACTTGTAAAGGATGTAATTAAAAAGGATAATAATTTATTGTATGCTGTTCCATATCAACATTATACAAATGCAATAGAAGGATATTTTAATGTATTGAAATCCCGATTACAAAAGAAAAAGGGATTAACATATAATGAATTAGTTAATAATGTAAAAGATGTATTAGATGAAATTCCAATACATATTTATAAAAATCTTATAAAAGGAGCATATGATAGAAATGAAAAATATGTAAAACGACCTTCAACAAGAAAACGAAAACCTAAAAAATATCTGGATTAAGTCGGCGTTTTAAATGTTCAAAGGTGTAATATTTTATATATATTTATTAAATCATTATCTCCATCGCAATAATATAAAATTCTTCTACAATATTCACCTATATTTTCAATTCCTTTTAAAGCACCTATATCGTTAAATAATCCATATTTACTTAAAAATGGCTCACATAAAATATTATTTTTATAAAAATGATTAATATCAATTAAATCAATACATTTTACGTAAAAATTAAATGAATCTTCTAATCCTTTTTGAGTAACAAACTCTAAATTATCAGCAGAAGTATGATATTCGTTAAATTCTCCATATTTAGTTTTCATTAATGATCCAATATTTAAATCTATTCCAGGATAATTATATTGTCTTTCATCACTACCACAAGTATGAAAATCTCTAACCTTATAATTTAAACCAGATTCTTTTAGTAAAAATAAAGTAATTTTATCTACAAGTTGATTTACATTGACTATTGATCAAGCCATTACTTTTGTGTTAAATTGTGCGTCCATTATGATTGGTGGCGAAATTTTTATTCCAAAATTACCTAGTTATAATATTGTACAATTAGCAAAATGTATAGATAGTGAAGCTGAAATAAAATTAATTGGAATTCGTCCTGGAGAAAAATTACACGAAGATATGATTTCAAGTAATGAAAGTCATAGAACATTACTTCAAGAAAATTATATGGTTATTTTACCAGAAATTAATATAAATAAAAATTATGAAGAAAAATATGGATCTAATTATAGATTATGTGAAAAAGGATATAGTAGTGGAACTAATGAATTAATTAGTAATGAAGATTTAATTAATATGATTGAAATTTAAATAATAAATAATATCATAAAAAAATTTTTAATATCTATTTAAATATAAATGTACTTAAAATTTTTTTTTAAATTAATTTAAATATCAGTATTATATATAAATGTCATTTATTTGGACAAATTCAACAAAATCAGGTTTATGTGATAGATTAATAGATTTATTTATTATAACGTCATATGCTCAATTATGTAAAAAAAAATTATATTTAACTTGGGAAATACAACCTATTAATGATATTCAAAAAAAAATATGGAATCCATTAAGATTTGATGATTATAAAATAGAAAATGTAAAACAATATTTCCAATTTTCGAAATGTATTCATTTTTTATCTAATGAAGAATTACAATTTAAAATAAATAATAGATCAGAATATGATATATTATTTAATTTTTATCTAGGAGGAATATATTCACCATTTACATTTTACATACATTTTAACCTACAAAAAAATTATAAATTAGAAGAATATATAAATATTTTTCAAAAATTAATTCATCAATTTCAACCTACACAAAAATTATTAAATTTAGTATCAAATATTCCTACAAATTTAATTACAGTTCATTTAAGAAGAACAGATAAATCCTCAAAATATGTATCAGCATCAGCTGCTCACGGAATTGATTTAAAAGATATAGATGATTTAAATAATAAAACAAAAAATTTAATTGGCAGATTTATAGAAAAAGGATTCCATCATTTTTATTTTGCGTCAGATTGCCCTAATACAAAACACGAATATGAACAATATTATCAAAATCAAAATCAAAATATTATTAATTATAAAATAAATCAAAATATTGAACAAACATATATTGATATATATTTAATGTCTCAAAGTAAATATATAATTTTATCACAAAGACATTCCAGTTTTTCATTATTTTCATCAATGATAAATCAAACACAATTTATTTTTTTTTATGAAGATTCTATTGTCAATAATAATAAATATACTAATTTAAATCATATTTGTAATATTAATAATTTAAATATATAATATAAATTTATAATGACAAAAGAAGGTATTTTATATTTTCACCAAGGATGGACAGATATAATTAATTGTCTTGCATTAATTAATTATTATTGTAATTTATATGATAAAATTTATCTAATTATGAGAGAAGATGCTAAACAGATGATTGATTTTTATATCAAAGATTTAAAAAATTTAGAAATATACTATATTGTTAAAAATATATTAGATAATCAAAATATAAATGAATATTTAAAAAATAATTATAAAAATTTAGATATACAAGATATTGATTTTTTAGGAATAGGTGGTCATGATCATTTAAGGAATGATAAATATAAAGATTCTTTTGGTAATAATTCAGGTTTTTTTGTAACCAAATTTTACACTGATTATGAAATACCTTATATAACTAGAATAAACGATTTTACTTTTAATAGAGATAGAAAATTAGAGGAAAATAAATATAAAGAATTTATTAATAAATATGGAAAAGAATATATCTTATATCATGAAGTAATTGAAAATTATGATAAAAATAAAAAAATAGTAAATTTAAATGATATTTCAAATACATTTTTTGATATGATAAAAATATTAGAGAATTCTGTTGAAATTCATTTATTAGATTCTATTTGGGGTGCATTTATATATCAATTAGATGCAAAATATCAATTATTTCAAAATAAAAAAATAATATTATATGCTAAAAGAGATTATCAAACAATGTTTCTATCTCCAGTTAAATTAGATAATTGGATAATTATTTAAATTAAATCCATTGATAAATATTATGATCTTTAGTACAAATCATATCAGGAATTATATTATTTTGTATTATATAATCTCTATATATTTTTATTTTTTCAGGTTGTTTTTGTAATTCTGGAGAAACAATACATATTTTTTTATCTTCTTTTTTTATTAAATCATAAATTTCTTTATTTAATGGAAATTTAGAAAAGCAATCTACCCAAACAGTAGAAAACATGTCTTTATTTTCTAAAAAAAAATGTATATTTTCATATTCAGAAAATCGACATGCAATATTATTATTTTGATATTCTTTATTTAATAAATAAATCATTGGAAAAGAGCTATCCAAGAAAAAATAATTTTTTATATTATATTTTTTTAATAACAATAAAATTTCTAATTCAATACGTTCAGATTTAATGTTTAAAATCAGTGTATTATTTTTATAATTTTTTAAATATTCATCAAAACTTTCTCCTTCTAAAAATGGGTCATGTGCTAATATCAATTTTCCAGATTTATAATCATCTCTTATATCTATTTCAATACCAAATTGTTTATCTATTTTATTTAATTCTTTAAAAGTATTAATACGATGACATATAAATTGTGTTTTACATACAATTTTATTATTAATTTCTATTTTTTTATCATCAATTAATTTATAAAATTTTTTATTTGAATCTTTTTTTATTAAATGAATAATTTTTTCAATATTCATTTCTAATTTTTTATTTTTATCATTATAAATAATATACTTTATCATTTATATATTTAATTATATATATTTTAAATTCATCTATATTAAGATTTAAATGTTATTTATATTTAAATGTGTAAAAATTGTGTAGCAACAAGAAAAAAATTTATAGAGTCAGCTAAGACCGATGATAGTATTGATTCTAATACATCAATATCTGATTCATCTGGGAATGAATTTCAAAATACATCTTCTAAGCTTTCAACAACTGTTATATCTATTCCTAGTGATACAAGTGATTATATTAAAGGTCTATCATGGGGTGGTTCTAAATGGAATTGGAATTATGGAGATTCTAATAAATTAAAATATTATTTTGGAATTGGTGCAACTTCATCTAATTGCCCAGCTGGTGTTACTTATTTAAACGGAAGTGCTATATCCACATCAGCATGGACAACAGCTGAAAAATCTGCTATGAGAGTTGGTTTATTAAAATGGTTAAAAATTATTGGAATGTATGAAACTATATCTGATATAGAAGGTGGAGAAGTTTATAATGAAGCTGATTCTAATTTAAAATTTTATTTAACAACAGAAAATACAGGTTATTATGGGGCTCAATTTGGACCTCATAGTTACTACCCTGGAGTTGGAATATATGTAAGATATAGTGGAAATACTTGGACTGATTCTTTAGACCCTGGAGGATTTGGATTTATTACTATTATTCACGAACTTGGACATGCTATGGGATTAGCTCATCCTCATGATTCTGGAGGTGGTTCAGGTAATTTTCCAGGTGTTACTTGGAACGGAGACCAAGGAGATAATAATTTAAATCAAAATATATACACTGTAATGTCATATATTGATACAAATTCAGGAATAAATCCAACAAGTCAAACACCATATGGATTTTGTACTGGTCCTATGGGGTTTGATATAGCAACTATGAAATTTTTATATGGACTAAATCCAAGTTATAATAATACTGCAACAACTTATACAATTGGAGATACAAATATAAATGATACTGGATATACAACTATTTATGATACTGGAAGTGAAGACTTAATAATTTATAGTGGTTCAAAAGCAGTTACAATAGATTTAAGACCTGCTACAATTACAAATGCCATTGGAGGTGGAGGATATGTTAGCAAAGTTGATGATAGTAGTATATTTACAGGTTTTACTATAGCAGAAGATGTTCAAATTGAAAAAGCAACAGGTGGATCAGGTGATGATCATATATATCAAGTTGAGACTGTTGAAAATATAATTACAGGTAATGATGGTATTGATACTGTTCATTATAGTGGTGCATATGCTGATTATACAATTACTGATATATCATCTGGAAGTGATGGAAGTCATGTTACTGTTACAAAAAATAGTATAACTGATAATCTATATAGTATAGAAAAGTTACAATTTAGTGATGGTATTGTTGATACTAATAATATTACAGCACCAACAGCCCCATCTATAGATTATGTATCATATAGTAGTACTCCAAATTTAACAATAAATTCATCAAATTTAGTTCTTACAGATGATATTGTTATAACATCAAATAATCAAAATGTAACTAATATAGATGTTGTTTTGGATAGTATATTACATACTTGGGTAGGAGATTTAAAAATAACTTTAACAAATGTAAATACTGGTACGTTTGTTGTTTTAACAAATTTAGCAGGAACTGGAACATGGGGTAGCAGTGGAAATAATTTTACAAATACAGTATTAAGTGATTCAGCAACAACTTCTATAAATTCTATTGTAAGTGGTAATAGTCCTCATACAGGAAATTATCATCCTTCAAATAATACTACAAGAACTTATTTAAGTTCATTTAATGGTGAAAATATAAATTCAACTTGGAGATTAACTGTAGAAGATACATATGCTTCATTAGATGATGGTACTTGGGTAAAATGGTCATTAAGATTTACACCTAAAGAGATATCGATAGGACAAGCAAATACATTTAATAATATTGGTGAAATGTTTTCATCATCTGATTTAGATTCATTTGTAGATTCTACATCAATATATATTGGTTCAAATCCTAGTTCAACTATTAACGGTGCTGGTAGAAATATTTCATTAGGGGATTGTTTAAGTTCAATTGTATCAGGTGATTATAATATGGCAATTGGAGAATTTTCTCAAAAAAATAATATTTCAGGAAATAGTAATTGCTCTATGGGAGGAAATTCTATATTTTCTAATATTTCTGGTAGTTTTAATACAGGAATTGGAACCAATTCTTTATTAAATACAACTGGTGATAATAATGTAGGAATAGGAATGGGTGCTGCACATGCTACAACTTCAGGAAATAATAATATAGCTATTGGTCGTGATTCTTTAAGTACAAATTTAACTGGTTCAAATAATATATGTATTGGTTATAATAGTAATATTAATACTTCAAATACAAATTCTACTAATCAAATTGTTATTGGAAGTAATGCTACAGGGATTGGAGATAATCAAATTGCATTTGGAAATATTGATATTACTGCAATTAAAGGACAAGTTAGCTTTACCACTTATTCAGATAAAAGAATAAAAAAAGATATAGAAGAATCAAATTTAGGATTAGATTTTATTAATAAATTGAAAACAGTAAAATATAAAATAGTAAATCCAGCGGATTATCCTGAAGAATTATTAGAAGAAAGATTTAAAAAAAATAATCTTGAACTAAGACCAAAAGATGATAATAAAATTTATACAGGACTGATAGCACAAGAAGTAGAAGAAGTTTTAATAAATTTAAATGAAAAATGGAGTGGACATTCAATAAATGATAGTGATGGAAAACAAGGAATTCAATATGGAGATCTGACTGTACCATTAATAAAAGCTATCCAAGAATTAAGTAAAGAAAATAAAGAATTAAAAGAAAGAATACTTAATCTTGAGAAAAAAATTTAAATATTTTTTAATTTGTAAATAATTATTAATTTTTATTATTAATATTATTAAATGAAAATTATTATTCCAATGTCAGGAATAGGAAAACGATTTGTAGAAGCTGGATACAAAGATCCAAAACCATTAATTCAAGTAGAAAATAAAACAATAATAGAACATGTCATTAATTTATTTGATAAAGAAAATGATGATTATGTTTTTATATGTAATGACTTACATTTAAGAACTACAGAAATGAGAAATATTTTAAAATCAATTGTTCCTAACTGTACAATATATGAAGTTTCTGTTGAAAATAGAAAAGGACCTGTAGATGCAGTTATGCAGATAGCAAGTAAAGAAATAAATGATGAAGATCAAATAATAGTTTCTTATTGTGATTATGGAACGCAATGGAATTATGAAAAATTTAAAGAAGAAGTAAAAGAATTTGATTTAGATGGAGCTATACCATCTTATATACATTTTCATCCTCATATGTTAGGAAGTGATAATTATGCTTTTATCAAAGAAGAAGATAAAAATTTTATAGCTATTCAAGAAAAGAAACTATTTACAGAAAATAAAATGAATGAATATGCTTCAAATGGATCTTATTATTTTAAATCTGGTAAAATATTAAAAAAATATTTTCAAGAATTAATCGATAAAGATATTTCTACAAAAGGTGAATACTATTGTAGTATGGTTTATAATTTATTGAAAGAAGATAATTTAAAAATTAGAGTATTTGAAATTGAAAAAATGTTACAATGGGGAACTCCAAAAGATTTAGAAGAATATTTAATATGGTCTGATTATTTTTTAAAAAGAGATATTGATTTTCATAAAAATTTTGAAGATAAAAATGATACAACATTAATTTTACCAATGGCGGGTGCTGGAAGTCGTTTTTCAAAAGAAGGATATAATACACCAAAACCATTATTAGATATTGAAGGATTACCTATGATTATTCAAGCTGTTGAATGTCTTCCAAAAACATCTAATAAAATATTTATTGGACAAGAATCTCATTATAAAAAATATGAGATCGATAAAAAAATTAAAGAATTTTATCCAGAAGCAAAAACAATGGACATTAATTATATAACTGAAGGACAAGCATGTACAACTGATTTAGGTTTTCAAAATTTTCATATACCTTTAGAAAAACCATTGTTAGTTTCCGCTTGTGATAATGGTGTATATTATGATATGGAAAAATATAAAAAATTAGTAGAGGAACCAGATGTTGATATTATAATTTGGTCATTTTCTAACAATCCAACAAGTAAATTATTTCCACATATGTATGCTTGGTTAGATGTTGATGAAAATAATTATATAAAAAGAGTATCAATAAAAAAACCATTTGATGATGTGGAAAATAAACATGCTATTATTGGAACCATGTATTTTAAAAAAGCTAAATATTTTAAAGAAGGATTAGATAAAATATACGAAATTAATTATAGAACGAATAATGAATTTTATATTGATAATATGATTGAGCCATTAGTAAATATGGGTTATAAAATAAAAATATTTGATGTAAAAAATTATCTATGTTGGGGAACACCAAATGACTATAAAACGTATCAATATTGGTTAGAATATTTTAAAAAATATATTATAATTACATAATATAAATGAAAAAAGTAATAAGTTATTGTTTATATGGATCAAAAGATTTTTATTGTTTAGGGTTAATAGAAAATATTGACTTAATCAATGAAAAATATAACGATTGGAAAATTTATGTTTATTATGCTAATATTCCTGAAAAAATATTAAAGATTTTAAAAAATAAACAAAATACTTATCTTTTTGAATGTAAGCATAATGGTTATAATTGGGAAGGAATGTTTTGGAGATTCTATCCTATAGAAAATAAAGATATAGATATATTTTTATCAAGAGATGTTGACTCTAGAATTACAGAAAGAGAAATGAAATTTGTAAATGAATGGATAAATTCAGATAAAATATTTCATATTATAAGAGATCATCCTGGACATAGAATTGAAATATTAGGAGGAACATTTGGTATAAAAGTAAAAGAGTTTAGTAAGATTAATAATTTAAAAAATATTGATTATTATAAAGAAATTTTTTATAAAAGATTTAATAAAAATCAAGATAGACAACCAGATCAAGTATTTTTAGTAGAATATATTTGGACATTTATTAAAGATAATCATATGGCTCATATAGCTCTTGAAGAATTAAGATATAATAAAGAAGATATAATTACAGGATTTGGTGGAGGATTTGTTGGTGAACCTATTGAACCCTCAATAAAAATTTAAGTTATTTTTTAAATTTGTCATAATCTCTAAGCCATGATGAAAATTGAATACCAGATGCCTGCATACATAAGCTCGGAGTTTTCCAATATAAATTTAATTTTTTAGATACACATAAATTATCTAAAATAACATCTATTGGTTCAGTTATTTGATTATTATTATTTGAATTATAATCTTGAAAAAGTTCTAAAAATTTACAAATTGATTTATAATTCCAAATCAATGCTTCTATACATATTAATCTATCTTCTTTATAATATTTATCTTTTTTATTAACTATGGGTTTAGATTTAGGATAACCCTGTGGTGCAAAAACATCAATACAAGATCTACCAATGTTGATTATATCCCAATTATCTAATTTTTTTGAAAAATTAATTATATCATCTAAATGATTTTTATTAAAAGGCCAACCAGGATAAACAAATATATCAGATTCTAATATTAAAAAATATCCAGAATTATAATTTTTTTTAATTTTTTTTAAAATCTCAATATGATTGATAAAAAGGCTGATTTCTGCATTATTTAAATTTTGAAATATATTATTATCATATTCTGTTAAATTATCTTTATTTTTATTTTTTTTTATATCATCCGACCAATATTTACAAAAAAAATCGATATTGTTTCTATCTATTTTAGAATTATCAATAATTTTTTCTAAATTTTTCAATCTTTCAGTTTCTTTATCTTTATTACATATTATAAAAATTTTATTCATTATATTTTAATATATATATTTTAAATTTTTAAATTTTTAAATTAATTAATATTAATAATGAATAAAATAGGTTATGAACAATCGGGTAATATATATTTAGAATGTAATAGTTTTAAAAAATTAATAAAAAAATATTTTAAAAATATTATAATAGAAAATACAGATAAATGTGATATAATTATAAAATCTCCATTATCTGGAGATATATGGAATGAAAATAAAAAACCATATATTTATTGGTCTGGTGAAAGTAGATATGTATCTTATAGTATATATCATACTAAATATTTAGAGATATTGTCATTTAAATCAGAAAATCTAAATTCAATTTATATTCCATTTTGTTTAGAATCAGCACATATTTACAAAGAAAGATTTAATAAAGATTTAAATAGAGAATATATTATTGGTTACTGTTCTTCTAATACAGTTCAAGAAAGAGAAGAATTATATACAAAATTTGTTGAAAAAGCTGGAATAAATAATTGTATAGCAATGGGTAATTGTTATGGTAATTTTAAAGAAACACAAAAAATAGTAGGTGGTGATTACCAGGGTTTCGGAAATATATATTCTTATAGTAAATGCAAATTTATATTAGCTATGGAAAATTGTAAAAAAGATGGTTATGTTACAGAGAAAATAATTAATGCTTATCATTCTGGTGCAATACCAATTTATTGGGGTTCACAAAATATAAATGAACTATTTAATAAAGATGCTTTTATAAATGTAAATGATTTTGAAACATTTGATAAATGTGTAGATTATGTCTTAAATATGAGTGATAAAAAAAGAGAATTTATATTACAACAACCATTTTACCATGGTGATTTAATAAATTTATTAAATGATGAATATAATAAAAATAATAAAAATAAATTTTTGAAAAAATATGAATTAATTATAAAAAATTTTTTTGATAATTAATTTATTTTATAAATATAATATATAATATATAATATATGATTTATATTACAACTATTGCTTTTAATAATCCATTTTTTATAGAATTACAATATATTGGTATAAAAAAATATATTCAAGATAAAGATATAAAATTTGTTGTTTTTGATGATAGTGAAGATAAAAAAATTACTAAAAATATAAAAGACAAATGTAAAATTTTAAATTTAGAATACATTAGAATTGACCAAAATATTCATAGAGATAGAAATACTGTTTTTTTAAATCCAATTACTGAAACTAGACAAAATATGATTGAAAAATTTAGTGATTATTGGAATAAAAGAAATAATAATTTGAATACTATTATAGATAAATATAATATTTCTGGACAAAATAATAATGTAGGTTCTAGACATTCTGCTTCGATTCAATATATTTTTAATTACACCAGAAATAATTTTAAAGATATAAGATTATTATTCAATATCGATAGTGATATGTTTTTTGTTGATTTTTTTAATATAAATGAATATATTTTAAATTATCATGTTTCTATACTTAATGTTGGAGGACCAACTCATATTTGGCCTAATATATTTATATTTGATTTTACTAAATGTAAAAATCTTGATGAAATATGTTGGGATGGTTGTAGTACATGGGATAAAGATATGAATATACATAGTAATGATTCAGGAGGTGAGACTCATGATTATTTAGAAAAATATATTGATAATTCATTAATAAAACCTTTAGAACAAATTTGTATATGTGAAGATATAGATAAAAATTTAGAAATAATTAAAAATAATAATTTAGTTGATAAAAATGTTTTAATTATTTTAAAAAAAATTTATAAATTATATGATAATAAATATTTAAATAAACAATTAATATTAAATTATAATAATAAATATAAAATATTACATTTAAGAGGATATACTTGGACTAATATTTATAAAAATACTAAAAATGAAATAGACAATATATTATTAGATTTTTTTAAATAACAAAATTTTTTAATAAAATCTATTACTTTTTTATTCCAATAAATAAATAAATGGAAACCACTCAATTTTATCTTTTTCTTTATAAATTAATTTAAATTTATTTAAATTATTAATAATAGTATAAGCAATGATCGATTGATCATCTTTAAATAATATTTGATTATCTAATATATAATTTAAACTGTGTTTATATATTTTTAAAAATTCATCAACCATTTTATGAGGAATAATTGAAAATCCTCCACCAAAAATAGGTTGATATTTTTCAATTTTTTGATTTATAATAATATCTTTAATATTTTTCTTTAATATATTTTTATCTTTTGTCTTGAATAAATGATTGTAATATTCAAAAGCATTTTCCTTAGAATTAACAAGACCCCATTGTATTTTATTTTCATCAAATTTATAATCTTTTATTTCAATTGATTTATTTTTTTCTCTAATATATCCCCAATCTATATAACAATAAAAATCACTTTTATATTTGTTTTTTATTTTTTCAACAAGTAAATGTCTTTCTATCCATAATAAAATTAATTTATAACTTATTTTATGATCAGGAAAACAATCTTTACATGTATTTTGAAGTAAAAAATTCTTGTATTTAAAATAATAAAAATTTTCAATATTAAAATAAAAAATTTCAATATTTTTTTTATCTTTTATTATACCTTTTATTATATCATATGTTTCATCATTGGTAAATATAATTAATTTATAATTTTGTAAATAATTAATTAAATTTTTACCCCATTCAATATATTTTTCAAAATCAAATTTAGATTCAATTTTATATATAATAGTATAAAATATCATTATATATTAAATAAACAATAAATAAATAAAAAATAAATTATATATTATTACTATTATTATACACTTTATCAGAATTATTATTTTGTAAAAATTTTTTATCTTTTATTTTTTCTATAATATCGATATAATTATTATTATCTTTAATATAAAAAAAATATTCAGAATTATTAATAATTGAAATATCAAATAATTTTATTATTTTATTGATATTATTTATTTGTTTATTAAAAGTAATAACTTTTGAATTATAAATTATTTTTTTATCAAGATTATTAAAATTATTTTTTAAACTATCAGAAATATAAACATAATAAAATATATTATAATTTTTATTTTCATTTATATTTTTAATAAGTTTAAAATCGTCTTTAGTTTGTATAATTAATAAAAATCCAACTATAAAATTACATAAATTTATTTTATTCTTAAATGTATGATCTTTTGTATTTTTTTTTTGTGAATTACCTATTGAATTATTATGTATTCTATAGTGAATTAAATTCCAATTTATAATATCAATAGGAATATTATTTTGTACAGATCGAATCCATAAACTTAAATCTTCAAATGGTTTATCATTTCTATATCTTAACAAATTGTTATATTTATCCGTAGATTTCCAATAATCTTTAGTAAAACATACCCCTGAATGATTTATAATATTATCTTGTTTAATTAATATATTTTTAATAACATTATAGTTAATTTTGTCATTGTTAAAATAAATTTTTTCAATATTATTTTTTTCCCATATAAATTTATTATTTTTATAATATATAGTATTATTTATATTTTTTAATATATTATTATTTTCATCAACATAATTCCATAAAGAAGAATTTAAAAAAATATTATTATCTACTATATTATTTAATTGATATGTAAATCTTAATGGATGATAATAATCATCTAAATTTGTATTAAATACTATATTATAATTATCTATATCAAAACATTGTTTTAATAAAAATAACATAGCTTCAGTATGAGTATCATAATCTTTTATAAAAAATTGATGTTTCATATTAAGTTTTATATTATCAAAAATACTAACATCTTCATTTCCATAATTAATTTCATAAATATCAAAAATAACATTTTTTTGTTTTAAAATAGAATTATAACAATCTTCAATCCATTTTTTTTTATATAATTTATAAATATTTTTATGAAAAAATATAACAGCTATTTTTATTTTTTCATTTTTCTTTTTTAAATACATGGTATTATCAATAATTTTTATTTTTTCTGTTAAATATTGTTCTAAAATAATATAATTCTTAGTATTTGGAACTAAATCAGTAATTTTATATTCAGGTCCATTTATACTGAACCATTTATTTGGAAATATATTGAAAGCGTTCTTATTAAATTCAAAAATATCATTAAAATAACAAGACCATAAAGAAAAACTTGAATTGCAACATATTCGCGAATCACATAAAGATAATAACATAAAAATATTTTCATCATCAGAATTATCATATAAATCTGTGGATTTAATAAAGTTAATATTTAAGGGTTTTATATATTTACTTGCTTCTTCTATATCATCGCTAAATAATATAATTAAATATTCATCTAAATCAAATAAAGTTAATGCGTTTTTATAATAATCTATTGTTAAATTTAAATGATAATCTTTCTTTTCTGTATAATCTGTTAAACGAATATGTATTCCTAATATTTTTTTATTTAATTTATTTATATTTATTAATTTATTATTAATATTTTCAATTATAACAGTATCAATATGAATAAATTTTTTTATTTTATCAATATTATGCCAAAAATATTTATAAGATTGATAATATCCATTAATAAAAATATTTTTATTTTTAGGTAACTGAACTTTATTATATAAATATGATATTTCATTAAAAGTATTTTTATTTTTATTATTATTATCACTATAATATTTTTTTATATTTTTAGATAAATTATAGTCAATAATATTTTTTCTATCTATATTATTACCATTATTAAATGTAAATTTAAATTGTAAATTAAAATCTATACTCAAAGATAGTAAATTAAATAACATAAATAATTGATTCCCCAGCCCTCCTAATAAATTCGTACAAATCATAAAACTATTATTTAATAATTCATTAAAATATATAACATCATTTAATAATTCAATATTTTTACATTTAAAATTAGAATCAATATTTAAATGATTAAATTTTTCAGGATTTAATAATAATTCATATATATTTTCTTTCATTGTTCTTTTATTCATCTGACTAAAATCTAAATGTTGAAGATAAGATTCTTCTGTGATAGTTATATTATATTTATTTTGTTTTAAAAAATTAGTTATTCCATCATTCCAATTTGCAGGTTTATATTTTTCAATATTTATTCCTGTAAAATAATTTTTTATTTTATTATAACATTTTAAATTATAAAATAATGATAATTTATTTACGTTTGAATTTATATCCGATTGTAAAATATTAATGTCAATTTTTTTAATTATTATTTTTTTATTTTTTTTTGTATTATGATTAAATAATGATAATATAGACTTATCCATTTTTGTATTTCTTATTATTTTTTTTGCTGTTGAAAAATATTTTAATGAAATCCATGTTTTTGAATTTAATATACCTAAATAATTACAATGATTTTTTAATATTTCATTACCAATATAAAAAATTAAAGGATAAAATGATCCACTCAAATCATCATTTAATTTAAAAATATTTTCTTTTCTATGACATTGTACTAAAATATAATTTAAATTATTTAATTCCAATGATTCAAATAATTTAAATATATCATATTTAGAACCATCATCTACAAAACAAAAAATAATATCATCAAAATTTACTTTTTTATTTAATATTTTTAAAAATATCTTGGTTAATTCATAATTATTATAAATATTTACGGTAATTCCGTAATAATATTTTTTATTGAAATTGACATTTTTTATTACATATTGATTTATAATATTATTATTTAATGTTTCACTATTTTGAAAATTTTTTACAAATTCAGAAATATCATTAATTATTTCACTATTAATAATATTATTATTGATTATATCATTATTATTGATTATATCATTATCATTGATTATATCATTATCATTGATTATATCATTATCATTGATTATATCATTATCATTGATTATATCATTATCATTTATTATATCATTATCATTGATTATATTATTATCATTGATTATATCATTATCATTGATTATATCATTATCATTGATTATATCATTATCATTGATTATATCATTATCATTTTTAATATCATTAGTCATTATATTAAAATTGTATTTTAATTTTTAATTTTAAATTAAATTAATTAAATTTTAATTAAAAAAATTATTTTATCCAAGAATGATTACCTATAAATTTATAATCTTTTTTATCAATCCATTTAAATTTATTTATATTTGTATCTAAAAACCGCAAATTATTTTTAATTTCATAATGTTCTTTATAATAATGTCGCACATAATGAAAGTAAAGTTCATACTCAGAAAATATTGAAATATTATAACCATTATCGTTATAATATGAAATAACACTATCGCATATAGACATCCATGTAGGTTTATTAAAATTCTTTTCTATTTTATTTAACAAAGAAGTTAATATAGATTTTTTAAATAATATATGATGACATACTCCAGAATTCTTTTCATTAATATTCATATCTGGAATTAAATATTTTAAAGTATGTATATAAGATTTATGTATTTTTTTCGAATCATTTTTATCAAATTCTATATAATATAGATTTGGAATATCTTTTTTAATAATAAAAAAAGGTTTTAAAAATATAATATCAGCATCCAAAATAAGAATATTTTCCTTAAAATTTTGATTTATATTAAATATATATAATTTTAATAATTGTTGATAATACCAACCAATCCTATCTTTTGGAATATATTTTTTCAAATATTCATTGATACTATTTTTAGTAAATGGATATAGATTTTCATCTATAAATACAGATTCTGGAATATTATGATCTTTGTCTGATATATAATAAAACGTCGAGGAATGATTTAAATATTTTTTATTAGTAGATAAATATTTTTTATAATTATTTAAATCCTTTTCATGAATTGGTGTAACAACATCATATAATTTTTTATAAGATATATTATTTGTATCAATTACTATAAATTTATTATTTATCATTAAATCATCTATATTATAGTTCATAAATTTTTTATTAAACCATTTAGAAGGAAAAATATATTCTGTATTTTCAATAAAATTATACATTTCATTAAAATAACACGACATTAATGAAAATGTCGAATTTGAACATATTCTCACATTAGATAACATTAACATATAAAATTGTTCTTCATCAGTATTATAATAATCAGATGCTTTAATAAAATTTAAATTTATTTGTTTTAATATTTCATATGCTAAATCATAATTATCACTAAATAATATTAGTTGATAATCTTCTAAATTATAAAATGACAAAGCTTTTTCAAAATATTGAATGGAAGGAATTGGAAATTTATCAGCATGTTTTAAGTAATCACCTAAACGAATATGAATCGATAAAATAGGTTTATTAAACGAACTATATATTTTTTTAATATCATATATTAATTTCTCATCAATAAATATAATTTTTTTAATATCTTCAATATAATTCCAAAAATATTTATAAGATTGATAATAACCTTTTAATATAAAATTTTTATTTTTTAAATTAATTTCCTGAAATGTAATATTATTTTCTATATTTTTATATTTTGAAAAATATATTTCATTATTCTTTTCTAATGGCATTGAATCTTGAATATTTTTAAAAAATGAATAATTTATAAAATTTTGTCTTTCTTTATATTTTTTATTAAAATGTAACATAAATTTATAATTGTATTTTAAAGATAAAGATATTAAATTAAATAAAATGAATAATTGATTCCCCAGTCCACATTTTATTTCTTGATATATTAAATTATTTTCTGAATAATCTATATTATCACTAATGATAATATTCATAATATAATAAAAGAATTTAATTATTGTTTACTACTTAATTGCATAATAAATCATAAATTGAAATAAGATTTAAATAATATTCTCTATCCTTTTGTAGATCTAAATATTCAAAATTTTCATTATATTTGATACATTTTTGTTTCCCTTTTTGAATAATACCAACTCCCCAATCTGTATTTACTACACGCATATTTAAATTAGGATTATTCATTCTTAATTTAACATAAGACCTCCATACAGTACCGTTCCAGAAAGGTGTTTTTCCATTTTTTAATTCATAATTTTTTCGTTGATGAAATTTAGTTGGAGGATTACAATCATGCATGATAATAAATCCACCATCATTTAAATGATTTAAACTATTCTCAATATCTTTATCTACTTGTTCTTCTAAATGTAATCCATCAATAAGAATTATGTCATATTTAATATTTTTATCTTGATTTAACTTAAAATAATCATCACTTGTCATTACATGAATATTATTATTTAATTCCATAATTGGAAATGGGTCAATACCTATTTTATTATTAATTTTAATTTTATTAAAATTACTTCCGTCACGAATACCAATTTCTACATATGTTTTTAATTTGAATTTAGTAATTAAATGATTAATAATTGTTGTTCTATTTACATAATCTTTACCATAAGATAAATTTAATTTTATATTATCTAATCCACAAATATTTCCTTTTATAAATGATTCTGATTCTAAATATTGATTATTAACAAAAGCACAATTATCTTTATATTTAACATCATTTATTAATTTATAACCAATAGAAAAAATATGATTATTAAATAAATTTTTTCGTAAAGATTCATTATGATATCTCGTATTATTTTGATAATATATAAAAATATTATTTATATGTTTATATAAAGTATCTATTTTTTTAAAATGAAATATTTTTTTTGTATCTCCAATAATTAATGTATTAAATATTATATTATGATGTTTTTCATAATTTATTATAAAATCAATATTGTTAATATCAGTATGTATTTTTAAATATTTATTTTTTTTTACAGTTTTAATAATTATTTTTTCTAATTTATTACCAATATCACCTATTTGCAATATATGAGAATTATCTTTTACTATTAAATTTAGTAATATTTTATTTTGACTTTTATTATTATCATTATCTATATTATCATTATCTATCTTATCATTATCTATCTTATCATTATCTATCTTATCATTATCTATCTTATCATTATCTATCTTATCATTATCTATCTTATCATTATCTATCTTATCATTATCTATCTTATCATCATCTATCTTATCATCATCTATCTTATCATTATCTATCTTATCATTATCTATCTTATCATCATCTATCTTATCATCATCTATCTGTTCATTATTATATATTTTTTTAATATTTAATTTTCCATACTTTGTATTTATATTATTTATATAATTATTTTGCATATGATGAACATAACAATTATTTATTTTATCTAAAGGTATAATTGTTCCTTTAAAAAAATCAGTATATTTTCCATGAAGTCCAATTGCCGAAGATTCTCTAATTTCATATCCTTTAATATTATTAATATCATAATAGTTAGATTTTATAAATTTATTCATTATATGTTTATCATATATCCAAAAAGCACAATATGGATTTTTTTTATTTAAAATAAATTCTTTATTATCAATATGAATTATATTATTATTATTAAATGATTTAGTAATATCAGTACAACATGTATTTTTTTCATTCATTTCAATTCTTAAAAACCCCAAATTATAATTATTTTTAAAACAAAAATTTTTATAATCTAACCAATAATCTAATGTTTCTTTATAAATTAAAATATCATCTTCCGAATATATAAATATCTTATAATCATTAATTTGTTTTTTCATAGTTTCACGACACATCCATGTTAATTTATAAGGATTCATTTTTGATATATCATGAACAATTAATTTCACAATACCATTATCATATTTTATCAAATTCGTTATTTGAAAATCAATATTAGTATGAATAAATATATCAGTATTATATCTATATTTACTACATTCATTAATAATTTTAAATAAATAGTGTATTCTATTTTCGTTATAATAAAAATTGATATGATAAGTTATTTTCATATACAATAGTGACATAATTAAAATTTTAGATTTATACCATTAAATTTGTAAATTACATCATTAAAATTTCATATTTTCGATTTTTATTTTTATATATCATTATATAATAAGTAAATGAAAAAAGCATCAATAATTATATGTAACAATAACTATATTGCAAAAGCTATTGTATCACTAAAACTATTTAAAAGTAAAAATCAAGATTATAATTTATATATACTTGGCACTGTATTTTCAAAAATATCTCATGAATTAGCAAAAAAACATAATATAACATTGCTTGAAAAAAATTTAAAGAACGATTTTTTTAATTTAGATAAACGTCCATATGGATTACAATATCCAATAGAATGTTTTTATCGTTTCTATATTCCTGTTATTTTACACGACTATGATTATATAGTTGTTATTGAACCAGATATTTATACAAATAAATCTATTGATATAAAATTAGAAGAAATAGAATATATAGCAGGAAGTTTTAATTCTTCTAAAAAAATAAAGGGGTATTCGCCAATTATGAAAGATATTCCGACATGGCAAGAACATACGAATATTAAATTTCACTTAGAACAAAATCGTGTATTAGGTGGAATATCCATTTTTAATATTAAAAATTTAAATAAAATTAACTTTTATCAAAAAATTTGTAATCTTTATAAAAAAAGTTGGGATTTAAATGTTCCAAGATGTGGAGATGATAGTTTATTAGTATTATTTCAATCTATCCATCCGCAATATTTTAAATTATATCCTAATCATTTTCATACAATCGATGAAGAAAATATAAATATAATACCTAAAATTACATTTTTTCATTCCGTTGGTAAATATACAAAATATTGGACTAATAAATCACCATATAATGAAATAAATAAATATTTTAATAATAAATGGATAGAATATTTATATAATCATTTTGAATTAGATTTTATCAAAATATATTATCAAGATATATTTATAAATATAGAAAAAGTTAAATTAACTTTTTATTATTATCAAAAAACACATAATTTTGGAGATATGTTAATGCCATACATATTGAAAAAAATATCAAAGAAAGAAAATTATACATTTGATTTCGTAGAAAATAATAAAGTGAAAATTTTAGGTATTGGTTCTATTATGAGACTTGCACATGAAAATACTATTGTATGTGGATCTGGAATTCGTGATAAAAATCAAGATATAAAATATACAAATGCATTATTTGTTCGTGGACCACATACTCGTAATAATCTTCTACAAAGAAATATTTATACACCTCCAGTTTATGGTGATTGTGGTTTATTATTACCTGATTTTTATACACCTAAATTTAAAAAAATATATAAATTAGGTATTATTCCACATTATGTAGATTATTCAAAAGTATCAGAATTATATGGTAATAATCCAGATATATTAATAATTGATGTTAAAGAACCAAATATAGAAAGAACAATTAAAAGAATAGCTAAATGTGAAAAAATAATATCATCAAGCTTACATGGATTGATTATAAGTGACGCATATAATATTCCAAATAAATGGATTAAATTTAGTAATAATATTAATGGAGACGATATAAAATTTCATGATTATTTTTTAAGTGTTAAACGTGTTGATAAAACACCTATTATTAATTTTAATGATATATTAGAAACGAATCATATTACAAATCTAATACAGCCTGTTAAAATCGAATTTAACAAAAAAGAATTACAAGAAATATTATTTTATAATAAAAATGGTTTTACAAATTATATAAAATATTTATTCGAAAAACTTCAAAAAGACAATAATGAATAGTTCATAATTTATTTTTTTCATCATACAAATTATTATAATTAACTATATTTTTTATTTAGATATAAAATATAGATATAAAATATAAATATAATATAGATGATTAACATTTATTTTTATTCTAAAGATTTATTGGAATCAAATAAAAATGCTTCAGGAAGTGCTGTAATGAGAAGTGTTCAAATCTGTAAAAATATACAAAAACGTTTTAAATTTATAAAATGTAAAGTAACACTTGATTATAAAAATAAATCAAATTCAGCTTTTATTTTTGTGAAAGATAATTTTAATTTAAATGTAGAAATATTAAAAAAAGTAAAGTCCAATAATAATATTATTATATTTGATGTATTAGATTATTATAATCCATTAACCTATGATATTCCTAACATGATAGAAAATAAATTTTTAGAATATATTGATATCCTAATTGTAAATAATACTTTTATGCGTAGAAAATATTATACATTAAATAAACCAATATATGTTGTACCACATCATTATGATGAAAGATTATTAAAATATACAAATGCACCTAAATGTGATAAACTTCAATTTATATATAATGGTGAATTAGGATTACAAAATACAAATTGTTTATATTTAAATGAATTAAAACAAAAATATAACATTATTCATTCGAATACATTTATTGAATTTATTCAAAAATATAATAAACGAAATTATTGTTATATTAGTATTCGAAAAGAAGATTCCTATGAATTTAACAATCGTCCATTAATGAAATTAGCACATGCTGCAGGAACAAAATCAAATATTATTATTACAAAAGATAAATCAGTAATTGATTTTATAGATAAAGATTATCCATATTTATTAAAAAATTCAGAATATGAAACTGTTATTAGTATGTTTGAATATGTCAAAGAAACATATAATAAAGATATTTGGAAAAAAGGATTAAAAATGATGGAAGAATTAAATATACGATTAAATATAAATCATATAGTAAGTTATGATTATATGAAAATATTTCATTATTTAGAACGACCATTAAAATCCTCTGTAAATTATAGAATATGTTTTGTAACATCTTATTTTGGTGATTTAGATTATTTTGAATTATCAAATAATTTTCCAAAAATTGATAATATGGATTATTTTTGTTTTACAAATTTAAAAAAAAAAATATTAGGAAAGATGGATTGGGATATTATTGAAATTGATAATACTTTTATGCCAGAATTAAATAATGATAATGTTAAAATATCTCGTTATTTTAAATTTACAGTTTGGAAATATTTATTAGAGGAAATGAACAAAGAATATGACTTTATATTTTATTGTGACCATTATTTAAATCCAAATAGTGACATTAACTGGATGAAGATATGTGATAGGTTAAATAATTCTGAATTAGGATTTATTCAATACGAACATAAACGATTTAATGGGGGAATAGACACTGATTTAAAATGTATAGCAAATAACAATACAGAAGATGAAGAAAGATTAAATAACGCACGACTATATTTAAATAAGATGAATAATAAAATATCTTTAAATACACCACAATATTTTGAAAATACAGTTTTTGGTATGCAATGCAATATGAAGAAAGTGAGAAAATTTACACAATTATTTTGGCATCATTATTTAAAAAAATATCCATCTTATCGTGACCAACCATTGTGGAATTATTTATATTTATTTAGGGATATATATCCTTATGTAGATAATGAATTACGAAGTTATTTTAACGGATTTAAAACAATTTGGAGAAGTAAAGAAAATTATTAACTTATTACATTTAATAATTAATAGATTATCAATAGATTGTCAAAAACTCATGAACAGATAGTAAATTTAATAAATTAGCTCTATCTGAATCTAAATTTGTATATCTTAAATTTTCTATTTTAGGATAACATTGTTGTTTTCCTTTTTGTAATATACCAACACCCCAATCACAATTTATGACATGCATCTTTAAATTTGGTTCATTTATACGCAATTTAGCATATGAATACCATACTGTACCATTCCATTCTGTATATTTACCATTATTATAATATTCACTTCTTTGATGAAATTTAGATGGTGGATTACAATCATGCATAATAATAAATCCATTGTCATTTAAATGTTTTAATGAATTTTGAATATCTTTTGTAACTTGTTCTTCTAAATGAAGACCATCTATAAAAATAATATCAAATTTTTTATTCGAATTAGAAATATGTTCAAAATATTCATCACTTGTCATTAAAAACATATTTTTTATTAATTTACATTCTGATGTAGGTTCCGGGTCAATACCAATTTTATCTGGTATAATAACTTTATTTAAATTAATACCATCACTAACACCAATTTCTAAATAAGTTTTTAGATCATATTTTTTTATTAAATGATTAATTATTGATGTTCTATTAATTTTATGATAACCATGAGAAAAATTAAAATGTCCAATTTCTCCTTTTAAATTACCTTTTTTAAAAATCTCAAAATTTATTTTTTTATTTTTATAAATAGCACCTTTATTCACTTTATTTTCAAGTAATGGAATATATAATAAACTTTTAAAATTTTGTTTAAAAAATGGTGTTCTTACAGCATTACATAATTTTGTTTTTCCATTATAATAAAAAAATATAGTATTAATTTGTTTAAATAAAGATGAATAATTTATACAGAATTCATATGTTTTATGAAATAATGAAATAATTAATGTATCAAATATAATATCTTTATTATGTTGAAATTTATTAAAATCAAAGTCTAAAATTTTATTTACTTTATGATAATGTTTTGGAGTTTCAATCGTATTTAAAATCATTTTTTCAGCATTTTTATCAATATCACCAATTTGAAATATTTTTGATTCTTTATGAATGATAAAGCTAAGTAAGAATTTAGATATATTTTTCTCATTATTATTGATTATTTTATTATCATTTAAATTCATATATTTTTGAATATAATTTTCATAATTCATATAATATATTAATAGTTTATTATTTAATACAAAAAAATGAATTATCTTCATTTACTTTTTTCTTAATTCCTATAAAATCTAATAATTCTTCTAATTTATTTAAATTCCATTGTGTTGGTGCATCACATTTAGAATTATCTGGGTCATGATGAACTTCTAAGAATAGTCCATTAACATCTAATGCTAACGCCATTTTACCCATATAAGGAATAAGTTCTCTATAACCGCCAGCACAAATTGTACCATCACTTTTTTTTTGAGATGGTATTTGAAGACAATGAGTAATATCCATAGAAACTAAATTAGTATCACTTTTTAACCATATTAAATTACGAGGATCAACAATTAAATCTTGATAACCAAAACAATTACCTCTTTCACATAATATTACTTGATTATTTCCAAATTCAATTACTTTTTCTTTTGATTTATGCATAACATCAGCATTACAAAACTGTCCTTTTTTAATTTGAATTATTTTACCAGTTTCTGCGGCAGCTTTTAGTAAATCTGTTTGTCTGCATAAAAATGCGGGTATTTGAATAATATCTACAATTTCACCAACTTCTTTTGCTTGCCATGATTCATGAATGTCAGTAATAATTGGTATTTTTAATTCATCTTTAACTTTTTGTAAAATTCTTAAACCTTCTTCAAATCCAATTCCACGATAAGACGATGCACTTGTTCTATTTGCTTTATCAAAAGATGTTTTAAAAATAAAAGTTACATCATATTTTGAAAATATTTTTTTTAATTCAGACGCCATCATTAAAATTTGTTCTTCGGATTCAATCACATTTGGACCTGCCATTATAAATTTTTTATTTTTAAAATCTTGAAAATAAATCATTTATATATTATAATAATACAAAAAATAAATATTTTATATTATAATGAATAAAGAAATAAATAATTTTATTAATATAATTAAAGATAATATATTAAAATTTTGTTGTTTAGAACCAAGATTACTATTAGATATAAAATATAATTTTAAAAATATTTTAATAACAAGAACAACAGCAAAAAATTCAAGGTATATTAATTATTTACAACAAATTTTTAATATAATTGATAAAAATATTAAAAATAAAAAAATAATTATTTATACAGAATTAAATTGGATAAAAGATATAAGATACGAAACCCCAAGAAAATATTTAGATAATGAATATAAAGGTAATGATATATTTTTATTTTTTACATCTCATGTATTAAATCAATTATATATTAATACATTATTTGATATAAAAATGAATATATATATATGCATTAATGATTTCATTGTAATTAATAATGAGAAATGTAAAATTCAAAATATTTTTGAAAAATATATTACAATAAATAATAAAAAATATGATTTTATTAATATACCATTATTTAAAATTATTAAAAATAATAAAACATATACGATTATTCAAAATAATTTAGTATATAAAAAAATATCAATAATACAAAAAAGATATTTAGATTATTTTTATTTAAATAATAATCTTATTTTAGAAAATAATAATGATTTTATATTAAAAAATATTGATTTTATATTAAAAAATATTGATTTTATATTAAAAACATGTAATACTTATTTTTTTTTAAATATAAATAGTTTATCTAATAATCTATCATTGAATATTAAAAATATTGATAGTGAAAAGAGATTATTTAATTATATTTCAAATAAATATTTCAAATATAATAAAAAATATAGAATTAATTTAAATGGTGAAATAATAATTTATTTAAATAATTCTACAGGTTTTTTTAAAAATGCTATTAATTATAAAAATGATATTAAAGAACTTATTGAAAATATAAAAAAATATAATAATAAAAATAAAATTAGAATTCGTTTTCATCCAAAAGATAATAAAAATTTTATAAATGATATATTAACAGAAGCAAAAAGTATAGATAACAATATTAAAGAAAATAATTGTGATTATCAAACATTAATAAATACTTCTTATTGTATATTTATACAAAATTCAAGAATAATATTAGATTTATGGAATGATGGAATACCAATTTTTTCATCTAATTTAAGTTCTATAAATATATTCCCAAGAGATAAAGATTATGCTGATATTAAGATAATTAATAATTTAGAAAAATTTAAAGATAAACTTCCTGATCGAAAAAAAATATTAAAAAAATACTATAAACATTTATTTTTTTATGAAGAAATATTTACAAATAAAGAATATATTATCGATTTATTTAATAATCAAATTTAATATATTATTTTTTATTAATATAGTCACTAAATAGTTTATGACTTATTTATATATCAGGTATTATATTACTATTTTTTATAAATAAAATTTATGATTATTGTTTTTTCATTAATTAAAATAAATAAGTCATAAACTATTTATTAACTATATTATTAAAATTTTTAGTACTTGAAATTTCCCCAGCTTTATATTTTTTATTTATTCTAAAAATTGTTTTATTTGTTGTACCAATATTTAATATATTTTCATTTAAATAATAATCTGCAGGTAACCATTCTTCTGAATCTATAATATAATTTATTATTTTTTTAGCTCCATTTGGAGTTATAATATAACAATAAGCACCTTTTAATTTACCATCAGTATTTCGGGTTTTCGTGTGACCATTTATTATTTTTAATTTTTTCATTTCATTTGATTCAATATATGTATTATAATTATCATTATAAGGATTAAATGGATCAAGTAATATTATATCTTTGTTTATTGTTTTTATAATATTACTAAAATCTTCTTGAATAGTAACATCATTTTCAAGTATTAAAATATTTTTATTTTTTTCAATACATGACATCCATAATATTAAATGACTTGCTAAACATCCAATTCGTCCAATATGTTCTAAATTACGTATTTTATTATGAAATGTTTTTTTTTTTAAATTAAAAACTTTTAAAAAATGTTCAATTATTTTATGTCCATCACTTCCTCCAATAGCATCAAAAATATTTATTTTTAAATTAATATTTTTACAAGAAGCAACTAAATCATCTTTTTGTTTGATTGCTAATTTTAAATTTTTTAACATTATTAAATAACATTCATAATCTAAACATGATTTATCAGTATTATTTATGTTTAGATTATATATACTTTTATCTAATTTAATAACTGGATAATTTTTATCTTTTATATTTTGAATAATAACCATTTATATTATTTAATATATTTTATTTATATTATATATTAAATAATGAATAATAAAATCATTATTTGTAGTGGTGCAACAGAAAATTATATGAAATATATGATAAATTTATATGAATCATTAAGATTATTTCATAAAAATATATATTTTGAAGCAAATATAATAATTGATAAAGATAATGAATATAATAATAAATTAATAAAAAAATTTAATAAATATAATGATAAATATTTAATTATTAAAATAGATAAAAAAAAGTTTGATAATAATGATCATAAAAGAAATTATTCGTCTAATTTTCGAATAAATAGTTTATATAATAATTTAGAAAAATATGATATGATATTTTGGATGGATGCAGATACTTTAATAAAAAAACCATTAGTTCAATTATTTAATATTGATAATAAATATAAAATATTAATTTATAATCATAAAATAGATAAAGATTTAAATAGTTATGGAAGTACAGAACAACCACTTAAACAACAATTTAAAAGTGGAATTATTGGTTTTAGAAATCACGAAATATCTTTATATTTATTAAAAAATTGGTTAAAAATTATAAATTTATTTGATGACAATTATTGGTGTTGGTTTGAAGATCAATTAATGATAGGATACATAATGAAAAAAGTTTTTAAAAAATATGGATATACTAATTATTATAATTTACCACGAGAATATATAGACTGGAAATTTAAAAAATCTTCATATATTTGGGTTGGTAAGGGTGATGATAAAGAGAAAATATTAAATATAATATAAATATATTAAATATTTAAAAATTGTATATATTTTACAGCAGAATTATCATGAGTAAAAATATATTTTTTTTTTAGTTTTTTAAAATAATCTGAATTTTTTTTTTCAAAAGATTCAATAATTTCTTTAAAATCATTAAAAACAATATTTTTCCATTTATTAATTTGTAATTTTTTATATACTTTATCATCTAATAAATATTCATTCCGTTCATATTCTCTTAAATCTGATATTAAATCTAAACAAGGTATTTCAGACATAATGGTTTCTTCATTTGCAGAAGAACTTGATATTATACATAATTCAGATATTTTCATTAGTTCTAAACTTTCATTAGGATAAATATCACTATTAACCAATAAATCTCCACATAACTCTTTATCAATATCATTATCCTTTGGTCTTTTTTTTACAATAATTTTATAATTTAATTTTTTGAAATAATTATAAATAATAAGTATATCTTTATTTTCAAAATTATTTCTAATTTTTGGAAATAAAAATAAAATATATTTTTGATTTTTATTTAAATTAAATTTATTATATATAAATTCTTTTGATGGAATATTATCATATTTAGTATTTCCTAAATATATATTCTTTTTATTTTCATAATTTTTATTAGTATCAATTAAAGGTGTGTTTTTATTTATTTGTAAATTATTTTTAAAAGTTTTCATTTGTTTAATAATATTTTCATTGCTAAAAAAACAATAATCAATATAATTAATAAAATGATGATAAACATCCCAAAAATTCATATGTTCTGTTAAACTAATTTTTATTAAATTTTTATTTTCTTTTATTAAAAATAACATTGAATCTTGTATAATTTCTTTTCTTGGGGGTCCATATATATCACCATCTACCATAAATATTATACCATTTAATTTATCAAAATCGATATCTTTTTTGTATTGTATTTTAAATAAGTATTTTTTTGAATATTCATTTAAAATTTTAAAATTTTCATTTTCTAATGGACATGAATATTTCTTATTATTTTTTCTAATTATAAATATACTATTAATATTTAATTTATTATATTCAATAACAATTGATATATATAATTGAAGAAATGTAATTGATGAAAAAAAAAAATAAATATTTTTCATTATATAAATATATTATATAATTTATTATATAATTATATATATATATAATGAAAAA